>VAOY01006635.1_pt1 | contig 10767 bp, 6 predicted proteins | sample 3393881 | NCBI WGS metagenome assembly VAOY01 (sample SAMN08290430, study PRJNA428436) | hydrothermal vent metagenome | isolation source: Deep-sea hydrothermal vent chimney | place: Indian Ocean: Southwest Indian Ridge
GAGCGGAATACCCGGAGACGTAGCCACTGCGCTACGTCGAGGACATTCTGCGAAGACCAACGCAGCCAGCCGGATGCCGGCGTAAGCCGCAGCCGGAGTGTTTCTCGGACAGGCTCTATACACTCAGCTAATGTCGAGGAAGACGTCCTCGTCGGTCAGATACCCACGAGCTTCGGCAAAAGGCATTACACGGCGCCGCAGTGTATCGAACATGAGAATCTCCAGTTGGCGCCTTGTCGCCTCCCTGATCACCTCACTTCTCGTTTTCCCGGTCATGGCGCAATACCGCTCCAGCATATCTTTCAGATCACTATCCAGACGGAGAGTTATGGCGTTCTTCATAATCGAATCTCCTTATTAAGAACTTGAGTAATATACTTAAGGCAGGAATGTATTACAATGTAATACGGAATTGGTGTCACTGCGGTAGCCGCATTGCGGCTTATGCTATACGTTAGACCCACAGTCTCCTGCTTACATCCCAATTACCGCACCTGACTTAATTCACTTACATATTCGTATCCTATAGGATACATTATCAGTGTGATAGAGATTCTCAAACCGAAGAATACTTCAGCTGGTTCGAGCGTTTGAGAGATTGCCAAGCATGAGCCCCGTATTCTTGCTCGAATCCGCCGCCTTTCACTCGGGAATCCAGGCGAACGTGGAACCCGTTGGTGAAGGCGAAGGAACTTGCCCATGGGCTTTAGGAGACAATGATGACAAAAACCTCTGCTCGTCCATGGGATGCGGCTGAGCATCTTGAGACCGAAGAGGACATGGCCGCCTACATTGAGGCCGCTCTCGAATCTGGCGATGCCTCCCTCGTTGCTTTCGCACTGGGAGATATTGCTCGTGCCAAGGGCATGACAGAGATAGCCCGTGAAGCCGGTCTTGGTCGGGAGAGCCTATACAAAGCTCTTTCGCCCGAGGGTAATCCAGAATTCGCCACGATCCTGAAAGTCATGCGCGCACTTGGTCTTAAACTCCATGCCAAGGTTATATAGTCAGAAACTTACATCATCGAATCCCGGGGTCTAACAATTCGTTGGACCAACGGATGCAAGAGTTGACAATAAATGCATCATAGTGTAATAATATATATGTGTTACCCCCCCTTTCCCTTCGGGGGAAGGGCGCGAGGCCGGCGTTCGCGTCGGCCTCTGCTTTTAGTCCCGCCCCCATTAGTTGTGCCTTATGCGAACCCATGTCTACATTGATGGCTTTAATCTCTACTACGGTTGCGTTAAGGGAACACCCTTCAAATGGTTGAACCTCGCTGAGCTTTGTCATCTCCTCCTGCCGCGGAATGACATTAGGGCGATAAAATATTTTGCCGCTCGTGTAGATTCCCGTCCTGGTGATCCTGATCAGGCAACGCGCCAGGAGATGTACTTCCGTGCCTTGCGGACATTGCCTACGTTCGAGATTATCCTGGGACATTTCCTCTCAAATCCAGCCAAACTCCCTCTAACTGATGGATCTGGCTTTGCGGAAGTTTTGAAGACAGAAGAGAAGGGCTCAGATGTAAACCTGGCGACTCACCTAATCCATGATGCTCATCGCGGTGTAATCGACTGTGCTGTTGTTGTTTCCAATGACTCTGATCTGGCCGTACCAATGCGAATCGTTCGCGATGAGCTGGATCTTGTGGTTGGGCTTGTTTCTCCTACAACAAGAAGAGACCGTCACCCCAGTCGCCAACTGACAAAATATGCTACCTTCATGAAGAGTATTCGGATCTCTGCACTAAGGAAGTCACAGTTCCCGCTCACATTGAAAGACGCAAATGGAACCATACAGAAGCCTGCAGACTGGTAAGTCAGTGGTTGAAAACATCAGTTAACCTGCCTCACGTTGCTCAGGTTACTGGCAGGCCGATATATGTGTATGCCCCCGCATTGAAGTGGGCACAGGTTGTTCCAATATTCGCAGCACTGTCGGGGCAACATCGAGGATCTTTGCATTTTCGATATATCTACCCTGCGAATTGAAATCCTCATCGACCTGAATTGGACCACCAGCAGCAATCAATATCCCATCCCAGTCGTGATTGGCGTCGTCGGGGCCGATATCGTTTTCCGGAGTATAGAGGGAGGGGGTGAATGGGGCGATTTGAGTGGCTGATGGCGAATCATCTGATGCCGGGCTCTCCTTGTGGATTATGCCCTGGTCGGATACAGCCTCAATACTCCCAATACTCCGCCAGGCCAGATTGCCGAAATAGACCATCAGATCGGGAGGAATACCGTTGATCTCTTCCTTATATATGTCGGCAGGACGATAGACGACGCTGCCCATCGGCTGGCCGAAGTCATCGGGAAGGATCGCGAGTTTCTCTTCGATCTCGTTGAGCAGTGATTCGACTTCATCTGGTAAAACAGTTCCCTCCGGTTCCCGACCCTCGACATTCAGAAAAAGTCTGCCGTAGTAGCCTCCCTCGCCCCATGCCCGGGTCTGTGACCAGTCGATCATCGATGGCTCAAGGGCGATCCTCTGCAATCTCGATTCGACTGAAGAATCCTCCTGAGTATCAGAAGAACCAGGCTTCGGTATCCGTGCACCCTCCTTCAGCACCAGATAACCCTCCCGGATCAGCCATTCATTGAATGCGAAGCCGCCTTCCAGGGCCCGGGCGCCATGGTCGGAAACGACCATGATTGACGTGTTCTGCCCGCCCCGGACGATCTTCAGGGTTTCGGCGATCTCCGAGTCGATCAGCCTGTAATAGTCCCGGATGACGTTCTCGTAAGGGTTGCCGGGAACGTAAAGCCGGTGCCGGGGATCAAAATAGCGCCAGAATCCGTGGTGGATGCGGTCTGTGCCCATCTCGACCATTATCGCGAAATTCCACGGCCGGGTCCGGAGCAGATGGCGGAAGAGGGTGAACCTCTTCCTGGTCATGGAAATGATCTCTTCCAGCAGGCGGTCCTTGTCTTCGGTCCGGAAATTCTGCACGTCGATCTGGTAATCGCCCACCACACTGCGTATTTCATCGGCCAGCTCGGGCGGGTGGGTGAAGTTGCAGACCGTATCGGGCGCCAGAAAACCGCTCACCATGTCGCCCTGGATCGCCGACGGCGGGTAGGTTCCCGGCACTCCCCGTACAATGGAGCAGCAATCCGAGGTCCCGGAGGGACCGAGGTTCGCGAATCCTTCTTCAGGCGGTGAGCAATCCAATGTACTGGAGTCTGAGGTGTAAGGTTCAGGTCCGGACTGCTCCAACAGGTCCCAGATCAGGGGTTCCTTCACAGAGAGGCTGGATGCGAGAGAGAGGTTATCGTAGGAGTAATCAGCGCGGTTTCGGAAGCCGTATAGACCCAGTTTGCCCGGATCACAGCCTGTCATCATTACCTGCCAGGCTGGAATGGTTATGGGCGGGTTGCACGAGCGAAGAGGTCCCCATATTCCATTCTGACGCAGGGCTGAAAGTGTGGGGAGGTCGTCGGCGAAACGGTCGAAAACCAGCTTCGGATCGGCACAGTCGAGGCCGATGATACAAACTCGAGGTCGATCCGGAGTTTTATCCCGGCGCTTATTCTGATAATTGTTGAGCATGGTTTCCAGGGTAATTAATAGAAGTACATTCGGGAATGGAAGGGGTCAATCAAGGGATCATTCAAGAGGGCAATATTTAATAGAAAATCTGCCCAGCTAGGAAAATATTTTCCGCCCTGGAGATGTGATGACATGAAATTGCCGTGTCATATTGCAACAGCGGAATCGAAGCCGGAACCGGGGAAAGCTGCGGCGCTGATGTCCGCAGCCATGTTTTCAAAGTGGCTGTTTTCTTCGTTTTGATCTGTTACTGGCTCATTCGAATCTTTAAAGACTCTCTATACTCCGTTCACTGTACCATACTTAACCAAATCAGGATATGACGGGCGTTCTCGATATATAAAAGATACAATCCCTTGTACTTACCGGAAACTCCGGTACGCAGATATGGTGGCCGGTTCTGCTGGAATATTGCTGAAACACTGCTGAAACCGGCCACGGACGGTGTGTACTTCTTCCTTTATAACGTTCAGATGTTCACAGAGTGAAAACTGCCTTTCAACTGTTCCCGAAACAGAACATTTCACTCCATTTTCTGGCACAGTGATTGCCAGTATATATAGATGAAGCAGAAGCACCCCTGTCGTAATCAGATAGATCGCCGGCAGGGTTATCAACCAACCATGCGTTTCGGGAGGTAAAAACCCCATGGGTAAGCGCTTGATGGGAGCCTTATCCGTGATGGTTGCCCTTCTGGTGCTCGTGCCCTCATATGCTTGGGCACAGGGTACCACAGGCACCATTCGCGGAAAGGTCATCGACCAGACAACGAATGAGCCGCTTGCAGCGGTCAACGTGTTTGTGTTGGAGACCGATGGCACCGCAACAACGATGGGCGCGTTTACCAATGCTGAAGGGGACTATGTTATCATTAACGTCCCCCCAGGCAGGTATATCCTACGCGCCACCATGATGGGGTACAAGACGTACGAAGTAATGGAACTGCTTGTAACGGTTGGTGTCTCCACTTCACGCAATTTCCAGCTCGAGGCAACCGTCCTCGACGTGGGTGAGGTGGTCACCGTAACAGCGGAGCGCGATATGATCCAGCGCGACGTCACCGGTACACAGCAGACGTACACCATCGAAGAAATGGAACGGATGGCTGTCAGTACCACGACAGACATCCTTCTACTGCAAACAAATGCAGTGACGTTGTCCGGTACGTTTATGGACGACATTCCCGGTTACTACGACCGTGGACTGGAACAGGTTCACATGCGTGGTGGCCGAAACGCTGAAGTCGCGTTCATGATCGACGGCATGCAGGTCACCAACCTCGTGTTCGGCGGGCAGGCGGCCAGTGTGAGCCCCTTCTCGCTGTCTGAGATGGTGGTTATGGCCGGTGGTATGAGCGCCGAGTTCGGTAACGCAATGAGTGGTGTCGTTAACATGGTCACCCGTGAGGGTGGTTCCAGGTACGACGCCAACATGGAAGTCCTGACTTCGGAGTTCAGTGGCCAGCCACAGGACGACATGATGGACGCTACCAGCGGACAGGGCTACGTAGGTGGCCCGATTCCCCTGATTCCGAAGTTCAACTTCTTTTTCTCGGGTTCTCTCTTGACCGAGCGGGACTACCTGCTTGAGAAGGATGAGGACAGTTACGACGTAACTCCGTTTTCCTCACCGAATCCGGACATCACGTACAACGAGGATGATCCCTACGTGATCCAGATCGGTCTCGATGACCGGCGGATCCCCCCTCTCGATGTTTACGAGGGATGGCTCGGCCAGGGATTCGACAACCGCTGGAACGGGATGCTGAACCTCAGCTACAAGCTGACTCCGAGCATGAAGATGGTACTTTCGCTCTCGAAGAACGGCCGCTGGGGCGCTCCGTTTACGAGCACCTGGCGTTTCAGCATGCTGTGGGGAATGCCGGAGTGGATGCAGGACCACCTTACGTGGGGTACTCTCGCGGAAGATCCGGTGACGGGTGTAGTACCTCCGGATGCGGACTACGCAACTGACATCATTCCGAATACAGGTACTGTTTTCCTCGAGAATGAGAAGAACATCCTGCGTGAGGACAACAATCGGGCTGCATTCGTGTGGACCCACCAGTTGAACCAGTCAACCTTCTACAGCCTGCGTGGATCGTACTACAAGTACGACCGCACAATGCGCGTGAACCGCTTCGTAAACGAGGAAGGGTACTATTCCGACCGCGACCATTACTTTGTGTCGGCCGGTTCGGACACCTTCTGGCGTCCCGAAGATCCGATGCGCGAAGTAGAGCTGCGCTGGATTCCCCACTCATACCAGCACAACAACTACGGTTCAACCGACTCGACGGACATCGTAGAGAGAATCTATGGCTATACCAGTTACGGGTCGAAGGGTATGGGTATCTCGCGCCAGGGTTCCGACCGGTACTGGACCAACCAGCGGGACCAGACACGTACGCTGAAGGGTGACCTGACGAGCCAGATCACAACCCACCACCAGGTAAAGGCCGGTTTCCTCTACAACCGCCTTACAGCTGATAACTGGGACATGCAGATCCTGTGGTACGACCCGCCCTACTTGACGAATTACGTTAAGCATCCGTGGGAATTCGGGTTCTACGTACAGGACAAGGTCGAATATGACTTCCTGATCCTGAACCTCGGTGTCAGGTACGATGGAGCGAATGCGGGTAAGGTTCCCTACTGGATCGACCCGCGTAATCCGATCGACCCGGTATCAGGTCAGGTGGTCCTTAACCCGTTCCTGACTCAAGAAGAGTGGGACAACATGTCCGAGACGGATCAGGCCAAGTACGTACTGCCTCCTCTCCAGACGGGTAGCCTCCGCAGTCAATGGTCTCCGAGACTTGGTATTTCGCATCCGGTGACGGACCAGGCCGTGATCTATTTCAACTACGGCCATTTCTTCCAGCAACCGGTCTACCGGAATATCTACCTCGAAGGGACCCTGGAGGACGGTGTACCGCTGCTGGGTAACCCGAACATGGACAACGAGAAGACTGTCTCGTACGAGATCGGTTACAAGCACCAGTTCACCGACATCTACGCACTGGAAGTCACGATGTGGGCGAAGGATACCAGCAACATGGTAGGCTCAGAACGCATCCCGTCCTTCTTCGCCGGGGCAGCGAACCCCTATACCTACACGACCTTCCTGAATTACGACTATGCCGCGTCCAAGGGAGCCGACGTATCGCTGCAGAGGCGTTACGCCAACTACTTCAGCGCACGTCTGAACTACTCCTTCATGACGACACAGTCAAACAGGGATGACCCGTGGTCGGGTTACAGGGGGGGACACGAACTGGAAAGCTCGCCCAAGCGTCCGCGAGTTCTCGGATGGGATCAGCCGCACCGGATCAGCGCAAGTGTCAGCCTGAGCATTCCGCAGGGCGCAGGTCCTGCACTGGGCGGGATCTACCTGTTCCAGAACCTGAATGCCAGCCTGCTCTACCGCGCCAACGCCGGACGTCCGTACACTCCCCGCACCAAGGACAGGGCTCTGGAGCCGAACTCCGGACGCCGTCCCTGGGTCTTCCAGTGGGACCTGAAGGTGTACCGCGACTTTCAAACATTCGGTCTGCGCTACAGCATCTTCGCGGATGTGCGGAACCTGTTCGATAGAAAGAACGTGTACTCCGTCTTCTCACGGACCGGAGAACCGGACGACCCGGGCCCCGGTACCACGAGTTGGAGTGACAACTACGACAGGTCATACTACTACGGTACTCCCAGGACCGTCAGACTCGGTCTGAGGGTGTACTTCTAAGCCACAGGAGAGCTGCAATCATTTGCGACTCTTTGAGAAACGCATGGGATTTGAGACAGGCCGGGCACCGGAAGGGGTGCCCGGCACCGTCTGTTTCCCGTGCTGTGGAATACTCGAGAAGGAGTGAGGAAAATGAATAATGGCAAATTTTCCCGCACTTCCCTGTGGCTGGTGGCTGGAGCATTCGTTCTTGCCACATCAGCAGGGACAGTGTGGGGACAAGATGTAAACCCCACTAAAGTAAAGAAGCCGGCCTGGAGGGAGGAACCTGGTGCCATGGCTGCTGGAATGGCCCGCACCAGTGGTGCCGGCGACAGGGCGATCGGGCGGGTCAACGTATCTCAGCTCGACCACAGGACTCACAACTTCGGGGATATGGGAACAACCGCAGAGGGTTGGCATACTTCCCGTTACCCCGCACCGGATGGAAGTCTCGACAGCTGGGGCTGGAACCAGAGCATGGCTCTTGCGATAGGTGCCGGTTCATGGAACAGCTTGCCGCAGGTACACGAATCGACCGGTGACTTCCAGTCGCTTTCTTATGCCGACTGGGAAGCCATGGACGGAGCCCGCGGAGCGCAGTTCTCCAACCCACCCCAGACCTGGGGCGGTTATCCGCTGTTCGCTACCAGCGACCTGCCCGGTACATGGCCTCCCGGAGGATGGCCTGCACCGGAATCGACCACCGATATCTGGTGGGGAACAGACACGTGGTTGAAGTGGGAGCGCAGGGCGGACAAAGAGGTATACTGCGAGTTCGACGACGCCGGTGCTGCCCGGAACACCTACTCTGACGTACTGGATATCAGTGTCAAGAAACGTGTCCTGGGTTACGGATCGCTCGACGGCGTATTCTTCCAGTTCGAGCTGACCAACAACAGCAGCACCGCGTACACGAACTGTTTCCTCGGTCATTTCGGTGACCTGGGATCACCTGTGTACAGCAGCTGGACCGGGTACCCGGTATACGATGCGACGCGTAACATGACCTACATGGTAGGTGACAGTTACAATGCATCAACAGGTTCCCACACCGACGGCAACGGCAACGCGGCCGCATGGTTCGGATTCGTGATGCTGGAATCACCGACCGGATCGTTCAAGACCGACACCAACGGTACTCTGGTTGACAATCCTGCCGATGCACTGCAGCGTCTCGCTCTTACGCACTGGGAGGACGCCACCTACGGCGAGGACGAGGAGCTCTACGGAGCGTTGACCGCCTACACCCAGTACCTGAGCGTCGGCCAGTCAATTGCCTACTGGAAGACCGGTTCGGACAAGCTGAACCCGGTTCTCGAACAGACAACGGCAGACTGGCTGACCCAGTACGATCCAAGCAACCCGGACAACTACATCTACCGGGCATCCGGTGAATTCACATTCAATCCGGGTGAGAGCATCAACATGGTCGTAGCGGTCGTTGCGTCCAACACCGAGGGCGGACTTCTGGCTAATGCAGACAAGGCTATGAGGTTCTACCAGGCCCGGTTCAAGACATCGGGTCCCCCGCCGTCACCGGTGGTGTCTGTCCCCGGTCTGCTGGCTGGACCCAACGGAGTCGAATTCAACCCGGACATCCATTCATACCGGATCTACTACACCGATCCAGGCAGCGTCACCCTGACATGGGACGCCTCCACGTCTGAAACGGCCCTCGACCCCATTACCGCCGCAGTAGAATTCGAGGGATACAAGATCTACAGATCCCTCAACCGCGGTCTTTCGTGGGGCGAGCCCGTTACGGACAGTCAGGGCAATCAGATCGGTTCGGTGCCGGTCGCTCAATTCGACCTGAAGGATGACGTAAAGGACGATTACCTCGGGTTCTACATAGGTGACGACACCGGCGTAGCACACACCTGGACCGATACCGATGTTCTGGATGGATTAGAGTACTGGTACGCGGTTACAACGTATGACTACGCGCCGCCGGAACCAGCCTATGAATCTGCGATCGGTGGAGACCCGACTACTCCGAATGTGGTTGGGGTGATAGCCGGTCCCAGGCCGTCCGGATACTTGCCTGGAGGTCTGGCAACCGGTTCTACAGGAGCATTGGTACCGACCGCCACTGGTGGAACGTATACCGCCGACGGAACAGCTTCCGTGCTGGTGGTATCCAGCAGTGAGACCTCTAACTCCACGTACAGGATCACGACCATAGATAGTGCTGGTTACGGTCAAAATACGTATACCAACGTCGTTGGAGTGACGCTGGAGAATCTGACTGCAGGCACAACGCTCTACTCGGGACTTCTCCCGGAGAATCTTTCTACATTCGGAGCGAACCTGCTGCCGGTTGTCGATGGCATCCAGGTTGTTATTGATACCAAGTTCAACGGTGTAGATCCGTACGATCGGACAGGTTTCACATTCCCGACCGAATTTTCGCCTTACTCCGGGTATGAGATGATCTACGGTGACGACTGGTTCATGAACAGCAGTATCGATCACACCGATCTCGACGATGCCGCGACCAAATACTTCACGGCTGAGATCAGATTTGATACGTTACAGACGCAGCTGGCATACGTCTACAACCGGAGCGGCGGATACGGTTGGGTAGCAACCAGTCAGTTCCCCGGCACGGTCTGGGACGTCAGCGGCGCAACTGATCGTCAGGTAAACATCGCCTACACGAGGCAGTCATCGAAGGGTACCAATTACGATTGGGACATCGACGACAGTCCGCTCGGCAGTAACAGGCACTACACAAGCATTCTGCAGAGCACTTACTCGAGTACGGTGGATACTGCCTACACGATCGACGTCGGTCCTCCGGCCCGCAACGGAACGAAGTCTGACTGGAGAAGTTCTCAGCTGGATCACGTGTGGTCCATGATCGCAGGTACGTCTTCCGGTCTTACATGGAGAGATCTGCACGGAAAGACGGCTACGTGGAACTACACGCATCCGCTTGGAGCCGGATGGCAGTTCCAGTTCTCCACGACAGCACCGACGACCGTGGACACACTCATCGACTACGATGACATCAAACCGGTCCCGAACCCGTACTTTGTAAGGGCAGAGTGGGATCGTAACGTTAACCGTCGTAAGATCATGTTCACCAATGTACCGGCGAACTGCACCATCGATATCTACACCCTTACCGGTGAGATGGTTGCATCGCTCGATCACTCGGGAAGCGCCCTCGCTGCTGTCGGCACGCAGGGTTACAACTCCGACCGGATCGGTACAGTGGTATGGAACCTCTGGACTTACGAGTACACAGAGGCCGCCTACGGTCTTTACATTTACGTCGTGAAGGTCGGCGACGATGTGAAGAAGGTCGGCAAGCTGGCAATCATTCGGTAAGCGACCGATGGCACTTAATAAGGAGAGACACACGATGCGTAAAGTAATGACGTTGGCTGTGGCGCTGCTTCTGGTGACCGCTACGGTAGCTTACGGTCAGCAGGAGGGCGACATACCGCCCACAGACCTCTCGAAGGTTGGCACAAGCGC
>VAOY01037909.1_pt1 | contig 10757 bp, 10 predicted proteins | sample 3393881 | NCBI WGS metagenome assembly VAOY01 (sample SAMN08290430, study PRJNA428436) | hydrothermal vent metagenome | isolation source: Deep-sea hydrothermal vent chimney | place: Indian Ocean: Southwest Indian Ridge
AGGTATGCCGCCTGCAGTTTCAAGGCCTACCAAACCTCCTGCTATAGACAGAGCAGCCAAAATCCACATTGGAACGATCATAACAGGGGGAGATTCGTGCGGATTATGTCCCTCAGGCACTCTTGATTTCCCGAAAAATGTTAAAAATATCAATCTGAACATATAAAATGCCGTCATAAATGCCGTTACCACTCCAACAAACCATATTACGGGATGATTGAATTTCAGTGCATCAGACAAAATCGTGTCTTTACTGAAAAATCCCGAAAGCGGCGGAATACCGGAAATTGCAAGAGCGCCGATTATAAAGACTACGCCTGTATGCGGCATCTTCTTCATCAGACCGCCCATCTTTCGCATATCCAGCACACCATTCGTTGCATGCATAACGGAACCTGCGGCAAGGAAGAGAAGTCCCTTAAAAAACGCATGTGTCATTAGATGAAATATTCCCGCCCAATATGCTCCGATGCCCACTCCCATGAACATATATCCAAGCTGACTGACGGTTGAATACGCCAGGACACGCTTTAAATCGGTATGAGTAAGCGCCATTGTAGCGGCAAAAAACGCAGTCAGCGCTCCGATCGAAGCCACTATTTCGCCGGAAATCGGAGCAAGAGAATAGAGAACATGACTTCTCGCAACCATATAAACACCGGCTGTGACCATCGTTGCCGCATGTATAAGAGCTGAAACCGGAGTGGGACCTTCCATAGCATCGGGAAGCCAGGCATAAAGCGGAAACTGTGCAGATTTTCCAACAGCGCCCACAAAAAGAAACATTGTTATTATGGTCGCCATACTAACGGAAAGTGTACCGGCATTACTAAAGATATACGTATAATTCAATGATCCGAAATGATTAAACAGAAAAAGTATTCCTATTATGAAACCGGCATCTCCGATTCTGTTTACTATAAAAGCCTTTATTCCTGCTCTGGGCGGAGCCGGATTTTTATACCAATGACCTATCAATATATAGGAGCAGAATCCAACGCCTTCCCAACCGACAAACATAAGAAGATAGTTATTTGCAAGAATAAGAATAAGCATGGAAAGTACAAAGAGGTTAAGGAATGCAAAATACCTCGAATATCCTTCATCACCATGCATATAACCGATTGAATAGATATGAACAAGAGCGCTGACGCCTGTTACAACAAGAAGCATCATCAATGATAATGAATCGATTCTCAAACCAAACGGCACGGAAAATCCTAAACCGGATGTAATCCAGCTGTAATATGTATGGTCGAATGGAAGACTGCCGTAATTTGATACAACAGCCAATGCCATAATAAATGACGAAACTATCGCAACGGAACCGATAATTCCGGCAATCCGTTTTGTCCACTTGCCGAAAATACCATTAATAATAAAACCCGCCAACGGGAAAATAAGAATAAGTAATGCCAAAAGCTCCATAATTTGCTCCCTATCTTTTCAACGATCTGAATTTGTCGGTATCGACAGAACCCTTTCTTCTATAGATTACAATCGCTATTGCAAGTCCGACGGCTGTCTCTGCAGCGGCGACAGCAGCAACAAAAAGGAAAAACATCTGGCCCGATATATTGCCGGTTATGCCGCTGCCAATGACAAAAAGTCCGCTTGCGGCATTAAGCATGATTTCAAGACTCATAAGTATAATAATGAAATTTTTTCTGATTATCACTCCCATAGCACCTATTGCCAAAAGAATCAACAGTAAAATAATGTAATAAGCAGAATTAATCATCTCTCCTCCCTTTCATAGTCAACACAACAGCTCCAAACAGAGCCACAAGAAGCAGAACCGCAATTATTTCAAACGGAAGCAGATATTCAGAAAAAAGTGAAATTCCAATTGCTCTCGCATTGCTTCCGCCGACAAAAGCAAACGCAAAATTTGTGAATTCCGGCACCTGTTTGATAACAAGTACAATCTCCATCACAAAAACTGCTGCTATAAGAATCCCGACAAAACTATAGCCGTCAAGCTCCAGAGGTGCATATTTTCCGGTAAGCATAACTGCAAATATTATCATAACTCCTATTGCTCCGGAGTAGATTATTATCTCGGCAAGAGCCAGAAACGGTGCGTGAAGCGTAAAAAGCAGTCCTGCAAAAATCAGAAAAAAACCTATAAGCCAGAATGAAGCACGATAAATATCTTTGCTGAATACCACCATCAAAGATGATCCTATAAGCAGAAACGCCAGCAGATAAAACAGAATTCCGCTACTCATCATTACCCTCCGATAAAGATCCTGTCTGCAGGAGGGCTTCTTTTTGATAAATAAGTTTATCTCTGCTGTATTCTGAAAATTCGTAATTATCCGAACTCATCAATATCGCCAGTTCCGGACAAACCTCAACACAAAAACCGCAATACATACAACGTCCGAGATCAATCTCATATTCACCGGAGGCTTTTGTTCCGTCCTCCCTTATTTCAGGGATTATTTTTATAACCTTTGGGGGGCACACCCTTTCGCATAATCCGCAATCAATACATCTAATTTTTCCCTCCGGAAACACTCCGAGATAATGTCTCCAGCGCGACCTTTCCGGAGGTATCAGTTTTTCTGTAGGATATTGAACGGTTACAGGCCTCCTGAAAAGATAACCGATCGTAACGGCCAAGCCTTTTCTCAAATCTTTAAATAACAACTTCTTCTCCTATTTTAATGTTTTAATGCAAATACGGAAGCCCAAACTGGAGCGCAAAACCGGTCCACAAAATATTTACTATAACAATCGGCAGCAATATCTTCCAGCTGATTTTCATAAGCTGATCATATCTGTACCGCGGAAAAGTTGCCCAGCTCCATGTATAAAGAAATATAAAGAATGCCCATTTTATAAAAAGCCACACAACCGGAGGCAAAAATGACGGCCCGAGCCAGCCTCCGAAAAACAGGATAACTGCAAGCATTGAAACGGTAAATATCACAGTATACTGTGCAAAATAAAAGAGACTGAATTTCATACCCGTAAACTCGGTCATAAATCCTGCAACCAGCTCATTTTCAGCCTCCGGAAGATCGAACGGAACCCTCCCTGAAATTGCAAACATACTTATCAGAAAACAGACAAAGGCAACAGGCTGATAAAAAATAAACCATAGGTGTGACTGAGCCTCAACAATCTTGGTTAAATCAAGACTTCCCGCCATTATTACGGAATTGAGTAAAGCAGCCGACAAAATAAGTTCATAACTTATAACCTGCGCAACCTCTCGCTGAGCACTAATGATCGGATATTTACTTTTTGTTGACAAGCCGGCAAATATAGCACCAAATGAAACAAGTGAAAGCATCGCGAGCATATATAGAACTCCCGAAGACAGGTGAACAACATCAAGGGTTATCACCCTGCCGAAAAGCACCAAAGGCGGCCCAAACGGAATTGCAGCTGCAGCCATCATGGCAAAGACTGTTCCTATAATCGGAGCCGTCCAGAAAAAAAGCTTATCAGCTCCTCTCGGAATACTGTCTTCCTTGAAAAAAGCTTTTATCATATCTGCTACCGGCTGCAAAAGCCCATGCCACCCCACTCTTTTGGGTCCTATTCTCTGCTGCATATGCCCTATAACCTTTCTCTCATACCATGTTGCGACAAGAACAAAAACCGTTATAACTACAAAAAGAAGCAGGAATTTAACCAGAAATATCAAAGCTCCGATCATTTCACTACTCATTTGCCGCCTCCAATCTTTTCGATATTTACATGCTCATACCCGTCATCGGATGAAAAAAGTGTCAGTGGATTGATATCGGCAAAACCTTCAGGCACAACAAGAAGATTATCCGGCAAACCGGGGCAAACCGATAATACGGTTTCAAACTCTCCCATTTTAGATATAATCCTGACTTTGTCGCCTGATTTAAGATCAAGAGACTCGGCCAGTTTGTCCGAAATTTCAGCGTATCCTCCCGGTACGGCAATTTTAGGACCGCTGCCAAAAGAAGTTGAAGCATCCGATCTGAATCGATTGTGCCCTATAACAAGCTTATGCGGATAGTGCTTCGATTTCATCTCTTCCATAGCTTTATATTCATAATCCAAAAGCACCAATTTTTCAGCTGTTGCTGCAGTGAAATTATTACTGATTTTCAGAGGTGCCATAATTGTATTAAATCTTGCAGCCAGCAATTTTATGACAGATTCAACCGGCAGAATATTTTCGTTCTTCACGCTAATAGCCTTCTTTGCCGCTATCAACTTACCTTCAAGATTAAGATAATGCGAATCCGTCTCATAACTGCCGGCAACCGGCAGAACAAATGTCTTTTTAGCCATAAAATTATCTATCTTATAGCTTGACAACATTATAAAAAGATCAATATCCGCTATCTTTGCCGTAATCTGCGGGGGTAATATTCTTTCGATCGCATTGCCAAGATAGATAATCGCATGAAAATCGCCCTCGAAAAGGCGCTGTTGGAATATCGCTTTATCCATATATTGATCTGCATCGGATAATATACCTTCGGCACCCTTTATATTCGCTTTCCTGCTGATCGGCCAAAATCCGACGGAATCACTCCGATTGCCGGATATAATTGCCAGATTGGATATCAGTTCGGGAATACCGGCTCTTTCAAGAAGTGCGGCATCAATCATTATGGACAGACTTCCCGATTTAATCTGGTTTGCTGCAGCTTCTATCAATTCTTCCTGAACACCTGTAATTTTTATAAGTGCATTTGAATTCGGTATTTTCTTGATAAATCCGGTATTTTTTGTGCCTTCCGTGAGCTTTTGTATAAGAAGCAGCAAAAGTTCTCTTTCCGATCCTAAGTTGTAGCGCAGACTGATAGGTTTAAGTTTGTCCAGCTTGCTCTCCCGGTAGTGAGCCAGAATCAGTTTCCCTTTTTTTATTTTAGATTTTGACTTTCTTGTAATAAACCAATCAAGGAGCGGAACAGAGTTGGTTACATCGGTGCCTATAACAAAAATCGTATCGGAGTTCTTTATGCTTTCGTAGGAAGACTGCTTCAAAAGGCCTGATTTTCTGAGCACTCTGTTGAGTTTAAGAATACCATCGGCATCGGGAACAATAAGAGTTTTTGTTCCTATAAGATCGGCAAACCATTTTGCGGAAAGCATCGATTCACTGCTCACCGATGAATCACAAACTACAGCAACCGCATCGCTGCCGTATTCGTCAATTATCCGCTTTATCTCTTTATAAGCTTCATCAATAACATTATTTACGGCTGTTTCCTGCCCGTCTATCGAAGCCGAAACGGTTCTGTTGTTTTCATTCATATCGTACGCAAATGCTCCAAGATTGCACAGATTGCCGTCATTGAAACTCGGCGAATGGTTTGTTACCCTCAGAATTTTATTATCCTTAACATTAAGCTCAAGCGCGCATCCGGCAGGACAGAAGAAACAGTTTGAAACGATATGATCCATCTCCCATGCCTTGGATTTGTGCATAAACAGCTTTGATTCAAGTGATCCTGTGGGGCATATATCGATACATTGATTGCAGAACTCACAGTCAAGCGGCTTTCCGTCAACAGTGTCGATCTCAAAAACGCCACTCTCCTTTTTTATCAGAGCAAGCGCCTTAACATTCATAACATCATCGCATATTTTAACGCATCGCTTACACTCAATACACAGGCTTGTATCGTTGTTTACGATAGGCCATTCCTTGTGAATCGTCTTATGCGGAAGATTATCAAGATCCTGAGGCAGACCATCCGTGATATTAAATTCAAGAGCGGCATCCTGAAGTTCGCATTCTCCCGATGCATCGCAAACTCCGCATTGAAGCGGATGATATCTGTTCCATTTTTTTACAATATCGGCTCTTGCCTGCTTCAGCGTATCGGTATTTGTCCATACATATGTCCCCTCTTTAGGCCTCATAATACATGACGGCATAGGCCTGGAACATTTGCCGGTTGCAACCGGATGATGAGTGGCAGAATGGGTTCTCAAATCCTCTTCCGGCAGCTGCTCTATAACCACAATACAGATTCGGCAAGATCCTATGGGAGAAGAAAATCGATCCGAATAGCAGATAGCAGGTATATAAATTCCATATTTATCGGCAACCTGAAGAATTGTTTCTCCGGGCTTTGCGGAAACCGCAATCCCATCTATAAAAAAGTTTATATCAGCCATTATCTGTCACTCTCCCCGAAAACAAAATCTAAACTTCCGATCACGGCAATAACATCGGCTAGATAGTTTCCTCTCAGCATAGTAGGCATTGCTGAAATATTTATAAAAGAAGGCGCTCTTATTTTAAGCTTATACGGTTTTCCGCTGCCATCAGCCACAATATAAAAGCCAAGCTCGCCTTTTGGATTTTCAGTTGCCGAATAGAGTGTGGCAATAGGTGTATGCATTCCTTTTATTGTCAGAACCATATGTTTCATAAGGGAAAAGTTCTCTGTCATAATCTTTTCTTTTGAGGGACTCACATAAGGAGAATCCTCCAGAATAACCTGCCCGTCGGGAAGATGCTCTAATGCCTGCTGCAAAATTCTTCGACTTTGGCGCATTTCTTCCATTCTGACAAGATATCTTCCGTAAACATCGCAAGCATCGTCGGTTGGAATATCAAAATCATAATTTTCGTATCCGTCATACGGAAAAGCCTTTCTTATATCCCACTTAACTCCGGATCCCCTAAGAACAGGACCTGTAACGCCCCAGTTTATCGCCTGTTCTCTCGTTAAAATGCCCACACCTTTGGTTCTTGACATCCAAATTCTGTTTTTTGTCAATAATCTATGATATTCTCCAAGCTTTTCGGGAAAAATATCCAAAAATTTTCGTATATTATCTTTGAAACCTTCCGGCAGATCAAATGCAACTCCGCCGATTCTTGAGTAGTTATAGTTAAGACGGTTACCCGAAGTCTCTTCAAACAGATCTACGATTGTTTCGCGCTCCCGGAAACAGTACAAAAAAACGGTCATTGCGCCCATATCAAGCGCATGCGTGGCAAGCCATACAAGATGAGAGGATATCCGGCCAAGCTCGCTCATAATTACCCTGATAGCTTGCGCTCTCGGTGGAGCTTCTATACCAAGCAGTTTTTCAATCGCTATCACATAAGACTGATTATTGTTCATACTCGCTATGTAATCAAGCCTGTCGGTATAGGGAATAAACTGATGATACAGCATATTTTCCGCAAGTTTTTCGAACCCTCTGTGGAGATATCCGACATCCGGCTCGCTTGCCGTGATCTTTTCACCATTCAGTTTCATGATTATTCTAAGCACACCATGGGTGCTTGGATGCTGGGGACCCATATTTATAAGCATTTCTCTACTTTCGATACTCATAATTTATCCTTAAGGCATTCTTACATGCTTTGATTGTTTAAGTTGTCCTTCCGGCAGCTTGCGATCAAGATAAGTGTTGCTGAATTGATTACCTTTCAGCGGATAATCTTTTCTCAAAGGAAATCCCTCCCAATCATCAGGCATCAAAATCCTTTTGAAATTGGGATGACCATTGAATATAATTCCATACATATCGTAAATCTCCCTCTCATCAAAATCTGCTGCGTGCCAAAGCTTATAAACAGATTCGACCGGCAGTTCATCCGCAACAGGAACCTCAACTGTAATCTGACGTGCCATTTTAATTGACCGAAGCAGATAAACGAGTTTAAAACGCGGATCTTTTCCGGTATCAACAGCAGTTGCAAAAACGAGAAAATCATAATTGCCTTCAGGATAATCTTTCAGTGCCTTGAGAACACGATATGCATAAAACTGCTTCACGTTGATCGTCCAGTCTCTTCTAACTCTTCCAAGTCTCAATCGTTCTACTTCAGTTATTGCAGATGGATAAAGCTTCCTAAGATATTCAACTGTTCTTGCCATTACATTTCCGGTATCAGGCATTGAGTGACCCCTCTTCTTTAATCTTTTTTTGAAGCTGCAGAATCCCGTACATAAGTCCCTGAGGAGACGGAGGACATCCGGGAACATATACATCAACCGGAATAATAGTATCTACACCCTGAACAACGCTGTATGTATCATACGGGCCTCCGGTATTTGAACAGCTGCCCATAGAAATAACCCATTTCGGATTAGGCATCTGATCGTATACCTTTCGTGCGGCAACAGCCATCTTTTTTGTTAGTGTTCCGGCTATAATTATAACATCTGAATGTCTCGGAGAAGCACGAAATATAATTCCGAAACGATCAAGATCGAATCGCGATGCTCCGGTTGACATCATTTCAATGGCACAGCACGCAAGACCAAAAGTCATAGGCCACAAAGATGAACGCCTTCCCCAGCTTACAAGCTTGTCAAGTTTTGTTGTAATAAATGCGTTCTCTACTGCCATTTCAACGCTCCTTTTAGGTATGCATAAATATATCCTGCGAACAAAAGAAGAACAAAAACAACTATCTCTGCAAAACCGACCGTTCCGAGTGCTCTTGCATGCACGCTCCATGGAATAATGAAAAGAATCTCTACATCAAAAAGCGTAAACATAATGGCAAGCAGATAATATTTGATATCCATCATATATTCGCTTTTCAGGATAGGAGAACCGCACTCATACAGATCGCTCTTTTCCTTGTACGGATTTTTCGGAGCAAGCATTTTAGACATAACCAACATTCCTGCAAAAATCACAGAAAAGAAAAGAAATGCAACCATAACCTCTGCATAACCGTTCATAACGCTCTCCTAATAAACAAAAATACAGCTACCTTAGCTGCAAACTCTATCTAACTATATATATATGGCAGTTTGTTTTAAACCGCTCTTTCTTTAAAAAAACCTTTATCGGGCTCATTCTAACAACTACAACTTATTTGTCAAACAATAATCGTTGAGAATTTTTTTATGGTCAAATGCCAGATACGGCAGATCATCCGCAGAAAACCATTTCAGTTCCGCAGCATCATCATTCGCTGCGGCATTCCCTAAAGCATCAACAACAAACACTATGCTGATTGTATGCATTCTTTCGTCTCTTTGCGGAGACGAATATACACGGAACTGGTTAACACCGACCGCTTCAAGTCCTGTTTCCTCTTTCAGCTCTCTTGCAACTGCCTTTTCCGCAGATTCACCATATTCTATAAATCCGCCCGGCAAAGCCCATCCATGCGGCTCGTATCTTCTTTTTATTAAAAGAATTTTGCCCGTTCTTTCGACAATTGCATCGACAGCCGGTTTCGGTGATCTTTTATAGTTCAAAAATGGAAACTTTAATCTTTGTTCTTCTTCTTTTATGGTTTCAACCGCCTTTTTTATCTGAAAGCCAACCTGTTCCGAGGATGTTCCGCCATAGCTGTTTCGTGAATTTATAGAATTCTCAGGCAAAAGATAATCTTTTATATCATCGCCTATTACATCGGAAAACTCTTTCAGCTCAGCCACGCTTACTGTTTCAAAATCTTTGCCGGAAGATTCCAGATATTTGACTATTTTACCGGTAATCTTGTGTGCCTGCCGAAAAGGAATCTCTTTTTCGGCAAGATAATCAGCCAAATCAGTGGCAGTGATAAATCCCTTTTTAAGAGATAGGTTGAGAGCCGTCTTGTCAAAACTAAGAGATGATACAACTCCGCTCATCACCTGCAGCAAATCATGTATCGTATCGAAACTGTCAAAAAAACGCTCTTTATCTTCCTGCATATCTTTATCATAAGCAAGTGGAAGCGATTTCATGACAACGAGAAGACTAACAAGGTTGCCGTAAAGTCTTCCTGTCTTGCCTCTTATCAGCTCAAGCGCATCGGGGTTCCGCTTTTGCGGCATAATAGATGAACCGGTGCTGTACTCTTCGGATAATTTGACGAAACCGAATTCAGATGTTGAAAACAGTATAAGCTCTTCGGATAGTCTCGAAAGGTGCATACTGCAAATCGCCGAAGCATAAAGAAAACTTATGGCAAAATCTCTGTCTGAAACCGCATCTATGGAGTTGCCGGATGAAACAGCAAATCCCAAAGCTCTTTGAGTATGGTTTCTGTCAATCGGAAATGAGGTACCTGCAAGTGCACAGGCACCCAGAGGTGAGCTGTCAGCGAGCTTCAAACTTCCAAAAAACTGTTCTGCATCGCGGGTCAGCATCTCAAAATATGCCATAAGCCAATGAGATACAAGTATCGGCTGAGCGTGCTGAAGATGTGTAAATCCGGGCATCATCAAGGATAGATTAGATTCGGCCAGCCTCACAATTGCCCTCTGCAGCTCTATAATATTTTTAATAACCTCAATAGATGCTTTCTTTGCAAAAAGCCTAAAATCGGTTGCAACCTGATCGTTTCTGCTTCTCGCGGTATGAACCTTTTTTGCGGCATCGCCTTTAAGCTCGATAAGACGTCGCTCGATATTCATATGAATATCCTCATCATCGATGCTGAAAGAAAATTCTCCCGACCTTATTTCCTCTGCAATCTGCATCAGACCGTCTATTATCTTTTCTTTGTCGGCATCACTGATGATCTTGCATTTTGAAAGCATTTTTACATGGGCAACAGATTGATCTATATCATCATACGCCAAACGTTTATCATAACCTATCGAAGCATTAAACAGTTTCATAATTTCAGAGGGTTTGCTGCTGAACCGTCCGCCCCAAAGCCGGTCACTCATCTTCGGCAATCCTTATCAGAACAGTCGGTTTTGCAATAACATCAAGTGCATCTATTCTGCTCAATGCTCTCTGAACCGAACTTTCATCGGATAAATGTGTCATTATTATAAGCGGCACAAATCCGTTTCCGCTTCTGCCTATCTGAATCATTGAGTGAATGC
>VAOY01030567.1_pt1 | contig 10715 bp, 19 predicted proteins | sample 3393881 | NCBI WGS metagenome assembly VAOY01 (sample SAMN08290430, study PRJNA428436) | hydrothermal vent metagenome | isolation source: Deep-sea hydrothermal vent chimney | place: Indian Ocean: Southwest Indian Ridge
ATTTTATGCAGGTTATTCAAACACAGGAGCTCAACAAACAGCAGTCGGATATAATGCTGGTCTTTCAAACACAGGAGCTCAACAAACAGCAGTAGGATTTAATGCAGGTAATTCAAACATAGGAATTTATCAAACAGCCATTGGAATTAATGCAGGTTATTCAAACTCAGGAGATAGAGTTACTGGAGTAGGTTATTATGCAACATATAATAACACAGCAAATGATGTTGTAGCTCTTGGATACCAAGCAGGAAAGAATAATGCTTTGGCTAACCAGTTTATAGTTAAACAAGCAAATGTTAATTCTGTTCCTTTAATTCAGGGTGATTTTTTGACAGGCAATGTCGGCATCGGGACAACGGCACCAACATCAAAACTTCATATCGTAGGAATTCCAATATATGCAAATAATGCCGCAGCAATTACAGGCGGTCTTACCGTCGGTGCTTTCTATCGGACAGGCGCAGATCCCGACCCATTATGCATAGTTCATTAAATAAAAATCATTCTATCACCTATATATTTAAATACTGGTTTGCCATTAGTAAACTATGGCACAGAAATATAAACAAGTTAAATTTAAATTGTCCTCGTGGAATAAATTAAGACGTTCTTTCTACGGAAGACAAAACGAAACACTATCCGATTACATCGAAAGAATCAGCGAATATAAAAGAACAGGGGAATTAATAAAATGACACTCTACGATAAACGAGAGTTGTTTTCAGATTTCAATCCAGCATATTTTTTCTATGAAGAAAATGTTAAAGAATTTATTGAAGGGATTTTGAAAGAGATTGATAAATCTATAAGGAAATTAAATTATGTTCTATCTCAAAATCTACCAGATTTATCTCAAGCGAATTTAAGCGGGGGGGTAATTTATCTTACTTCAGCAAAAAAAATAATTAAACAAAAAGCAGGAGAATTTAAATGAAAAATAAAATATTAGAAATTATAGATAAAGAACTATTAGAATTTGGTTGTACAAAAGAAGATATTGAAAGAAGAGATTTGGATTCTTTTCAAGAACCAATTGTATCAATAATAAGGTTAAGACAAAAGATTATTAGGGGAATAAGAAAATGATTGAAATACAAGAAATAATAAAACAAAAAGCAGGAGAATTCAAATGAAATCAGAATATAAAATAAAATGTGATGAATGTAAAAAAACAATAAAAGAAAATGTCAGTTTTGCAGAAAGCGTAAGAGGGGGAAGATGTGAAAAATGCAAAAAGAAAGAAAAAAGATTATTGGTTTTATTGAATACCGATAATATAATTTCTTTGAGTAAATTATCAAGAGAATTTCTAAAAAACCCAATAACTATTATCCCAAAAGACATTGAAGTTTGGGAAATCGACGAAAACAATAACATGGAGAGGAGAATTTAAATGAAAATCCACAATAGAATTACAGACAGAATTAATTGGTTTGATGATCTCTATCAAGAAATACTCAAAAAAACAAAGGACCGAGAAATTGCAAAGATAATTTTTAGGAGAGTTGTTTTTGAGGAAAATTAAATCAAACAGGAGGTAAAATAATGGAAAATAAATTAATAAAGATTGTTGGAATTGTCCCAGCTGTAGCAAAATCTGGGAGTAATTATTGGAAAATCTCCACAGAATCTCACGGGAATATGAGTTGTTTTGAAAAATCGGTAGCAGATGAATTAGCAAAACACATAAACGAGCCATTTAATTGCGTTATCGCAGAGTCAAATGGATTTCAAAACATCAGAGCAATAGCCCCACAGCAAGAAGCAGAAAAACCTATAGAAGTAATCAAGATGAATGAGAAAGTGGCTGAGAATGGCTCTATGGACGAAAAAAAGGACGTAGTAAGGGCAATGAGTTTAACGCGATTGTATTACGAATTAATCTCATATACCGAAAAAGCAGAAAAAGAAAAAGAAGCAATCCTAAAAAATTATAAATATTTCTTGAATAATTTGTAAATCAATTTAGATCTATTTTTATTTTATTTTTTTTAGTTTAACTCCGGGGGAAGATTTATTTTTAAATCTTCTTCAAAAGGTAGGGAGATAATTCCTACTGCTTCTTTATCGAAGAATTAGAAATAAATCAAAATTGAAAAGGATTATATTTTTAAAGATCACCTAAAATATCGGCTGTTTTTCAGTAATCCTTAAAAAATAAATCAAAGAATCCACGGTAATCTATTAAACAAAAGTTTTAAATAGTCAGGTTTGTTTAGAAAACGAAGTTTTCTATAAAAATTATTCTCACCGCAGTTTAATAGATTGTGCATTTAAAACTTTTGTATTCTTTAATATAGCTACTCCAATATATATCTTGGAGTATATAGTTGGAGTTTATAAGATTGCCATACTTTGCCTGATAAGAAAATACTTAATTTGCCAACTCGCATCCAGCAAGCCAGCCAGTTTTAATGTTTGTGGGATGCCTCAAACATTAAAGGGGCTTGCGGGCAGAGGGCAAATTATATACAAGCCAAGCTTATTAAGTGGCTTGCTTTGAGTATTGCGTGCTTCTTGCACTTTAAGAAACAGAGGCTTGCCTGAATATCTAGCTGCAACAAGAAGTTGCAGTATTAATTCCCGGCCGTAGGAAACGGCCGGGAAAGGGAAAATAGAACTGCAGCCAAAGGCTGCAGACTAATGGCCAGCCTCACTCTGTTCGGCTGGAAAAAGGGGATGCTTGCCTACTTGCTTATCCTTAAACTCAGGCGATAGCCTGAGATAGATTATATATCCGCCTCGCTTCACTCGGCGGGATGGGAATATTACTGCAGCCGTAGGCTGCAGGGCATCACCACCCACCCTCGCTTCGCTCGGGAAGGGAAGGGGGAAGTAAAAAAATATAAAAAAGTAGGAAGTATAAAATTGAAAAAGATTAGAAAAGTTGTAAAATTACAAGAAATTAAATAAAAATAGATATAAAATCAAATAAAGATAAATTAGGATAAATTCCTGTATTTAGACTAAAATAAGCGATTCTTAGGAAAATTTTAATAAATTTTTTGTGGTTAACTCACAAAATTTTTTAGAAAAAATTTAATATCCAATAATCACCGCAATATATTTAAACAATAAGCCTTTTCTTCTCTTAACCAGCCAAAGCAGGCTTATTAGTCAGAAATCTATCTATAGGTAATTCATACATATGTATGTATGAATTGCTAACTACACTTCCCCTAGCGCGCAACGGGAAATCTTTATAAGTCTTTCGGTAAAAATTATACATATTCTCATTTTAGAACATAAATACTTATAAACTATGTATGAATAATTTAATTATGAAACAAATTAACAAACTAAAAATACTTTTCTTGGCAATATCCACATCAACTCTTTTATTTCAAACTCTATTCTTTTTTGAGATTATAACAACAGGAAGTTTTATAGGAGTAGAACCGATATTTTTAATAAGGTGGTTTGAATTTTCATTATGTATTTTTGGGTCAGGACTTGCAATTTTCTATTTAATTAAAGAAATTAAGAGGATAATTCTATGAAAAGACAGGTAACAATTACAATTAATGAAGAAATTCACAAATTAGCAAAAGAAAATAATATAAATATTTCTCAAGAATCAGAAAAAGCGATTAAAAAGTGTTTAGATCTAAAAAAGATTGAAATTCAAAGACCAACAATCTGTGAAATCTGCGGAGCAGAGGGAGAAACGGAAACTAAAGAAAGTATAAACACAAGAACTCACGGGTTAACTTGGCTCTATCCTGACGAAATTTGGATTTGTAATAGTTGTTTAATAACAAGGATGCGAAAAATTGAAAAAGGATGAAATTAAATCACAATTACAATTAATTCCTATGGATTTTCCAGTGTGTTTAGAGGATTTAGAGGAAATATTCAAAGGACAGGAATATAAAAAAAATGTTAAGAGACGAAGAAAATAAATATTGGCAATATCTTGAAGACTTTTCCTTAGAAATAGAAAGAATGATTAAATTTATTCAAAAACAACGAATTAAAGTAGATGATGAAAGAGAAAAATTGTCAAAAACAGATGAGAAATGAAAAAGCAAAATTTGAAAAACGACAAGAAAGAGAAGAAAATAAAAGAGAAAAATTCAGAGAAAGAACAAAAAACCCAAACCAAACAACATTATAATATCGGAAGACCTTGGGAAAGTTTAGATCCTTGGCAAAAAGAGGTTTTAGCCTGTAAAGGTAACCTAGTGCTGCGTTCGGGTCGTCAGGTGGGTAAATCTGCAATTATCTCAATAAAAGTGAGTGAGTATGCCTTAAATCACAAAAAAAAGCAAATTATGGTAATAGCAAAGACCGAAAGACAGGCACAACTTCTTTTTATGAAAATTTTGGCTTATTTAGGAACAACTCACAGGAGAGAAATTAAAGTAGGTAAGGACAGACCAACAAAACACAAATTATCATTAAAAAACGGCTCTGTGATTCATTGTTTGCCAGCAGGAGACACTGGATATGGAATAATGGGTTATACAATAGATATGTTAGTGGCAGATGAAGCAGCATTTATCCCCGAGGAAGTTTGGAACTCTGTAATCCCAACATTAACAATCACCAAAGGAACGATAATTTTACTTTCAACTCCATTTCTAAAACAAGGATATTATTATAATTGTTTTAATGACGCAACTTTTACTAGTTTTCATCAATCTACCGAAGACTGCCCAAGACGAGATGTTAAATTTTTAGAAAATCAAAAGAAATCATTATCAAAAGCTCAATATGCACAGATGTATTTAGGGATGTTTGTAGAAGATTTAAAACGAAAATTCCCAGATGAATTAGTAAATAAATGCTGTGTAGGAAAAAGAAGGCCCAGCATTTTATCAGGAAGAAAATATTATATTGGTTGCGATGTCGGAAGAATTAACGATCCATTCACCTATGAAATAATGGACATTACAGATAAAGATAATTTGGTGCAAGTAGAAAATATTGTAAAAGAAGAAATCCCAATCCCACAATCCACACAAGAAATCGTAGAACTAAATAAAAAATACAATTTCAAAAAAGAATACATTGATAGTGGGGGAATGGGAATTGCAGTCTGCGACATTCTAAGAGAAAACGACGAAAATAAAAGAAAAGTCGTAGAAATAAACAATGCCTCACGAAGTATTGACTATGAAAAACACAAACGAAAAATCCTAAAAAACGATTTATACAATAATTTATTTATGTTAATGGAACAAGGACGAGTAACTTTTTTAGACGATGACGAGATTAAAGCAAGTTTTAGAAGTATTTTATTTGAACACAATTTAGAAGATAAATTTGAGAAAATTTGGGGAGCAGACGCTCATATTGTAGAAGGATTAATTAGGGCCTGCTGGGGAGTAAAAGACAAAAGTTTAAATATCTACATTTATTAAAAAAAATATGGTTTACACAGGCACAATTGTAAGTGAAGCAGAAATGACTTTTTTAGCCGGGTCAGCAGTAGACGCAACAGGAAACACAGAAGCAAATCATAATTTTTTAGCAGGATACGCAGAAGCTTATTTATCAAATTTAGTAAAATATGATATTGTGACAAATTGGGCAAACATAAATTCAGAATATAAAACTCTTTTTTCAGAGTGGGCTGGAAGATTCGCAGCAAGTCAATTAATTTTATATAATACAACATCATATAATTCTTTAATAGAGGCAGAGGATTCTATAACAATGCACACATATCGGATGCAAGACATTCAAAAAATATTGGCAAAAGCAGATGTGCAAGATTTTATAGGAGTTTAAAATGACTCTAAACATTCCAAACAATACAGAATTATTTAAACAAAGAGATGTAAGAGAAACAAAAAATATCGGATTAACAGCAGAAAGTTATATCACCGTTGGAAGCAATATAGATTTAACAAATGAAAGAGTTTTAACATCAGGAGAGGGAATAAATTTAAGTGACGCTGGAGCAAATACAACTATCACAATTTCAGGAGAAGACGCAACAGACACGAACAAAGGAATTTCTAGTTTTGATACAAACGACTTCGTGGTAACAAGTGGAGCAGTAAGTTTAAAAAATAATGGTGGGGGAGATACAAATTATTGGAGCTGTGGTGGAACAGCATTTACATCTTTACATCCAGCAACAGATAGCTCATATTACGACGGAGACTTTGATTTATTGCATGTAGATGTAAACGAGAACGGAATGGCGGGGGTGCAATTACCACAAGGAGCAATAATTACTGCAGTAGTAGTATATGGAATATCAACAGCACGAGTTTGGAGTTTAAGAAAAGGAACATTAATAACAAATGGGGATAATGTAGATACAGTTACTATAGCAAGTTCAACATATGGAACAGAAACAACAGCGATAAGTTACGCAACAATAGATAATTCATTATATAGATATTTTTTCATAACAGACTTGGGAGTGGCAGGAGACACAATTTATGGGGCAAGAATTACTTACACAAATCCAAATTAAAAAACCAAAAAAATTATAAACTATGATAAATTTAAAATAAAATGAGTATGGACATAAACAAAGCAACAATCGGAAACCTATCAGGGACATTAAATAATTATAGTGTAAACCCGATAAGTATTGACTCACCGACAGGAAAAAACGAAGTAGTTTATATGAACGAAAATTTCGAATCATATATGGGATATTATAAAACAATTCCAGAATTATCATCAGCGATAGACACCAAAGCATATTGGACAGTGGGCAAAGGTTATGAAGCCGACGAAGCAACAAAAAAGATTTTACAAAATATTAGAGGATGGGGTAAAGATACTTTTAACACAATTATAGAAAATATGGTCAGAACTTATAACATAGGAGGTGACGCATTCGCAGAAATAATCAAAGACAAAGGAAAATTAATTAATCTCAAACCACTCAATCCAGCAGAGATAAAAATCGTTGTAAATTCAAAAGGGGTTTTAGTAAGATATGAACAAATATCAGGAACATCAAAACCAATAAAATTTAAACCAAATGAGATTTTTCATTTAGCTTGGAATAGAATCGCAAACGAAATTCACGGAACTTCAATTATAGAAAAAATTGTTACTATAATTTTAATGCGTAATGAAGCAATGGCAGACATTAAAACCGTATTTCATAGATATGTAAAACCTTTATGGATTTGGCAACTGGACACCGACGACCCAACTAAAATCGCAGCTTTCAAAACAAAAGCAGACCAGACCGTTCAAAATTCAGAAAATATTTATATTCCAAAGGGAACAGCAGAAGCAGAAAGAGTCTCAATTCCCCAATATTCAACATTAGACCCTCTACCTTGGATTGAGAATTTAACTCAATATTTTTTCCAAGCAACAAATATGCCAGATGTAATTCTTGGAAGTGCAAAGCAAACCGTAGAAGCAAGTGCAAAAATCCTTTATCTTGCATTTCAACAAACAATAGAAAAAAACCAATTATTTCTAGAGGAAAATATCTTAGCACAATTAGATATAAAATTAGATTTTAAATTCCCCGAGAGCATACAAGCAGATTTAATAAAAGGAAATGCAAAGGACGGCCCTATAAAAGCAAGCAAACCAAGTGATACTCAAATAAATATGGCAGGTAAAAAATGAAAGCAAAAGACAAAGATTTAATTTTCTTAAAAAAGGTATTGAGAAATGGATTAATTTTGTCAGGTTTATATTTCGTGTCAGTTTTCGCAAGTGGGAATTTAAGTTATGAACACATTAAACCAATAATTATTTTTCTATTAGGTTATGTTTTCACAGAGTTGGCAAGACATTTCGGATTGGGAACAACAATAAAAAAAGAGAAATATAAAACGATGATTTTCACATAAAATCAAAGGGGGGTAAAAAATAAATGGAAGAAAAAGATGAGTCACAGGATATTAAGAACAAAGAAAAAGAAACTACGGGGAAAAATCAAGAAGAAAAGAAAGAAGAACCCAAAAAAGAATCTTCAGGAATGATTGCAGACGCACATTTTGCAGCAGAAAGATTAGAGAAAGCAAACGCAGAGAAAAAAGAATTATTAGAAAGAGAAGAAAGACTTTTAGTAGAACAAAAATTAGCAGGTAGAAGCGTAGGAACTCAAACAGAAGAACCTAAAAAAGAAATGAGTGACGAAGAATATGCAAAAAACGCATTAAATAACTTATTACCTGAAAATGAATAATAAAGATTTAGGTCTCAAAATAGCAACAAAGAAAGAGGCTACATGGATAAAAGTAAGAGACACAGCTAAACAAAGATTAGATCAACTTAATGAAGATTTGGAAATTAACAAAGAAATCTTAAATTTAGCAGAAAGAATCATAAAAGAGGAAAAAAAATAATTCTATGGGGGGCGTTCCTAACCCCATCCCTTATTTTTTAGATACGGATTAATAATTATCATAATAGAAAGATTTATAAATAATAAAGTTAGTCCCAAATTATGACAAATGAGGCAGTATTGAAAAATAAGTTTTCTGAACCAATAGATTTCATCGTTGCAGACGGAACAGGGATAGAAAAAGGCACAGTTTTAAAAATATCTACTCCAAGAACAGCAGCCGCATCAGGAGCATCAGGAGATATATTCGCAGGAATAGCACACAGGGAAAAAATAGCAAATGATGGGCGAACAAGATTGGCATTAATTGCAGGTCCGGGAGATATTGTAAGTATGACTTGTGACGGTGTAGGTGTAACAGTCGGCGATTTAGTTAAAATTGGTGGAGCAAATTTAATCTCAACTTGGACAGGTGCAACAGACGCAGTAGCCGGGGATATGGAAAAATTAGCCTTCGGAAAAGCACTTGAAACAGGTGCAGCAAGTGCAACAATAGAGGTGAAATTAATTTAAAATGGAAGAAAAAGAAAATAAAGAAGAAGAATCTGAGGAAAACTCAGAGGACGAAGAATAATGGCAGATAGTAGAGGAATGCAAGATATTTTTGGACTGGATATTGATAGATTAGCAAAAGGTTTTGGAAATCAAAATTATAATTTTCTTCAGGAATGTCAAACAAGAAAGATGAAGGGTGATAGTGTTCGTTGGTTCCAAAAGATCGCAGGAACATTGTCAACAACCGCACCAAGCGCTACAAAAAATGTAAACCCGGGTTCAAGACCGACAACTCTTGAGGTAAGCTGGACAAGAAATACTTCATATAAAAAGAAATATTTTGTAGAAGGTTTTCTTGACGAAGAAGATATAAGTGACGCAGAAATAGACACATTCGCAACGACTATAAGAGACCTCACGGAAGTTGTAGTAAGAGATAGAGACGCAGACATTTGGGATATTATGTCAGAATCACAATCACCAAGCGAAATTCAAACATTCGCAACAACAGCCGTTGGTGGTGACCAATGGGACGCAGCAGCATACGCAGCAGATATTGTTAAAGATTTAGATCGTGCAAAAAAATTGATTAAAGATCAAGGATATGAAAGCAACGGAGCAACCTTGCTTTTAGATACTAAAGGCTATGAAAGTATGGTTAATTGGTTGATTTCAGGGAAAGGCTCAAGTATCCCAGCATTTTCAAGTGAGAAGATTAAAACTGGTGTCGTTCTACAAATATTAAATCTCAACGTAAAAGTTTCAACAAATGTAACAACAGATTTTGCTCTTGTAATCGTGCCAAAGAGAGCAGTGACATATTCAGAGAGCCAAGCAATCACAGCAAACACAACAGCAGACCCGGGAATTGGTAGAAATATAAGGGTATGGGCTTCTGGAATTGCATATAGAACTGATCCAAAAGCAATCGTGTTAATCACAGATATAAACACATAAATATAAAATGACAGAAAAAAACCAAAAGAAATTATATAATCATTTTCTTGAAAGCGGACAGAAGAAAAAAGCAGAGGAAATTCTAAAAGTTTATCCACAGTTTTTAGAATTGGAAAAAGAAGATAAAAAGAAAAAATTTAAAAAGTAATAATTCTTAGATAATTCTATATGACAGTAATTAACAAAGGTCTTGGAACTGTGAGCGAGGGAACAGGAACAATCGGAACAAAAATTCTAAATAAAAATTATCCTGTGGATGAAGGACTAATAGCAGGAACGACAAAGCAAACTAAAACACCTTATTTAGAGGAGCAAGGATTTTAAAATGGTAAATAAACAATTAATGAAGCAAATAATGCCAAAAGAAATAAAATTAACTCAACTTGGAAAAGTCGGCACAGATAGTTTAGTTATCCCAAATTATTCTGGAATAAAAAAAACAATCAGCGAGGGACACAATCTCACAACAGATGATTTAACCGAGGGTGAAATAAATATATATTCCCAATGGACGACATCAGGAACAAAAATATATTATAATTCTGGGAATGTGGGAATAAATCAAAATAATCCGGGATATGATTTCGATGTGAGTGGAGACATCAATTACACCGGCACATTATATGAAAATGGCTCAGCACTTTCAGTGACGGGGCTTTGGTCTACAGGAACAGGGGGAATTTATTACAGCTCGGGCAATGTCGGCATCGGGACGACAGCTCCAACAGAGAAATTAGATGTTAATGGAAACATAAACATAGCAGATGGAAGTTATTATAAATATGACGGACAAAATGCTTTAAGATTAGCCAAAGGAACAGATACTTTTTATGCGAATACTTTTGTTGGTTTAAGTGCTGGGAATGTAAGTGCTCAAAGACAAACAGCCTTAGGTTATCAGGCAGGTAAATTAAATACAGGAACTTATCAAACAGCAGTAGGATTTTATGCAGGTTATTCAAACACAGGAGCTCAA
>VAOY01024143.1_pt1 | contig 10698 bp, 5 predicted proteins | sample 3393881 | NCBI WGS metagenome assembly VAOY01 (sample SAMN08290430, study PRJNA428436) | hydrothermal vent metagenome | isolation source: Deep-sea hydrothermal vent chimney | place: Indian Ocean: Southwest Indian Ridge
AGACCTGATAAAAATCACCATAAATCACTTTTTCTCAAGCTTCAACCTCTGGCTGGAAAAACTTTCAGACCCACGTTTGCCTGAACGAACTATTTATTCAGCCAGGCATCTTTTTTATATGGGTTTGAACATGTTCCTGTTTCACTGCGGTAGCCGTAGCCAGTTGGAAAGCGAACGAAAAACTCCTGCGTTTCTTAGCAATCTACTTAGTTTGAGTGGCACAAATGAAGAATTTGCAGCTACCGCCGAAACAATGAGTTATTTCATGGAGTTGAGTAATCCGGCTAAAGCCATGGAGTCATTGCCCGGTGAAATGACAAGCCGTCTGATTCGTTCGCGTGTGTTGGACAAATACCGAAATTCGAGCGGTGAGTTCGATGTAGCTACTGACGGAATCCATCTTTTTACCAGAAAAGGACGGCATCCGAATGCTGTTTATAAAGAAATTGGTGGTGAAACCTACAGTTATTATTCCGCACTTGAAGCAAAAATAGTTACTGAAGACGGCATGTGTTTTTCTCTGGCAACGGTATTTATCGAAAACGAGGAAAACTTTGTCAGTAAACAGGATTGCGAAAAGAAAGCTTTTCACCGCCTTGCGAAAATCCTAAAAGAACGCTTCCCGAGATTAGCGATGTGTTTTTTACTTGACGGACTCTACGCCGATCAAAATATTCTTAGAGTTTGTGAAAAAAATCAATGGGGTTACTTCATTACACTAAAGGATAAATGCCTGCCGACCGTTCATGAAGCGGCAAATTGGCAGCTTGAAGATAATCCCGGGCAGTCTGTCGATTATTCACCTGAACAGGGAGTTTATCAACACCTCTCTTGGGTCTTTAACATGAAGCACGAAGGACGGCGTTGTCACTTGCTCAAGTGCGAGGAAATACGGATGACGCCCGGGGGAATTGAGAAAAAGACCTTTGTCTGGCTCTGTGATGCCAGGCCTGATAAAAATAACGCGGCACAATTAGCAAAGGAGGCACGCTATCGATGGAAAATTGAAGAAGCGTTCAATATCCAGAAAAACGGGGGGTATGAGCTCGAACACAACTTCGGAAAGATTGGATTCGCGATGAAAAACTACTATTATCTGTTGCAGATTGCTCATCTGCTACATCAATTGATGATTAGAAGTGATCTGTTTCCGAAACTGCAGAAAAAGTTTATTCTGCAACAATTTGCCCAATGGCCTGCGGAAACAAGAGTATTTTTAGCAATCATGGCGAAGACTACGCTACGCCATTTTCGCACGATAAAGAATTTTGTGCGGAGATTAGCTGAGTCATTCAGGAATCAGTTATTTTCTGAACTTGCGACGAATCCGGAGGCTCTCGGGAAAATTAGAATCAGGTTAGACTCATCCTGATGCGCTTGTTCCGAAGTTGACCAGCTCTATTCCCCCGTTACAATCGGAAAAATAATGAAAGCGCGGCGCGCCAGTGGGTCTCTATTGCGTAATTTTCATGAAGTACCAAAAAAATTGCCTTTCGTTGCATTCAGGCTCAGCCTGCGCAAAGTGAGGAGAGAAAAATTTATTTTTGATTTTTTTTTCGCTGATAATATATAAACACCTTGACTTTTGTTACTAACTGTTGTATTATTTACACAATGTGATAACAAACAATAGAGATTCTGATGGAACTATTTACTATTTTATCTAAAAAAGAGCAGGTTGCCGAAACTATAAGGAATAAGATAATTTCCGGCAATATTCCACCTGGAATCAGGTTGGGTAAAGTGCGTGAACTTGCAACAATGTTTTCAGTCAGTACAAAAATAATTATTGATGCGTTTGATATTCTAGAGGTAGAAAAGCTTATAATCAGGAACTCTGGGAAAGGTACTTTTGTCAGGCGTCCTCATTCAAAAAATATGTTGGAAGTCTGTCTGTTAGGCTATATGAACCATAGTTCTCCCAATAAAGATATCTACTTTTCAAATCTCTCCAGAATAGCCTATCCTCCTTTTTTGAACAAAAACTTTAGCTTTATAACAAGAACTATACCTTTTGATGAAGTATATGATGATAAGCATTTGGCGCATGAATTAAAAAAACTGGAACAGCATATGCATGTCGATTGTTTCTTGATTAATGCGCCATCTTTAACCAAACAGCAAATAAAAACTTGTATAGAGACAAATACTCCGGTTTTTTTTATTGGAGATTTTGTCGGTGGTCTATATCCAGAATATTCCTTTAATCAGATTACTGGTGACAATTACTGTTCTGGAGAATCAAGTATCCGCCAAATGGTCGATATGCTGAATTGCCGGGAGTTAACGCTTTATTCAGGCTCAATGGAACATTATTTCTACCGCAGGTTTTATGAGGGCGTATTACAGTCAGGAAAAGAACTCGACGTAAAAATTAATCTAATTGAAATTCCCAAAGGAGCATCTTGGTTGTCTAAGGATAGAAAATACAAATGTTATCTTGACAAAGTTTCAAGCGCGATAAACAAGGGGTATCTTGACTGTCCAGGTATAAATTCCGGAGTTCACAATGAAGTACTAAAGGCAGTACTTGCTTCATGCAACAAAACTCCTTCTATTTATTATGGTGAAGTTTGTAGTAAATCATTTGAGAAATTTTTTAATATTATTTATAAACGAATAAATACTGTAGTCGCAAAGCCCAATAATTATAAAAAAATTAGACTAAAACTTGATATTAAATTACAATTATTATGAAATAATGTTAATAGAGTATCAAAACAAACTAAGGAGAAGTAAGATGAAGACAAGAACAAAGTTCGCTCGTAATCACAAATTCACACTAATAGAGCTCCTCGTCGTGATCGCTATCATAGCGATTTTAGCCTCAATGTTATTGCCTGCTCTTAGCAAGGCGAGAGAAAAGGCATATGAGATTGGCTGCAAGAGCAACCTTAAGCAGATAGGCACTTTTCATGCTTTGTATCTCAATGACTGTGACGGTTACTTCGCAAATTCAGGCATTGGTGACGGGTCAAATAGCGGAGAATGGGGAACTTATACTGGAGCACGGTCATGGGCAATGGAATTCGAAACACTTGGTTACGTAAAAAATGGTCGTTCACTTTTCACAACCCCCAATGAAGGCTATGAACCGTACCGAAAAGCAGCTAGACTTTATTGTGAATCTAACGCAAAAAAAGCTTCGAATATACCAGGTCATACTACAAATGGCAACCGTAATGTTTCCTATGTAATGGTAAAATCTCCCCATAACTCAATTTGGCTAGGAATAGGTGGCTATGTCGATCTAACGAATCCCGATAAGTATGTCAAAGTGAGCCTAGTTAAGAGCCCCAGTACTCGAGTACTCAATTTGGAAGCCGGCGCAGATGTAACTCGTTGTAGTGCTATTAGATATACTCAACCACCTGCGTTCCCACATCAAAGTAAGGCATCTATGAGTTTTGGTGATGGACATGTCGGATCAATAAAATACAATAGTTGGCTAGCTGTCAGTGCTTATGTATGGAATAGGTATCGTGCTGTAGCCAGTATTGATTATACAATAAAACTGGAAGATTAAAACTTAGCTCTTCTGCACATTATATGGCATTTTCCTTAAAAGGGATTGCCATAACTTTAGATAGATTAATAATTATCTGGAAAAAATCAAGGCGCCCTAACAAAATCGAAAGAGAAATTAATAAAAATAATGAAAAATAATGAAAAATAATTATAAACGATTTAAATCTATCGCTTACCAAGTCGATATTGCGCGTCAAATGGAAACAGCACAAACCTTAAAAAAAATAATTGACTTTGGCGCATCAGCGGGCTATAACGAATTATTCCTCTACGGTGAGGGCTCATTGGAATATCTTACCTACCCAGAATGTTCTGTCCCTTGGGCATTAAAGCAACAGGAATTTAAGGCGCTTCAGCATTATGCTGGTCAGTATGATATGCAGTTGATTCCTGTAATTCCTGTTCTGGGTCATGCAAACTATATTTTAAAAAATAAAAATATGAAAGCAGTCAGGGAGATCCAACCCGAAGAAACAGCATTAATGAATGGGAATGCTCATCAATTCTGTACGTCTAACCCAAAATCTTTTGAGATCATCGAAACAATGCTTGTTGAATGGATGAAGATCACTAATGCGTCATTGATTCATGTCGGAGGTGATGAAAGTTGGAATTTTGCTCAGTGTCCACTGTGTAAAGAAAACGCATATAAAATCGGTCGTGGCAAAGCTCTGGCAAATTACTTCAATAGAATCAATGAAATTATTAAAAATGATGGTAAGCAAATGATGATCTGGCATGATATGCTTTTCTATTATGATGATTGTTTGCCTCATCTGGATAAAGATATTATAATCTGTGACTGGCACTATGAAACCATTGAAAGACATCCGGGTATTTCTATCTATAATTGGGTAAAAACAGACTTTCTTACGGCTTATAAAAAAGAACAGCTCCCAGTATATATTTGTCCAAAAGCAAAGTGCAACTACACCGCTGAATCAAACAATATAAACTCATTTTTATCTTATGATAACGAAACCAAGGCAATTGGATTTTTAAATACGGTCTGGGAAATGGAGACAATGCCTTATGCCGCAGCCTACCCTTCGCTAGCATATGGCGCCGCTTGCTGTTTGCGAAATACGCTCCCAGACCCGCGCTCGTTTTTACATGAATTTATTGATGCTCATTTTAGTGCCGGGCAGGAAGTATTGCCGTTATTGATTGATTTATTTGGTGAAGTGGCAGAACTCGAAGTTTTTAGCGGAATGGAATCCTGGATCAACTACCAAAATCCGACACCAGATATTGTTTTGGCAGGCAAGCTGGATGAGGCTGTCAAACTTATCAAGCGAGTTAAAGGGAAAACACTTACTGGTAAGGCATATCAAGAATCTCTTGAATTGATTTTTAAACGGATGGCAACGGTAAAACGATTGCAAGGACTGGTTGGCGAGATTGCACAAGCATTTTTACCCTATCATATTCTGGATAAACCAGCAATCAGTAAAAAACTGCAACAACTATCGACACTATTGAATGCTTTACCCATTCAAGCTGTTTACGAACAAGATATTTGGAACAAATATCGTCCTGTAGAGCAGGCTAATCCTGTGGTCGAACAATTAAATAATGCCCAAACAAAGCTCAAAATTTTTCTGTCTGAGATAAGAGAAGTGCTTTCAGGACAGTTGGCACCAGCCGAGGTATTGCTGCCAGTGCTGGAATTGACCATGACCAATAACGATTGTTCATGGCAGATTTTAACGCTGTCCGGTTTTCAAGATGACAAACAATATGAGCTCATTAACTCATCGCCACAGTGTGCGTCTTTTGGACGCGCTGTAAAAATATTTTCAATGAAAGAGAATTTTAAGTTTATAAAAATAGAGTTGTCAGGATTTGGAGAACTGCTCTTTAATTTTGTCCGCATCGTCAGTACAGATGCAATTATTAAGCCGGTAAAGATAAAAATGGTCAGCGGAAATGTTTCAAATCCTGAATACTTTTTAGTTGATGATTTAAAACCAGTAATTATGGGATGTGTTGAAACTAAGAAGTATTTCTCGCAGGGCAAAGAACAAGCGAAGTCAAGCATCATACTCAAAATGTATTAATAAGACCGTTAACTATTTGAATCAAAAATAAACTAAAAAGAAATATTATGCAAAAACTATCAATAATTGCTCTATGCTGTCTAGGCCTAGCATTTTCAGTCAGTGCGGTACAATTCGGCAAGCAAAACAGCCAGACACAAATAAAATGGCACTATAAAAACCAGGCATTTCATTTTAATATCAAGGCCGCAGGTCTGGTAACCCATCAGCCTAAAAAAACTGATGATGAAATAAAAACATCTTATGGTTTGATTCTGGAAAAGGGAAAATATACAGCGGCCAAAGATAGCGTATGTCTCGCTTTTGACATTAATAATGATGGTGAAACTTTTTATAATCTGCTGATTGATTATGAAGGAAATATCAAGGGAATATATACCAATATTCTGGATTGGCAGGAACCATGGCAAGTTGATCTTAAAGCCACAGTCAAGCAGCAAAAAGGCACCTGGTCGGCGACAATTTCTATTCCGGCAAGTCTATTCCAGTGCCAACCCGGAACCGGCGATATCTGGAAGATAGCTTTCGGCAGAAGGTTTATCGACAGAGGTAAAATAAAATACAGTTTTTCAGGTAAAGAGACGTTCAGATTGAGCTATGGTCCATCTTTGTCCAGGAACGGCTGGAAACAGCTTCCTATACCTAATCAAAAAATTATTTTAAATCAGCTAAAAAATAAAAAGTTTAACGTCAGTTGCCGGACACATGGTGCCTGTGATATTAATTCACCACAGGAAAATATCGCTAACTTCAGTATTAAGTCAGCCGCGCAGGCAGCAAAAAATGGGACAATTGAAGTTTTAGATGGTCAGAACAGGATGCTTACAAAGCTCGATATAAAATGTTTACCTAATCAGCTGAACAATTTTCTTATCCCATACAAACTGTCTGATACTAAAAAAGTCTCTTTCAAGATAAAAATTGATAATAAACCTGTCTATCAAGCAAGCTATCCGGTCAGAAACAGACTGGCATGCCGAGTCGCAGTTATTAATAATTCAAAACCATTTATGGTGGATAAAAATAAAATCCGTCCAGTACCTGGGTACAATGGGATGACCTGGTCTCAGCTTGAAGGTAATAACCGTGCTGCATGGTTTGCAGATAATTTTGGTTTCCCATGGAAACGAGGTGAGTGGTTCGAGCGATGTACCACAGAAAAATTATTGCCCTGGATGATTAATACCAGAATGATAAATCATTATAATAATACTGAAAAGCATATCAAGAATATTCGTAAACATAAAACAAAAATTGCTATTACTCCTCAGTATTGGGAATATCAAAAGCAGGCATGGCTCGCTAGAAAAATGTATGGCGGCTATATGGTCGATCCCACAGACTATAAAAATTACTTCAAGCAACTGGATAAATGCTTAAAGACCTATAAAGGCGAGGTTGCCGCATTTTTCATGCGGGATGAAAGCTACATGCAGACGCGGAAAAGAACGGTTAAGCTTTATGAGTTTCATCGGAAAACCGGCCTGTACCCATTTATTGAGACCGTAAACAAAGAGGTCAAAGAAAAATTTGGCTACGGCAAATACGGCATTCCACTGTCAACAAAAGATAAAAATCAGTTCCGCTGGATCGCATTAAAACGCTGGGCTATTGACTTTAATGAAAAGTTTGAGAAAAAAACGATCGCGGCTATTCGTAATATTAATAAAAATATTCCGATTATGTCGCCGGATTTGGTGGGTGATATGGTCAGTGCGGATATTTCACGCTGGCGTGATGGGCGCTTTGATATATATCTGACCCAACTGAATAATCATCGCCGGCCGAATGCCTTTAACGGTGTTGTCCAATGTCGCATATTTAAGGACTTGACGCAAGCCAAAGAAATTTGGGGCTGCACCCATATTGAAGACTCAGCAGCTAAATTTAGTCTCAAGGAAATGCGCTTAACACTTTCTTATTTTGTACAGAACGGTATGACTGGCATGCATACCTGGCCGTTAGGCGGCAGAAAGCCATGGATGCTTGATTCCAGTGTATCGCGCCCGGAAGTGTGGCAATATTTTGTCGATACGGCAGAAACGCTGGCAAATGGAGTTAAGGTGACATATCCCCCAAAATCACATATTGCCATCTATCTTTCCGAACTTTCCCAAATGTCTATACCTGGATACTGGGATTGGGTAGGATTTATTGAACCGGCATTTGTTGTTCTGGGACCTGAATTAAAAACTAACTTTAAATTTATTTCAGATCTAAGTGTAACGCGCAAATTTGACAATCCGCAGGATTACAAGTTAATTGTCGCGCCATTTTTGCAATTCACTAACAAAGACTCCGCAAAACAATTATTAAGTGCGGTGAAAAACGGGGCGACATTGCTCATTTCTGATCCAAAAGCATTCTCTTATTTTGCAGATGGCTCGATCCCGCTAAAGATACAGCAAGAATTCTTCGCTAAGATTAAAATCATTGCTACTGACAAACAAATGGAAACTGCAAGGAATGAACAAGTTGATTTTCTGTCAGGTCTTGATATAAAAATGAAGATTCCGCCTCCGACCTTACTCAATATTTTAGGTAAGACTTATACTTTTAAAACTGATGATTCAGCTCAGGTTTTGATGCGCTATGAAGATAAATCCCCGGCGGCTTTTATTAGAAAGCTAGGCAAAGGAAAACTGATTGTTACCGGATTCAATATCTATTCGCTGACCTCGAATCAACCGGCATCCTGGAACAATGTCGAAGCGCCGACACTACAATTTTTCCGCGCCTTGTTAAAAGCCAACAAGGTTGATGAAAAAATTGACATCTGGAATTTTAAACTTCCTCCCGCCAAAAGACAAAGGTTCAGAGAAAATATCTGCATCAGCAATAATTCTATGGAGTTCCGGCAGGCAATTCCGAAAACATTATTAAATGCAGACATCGACATGCTTTATACCTACAGTCGATTCCCTGATCTTAAGAAAGATGTAAAACAACAAGGCTGGATAAGCGTCGCCAACGGTAAATTGACTGATCGGTTTGAAGTGATGTTCAAAAATCGCAACAAACCCAACATTGTCGCCTGGAAACAAGTTCAACCGGTAGAGATTACAGTTGATTTGCGCGGCAAACGCAAAATTGCAGAACTTATAATTTATGTTGCCAGACAAAATCCTGAGGTGCAGGTCTCAGGCAGTCAGGATGGTAAAACATTTAAGCCATTGCAAAAGCATATTGGCAGTGATATTGAAACTCATGTTGAGAAAATCTCATTAAAAGATTTACACGGTTCATGGAATTACCTGAAAATTAAAATTTTACCAAAAAAATCACTTAAACTAATAGAGATGGAGGTCTGGGAAAAATGATTATCTTAAATAAACAATACTATAAAAAAATCATGAATATTAAACATTCTGCTACGTTGTCATGCCTGTTAATCATGTTTTGCGGGTTAACGCTTTGGGGCTGGGGTTCAGGTCACGACGATGTGCAAAAGCTGATAAACAAAAATCTTCCAGCTAGAATAGCAGCGTATTTTACTCCGGAACAATTTAAGAAACTTGAGAAATATTATTCGCACTATCCCGATAGTTTTACTAAATTCGATAAGGATGAAGTGGGTGAATATGCTCTGAAGATTCTCAAGAAATTAAAGGTCAATAAACGTTATGATCTGCATTATGTTAAAGGTCGAATTGCCGCATTTATCTTACTGGTCGAAAGTTTTAAACGCAAAGATTATACCAGAAGTATTATCTGGATGGGGGCTCTAGGTCATACTCTCGCTGATGAAGCCGCGTCCAACCATGACCCGATTATTCATTTTGTCACCTACCATCTCTGGATGTATAATCTTGATACCGGAAAAGATATCAAGTTGAAAAAATTCAGAAAATGGCTGGATGTGTACGCTACCGCCCGTGATTCTGAAGGTAAAAAGATATTTTATGCATCACTGAAAAATTACCGTCCAAAGATTATTTCACAAGACCCGCAAGCAACAATTATTGATATCAATGTTAAAGCGGATTGCGTATTTCCAAATCTGATGGGTCAGCAGGGCTGTAAAATTCTCAGGGGTATTAAAGACGGAGTGATGAATGGCGATTCCGATTCCAGTAAAAAACTTTTTAAGGTAATGACTGAATTAGCTTCAGTTTCTGCCGCCTATACTATTGATATTATTTATACTGCTGATGCCTACGCTGCTCAAGGAAAAAAGATTGAATTCAAGCAGAAAAATCTATTCAAAATCATTAATAATAAAGAGTTTGAATATGTCAAAAACAAAGCATTGAACTGTGGTCTTTATCTGGACAACTTTGACTTTAAACAGCGGAAGCCGAAACTGGGTATAATCATTGAACCTTTTTACAGCTTAAATCACGGTCAAATCAGCTCTTTGTGGAAATATGTTGCTCCAGCTTTGGCGCGAAAACTCACCGAGGAAAAAATTACTTATCAAGTTGTCGATCTGCGTCATATAATTAAAAACGGGTTTCCTGATCCAAAACAACTGCCGGTTTGTATCTTTTCCGCCGGCGGCTACAATGGATATAAAGGACTGGCAAAAAAGGATATGGAAAAAGCATTTTTTGATTATGTGAATAAAGGAGGAAAGCTGATTTGGATCGGTGGCCTTAATATATCCAAAGCATTAGATATGGATATATTCCTTGAAAAGGTGGGAGGAAAGATAGACGGTAAATATCATAATTATAGTGGCGTAGCCAATGATGAAATAGCCAAGTGTAAATTGGAAGTAAGCAAATATTTTTCACCTCAACTAGCCGGTAAATATCCATTTGTAAATAACCCTCAGACTCCAGCCGGCTGGTGCAAGCCAGTTTGCCTTTTTATTCTTAAAAAATATGATTCGCTCTACATGACTCTTGATTATAATGGTAAAAAAATACCGGTTTCAGGAAAATTTGGCAATATCATCTTTATTCCTGAATATGCTATATCTCCATATCTTTTTGATAATAAATATAATCTTGAAGAAATGGACCGCCCATCGCTTGACAAATTCAGTTCAAGCATACTGCTGACTGCAGAGCTAATTGCAAAAGTATTTAATTAAAATTGGGTTGAAATATACAGATAGAAAGTTCATATTAACCTCAAACGTCAAAATAAGAGGTAACGATGAACA
>VAOY01004709.1_pt1 | contig 10681 bp, 13 predicted proteins | sample 3393881 | NCBI WGS metagenome assembly VAOY01 (sample SAMN08290430, study PRJNA428436) | hydrothermal vent metagenome | isolation source: Deep-sea hydrothermal vent chimney | place: Indian Ocean: Southwest Indian Ridge
ACATCTTTCCATGGTTGCCACGATTTTGAGGGTGATGTCCAGCGAAACGGTTAGCGAAGGTATGATGATGCGTTATTTAAAGCCTTTTTATCTGGATCACGCGGATGAATGGCTGAAAGGTAAGCGTGAACTTTTGCATAAAATAACAACAATAACCATTCTTCAGGAAAAATATATGCGAGAGCGTCAGGCTGATGACGAATCTGAAGCGTATTTAATGGCTTTGAAAAATTCTGAACAAGCCAAATTTGGTGCAACGACGATAAGTAAATACATATATGAACACGCAAATTTAGAAAAAGTTTATATGCAGTGCTTTGCTTTTTTGGCTCCTGAGGATTTTCCAACTCACACATTATTTGTGAGTTATCTGCGTGCAAATCCATTAGCGGAAGAAAAAGATGGCAAGGGCTTGCAGGATATAGCTGATACGCTTGAAATGTGGTGCGCTGGAGGAAAAAACGGACGGCTGTTTGACGGCATAACAAACATAAAACTTGATGATAGTTTCGATTACTTTGAGCTTTCCAGCGTGCCGGATAATGACCCGAATTTTAAATTTGTAACCGGAGCTTTGCTTCAAATGGTGGCAATGGGCAAAATAGAACGTTTACCCAGAGATTTAAAGAAACGGTTTATTATCGACGAGGCTAACAGCTTTTTTGAAATTCCGCAGGGCGCGAAAGTTATTGAGTCGGCAATGACCAAATACCGCAAGTACCGCTGTTCGGTTTTAATAGCATTTCAGCAGTATGAAATGCTCAATAATAAAAACATAAAAGAATCGGTTTTATCAAATATTCACCAATACATCCTGCTTGGGCAGTCTGACCGTGGCGATGTTGAACGTTTAGGTGAAACTCTGGGGTTGTCAGGAGCTATCAAAGAAGCTGTTTTGAATTTTGAAACTCCTGCAAATCTTCCGGCAAAAGAACGCTATGCGGCTTTTGCCCAGGTAACAAAAAAAAGAGGTTTAACATCTGGAATCGGCAGAAATTATCTAAGTCAAAAAATGAATAAAATGCTTTTAAACATTAACGAAAAAGGAGATGTGAAATGAATAAGAGATTAAGACAAAAATTATATGGAGTAGCGTTGTTTTTCGCGCCGCTGTCGCTTATGGCTGGTGATTATAAATCAGGATTGTGTAAGATGATGGGGCTCGGAATCATTTTTGGATTTTTCCTTTGTGTGTTTTTCAGTATTGAGGGGATTATCCAATGGAAACAAGGCGGAAGCTATGTCAAAGACATTATAGGAATCATTGCGACCGCCGGAGCTTTAGCCATTTGTACTTATATCTTCATCGCTTTTGGTCTGAGCGATGCCACTTTGGAACCAGCATTTTAAAAGGAGATTTATTATTATGAAAAAATTATTAGTTTTACTTGCTGTTTTATTCGCAGTTGCCGTATATGGAGAAAACGAGCCTGCAAAAGAAGATTGGGAGGTTGTCCCTGGGATTATATCTGGTGGATATAGCGAGGAGACAGGAGCTTATATATTTAAATTATGTAATACTTTTACATGTCCCTCTCTTGTTTATGATCACAGCTGGTATTACGTTAATTATCTGCAAGGTATAGCGGGAAATATTGGTTATGGAGAATTCCAACATCACGGTGGAGGCGGATTAATAAGCTCTGATAATCAAGGCGAAATAACCAAAGCTGATGATGGCACTTGGGCTGTAATGTACACCCATTCCTATGTAAGGGACTTTTCGGAGGAGGATTCCCCGAGGTACCCGCTTGAATTTACAGGTGTATATGGTCCTGCATATGTTTACAAAAAAGAATTAATACCGTCAATGACAGCAGTGTTTAATCACGAAAATTATAATATAAAAACAGGGCAAGATTTTTACATTCATATTACACCTGAAGGTGGTTCAGGTTTTTATACAATTACTGTAGGAAGTAAACCTGCATTTCTTATCCAAAATGATTTTGGCAGCTGGAATGGAGTTTGCTATATTCCAGCAATTACATCAATTTCTGTTATTGTTACTGATATAGTAACGGGTCAAACATGGGATGCTTTTGCTACAATTATTATTGAGGATGATCCAGTCGATCCCACATATCCTGACGAACCGGCAGACCCAAGCGACCCGTCTGATCCATCAGACCCAAGTAATCCGTCTGATCCAAGTGACCCGGCAGACCCAAGTAATCCATCTGATCCAAGTGACCCGTCTGACCCATCAAGTCCATCCGACCCCAGCGACCCCAGCGACCCGACTGATCCCAGTGAGCCTGAAGATCCAAGTAATCCTGACAGCCCTGATGAGCCGACAGACCCTAGCGAGCCGGATAATCCCACTGAACCGGAAGAACCTGAAATGCCAGAGGAACCGAACGAACCAGATGATCCAAGCACGCCAGACGATCCAAACGATCCAGATGAGCCTGTTTATCCCAATACACCAAATGAACCTAACGATCCGAGTGATCCCGATGAACCGGTGGTCGTTGTGCCAGATCCTATGATTCCAGACGAGCCAATTATAATTGTACCGGATAGTCCCGATGACCCGGATACGCCGGATACGCCGGATGATCCGATTGTAGTTGTACCGAATCCTGAACCCACAGACCCAAATAATGATGATAACGATGAGCCGATTTATGTTCTGATAAACAGCGATGAAATTTCTGAAACTGATAAAATCATTGTAACTGATGATGGCGTTACTACGCTTCGCAAGGATAATTATGATCTTGCTATTTTTCTGGGAATGTTCGGAGCTATCACCGGATTAAATGGAAGTGCGGCTGCTCCATCAAGCGTGCCTATGGCAGTTCAACAAGCTCAAAAAATCAGAGGTGAAAATCATGAATAGGATTTTATTTATTTTTGTATCTTTGGTCGTCTGTGGTGGATGTGTCAACGGCTCAGTCGGAATGGATGATGTCGCTTCCGGAGTTGTAGCGGCGGTTACTGGTTTGGCAGCTCCCGAGCTTGCCCCGGATAGTTGGACCGATCCTGAAAAAGCCGGTCTGGCGGCTGCAACTGCCGCAACCTCTTTTATCATCGGCAAATCTATTGCGGGTGGAGCCAAAAAAAACCAGGAAAAAGCATTTCAAGATGGTTTTAAGGGTGGAATGGCTTATGGAGCACGGCGGCAGTTTGAAATAGTTCAGGCTATGCAGAAAAGCAATAATTCATCAAACAGAATTACTTACGCCATTCCAGCACCGGTAACAGCGGGAATAAACAAAGTTCCCTATAAGGTTTATCTGGAGGTAGCAGAATGAAATTTTTCATTTGTCTTTTAGCAGGATTAATCGTTTTTAAGGTATCTGCCCAAATGGCTGTACATGACGAAACTAATCGGCAACAGCTTTACTTGAACGCCAAAGCACAAATTGCGGCGGTCGAAAACAGTCGAAAATGGCTTGACCTGATAATCAAACATACGGGAAATACATATGATGTTTCCAATTCTATTGATGAAATGATAAAGCAGTTTAAGAAAGATTTTAACTCTTTTACCAAAAAAGTCGGCAATCCGCAGTTGATTGATACGGGAGTGTATTCATCCGGTGAAGCAAAGGTGGTTAAAAACCTTAGTTTACAGAATATCAGGAATACCGCAAGAAATGATAAAAATCTGAAAGCCTATGATTCAGAGACGCTTTATGGAGCTGACAGCAAGCCTGAATTAAAGTATAACGTTGCTGAAGCTGCATACATCAATTATGAAAACGTATTAGCAGAAAACCATGATGCAAAGCGAAGCTTGATTGCCAAACGTGGAGCTCTTGCATTAGCATTAAGAAGTGTTCGATCATTGGCTGAAACCGGGAAATTAAGTGCCGCTTTACAGATAGTCAACGGCAAGCTTGACACCATTAAAGAGCAAGAGCAGCAGGCTTTCAATAAACTTGTGGCTATTCAGGTCAGGAATGACCAAAAGGAAAAATTAAGAACAAAAGCCAAATCAAAGCAAATAATGATGGATTTTTTTAACGCGGATATTTTAATGAACGCACCCAAAGGCAATAAATAATGACTGACGAAATGATCAATACAATAATATGGCATTTGAGAAATTTTTCATTTGTTTCTATTACTGTTGCATTTGTGTTTGGCTGTGTTCGAGGACGGGGAGTTAAAATATTTGAACAAATTGTGTTCACGACAGCCTTGACGGCATTTATTGCGTTCTACAACCCGATACTTGATGAAGGAACAAAAATCTTTGAGCAGATGACTGCCGCAAGCGACAGTAAAATTGATGCTTATCTGGATAAGTGTCGAAGCGTCCGCATTGAGGGTGATAGTGGTTTTTTTGACGATTTTATTACATCATTACAGGCCAATTTTTTCAAAGTTCTGCTTTCCTGTAATGTTGTTTTGCGTTTTATATCCGGCTTGCTTCAATCGTATTTCATTATTGCGTTTAAGATTCTGGCTCCAATAGTTATAGGGCTTGCCGCCTGGGAAATCTTTCGCAGCAACTTGTGGAAATTTATTACATATTCCATAGCGGCGATGATGTGGAGTGTGGGCTACCAGATAGCTGATATTTTCATACTGAGAGGAATTGTCCTGCTCGGCGTTCCAAGCGCATTGAATTCTGGGGCGGGAGTAATGGTGATTACAGGCGGAACCGCTCTGCTGGGTTTACTGGTCTTCTTGATTACACTTTTTATTGGAATGTGCATTTTTTATCTGCTTACTCCGTTGATTATTTTTTCCGTTTTAAGCGGAGCTAATCCCGGAACCGCAGTTACAGGAAACATGAGAACCGCATCTCTGGCATCAATGTCAATAGGCAGGCACGCCCAGCAAATGGTTTGGAGTAAAAACAGACAGCCCGGCAAGCCGCCAACTCCGGCAATGAATATCCTGCCTGGCAATAAGCTGGGTGGAAACAGTAAAACTACAGCACCTGCCGTGTCTTTAAATTCAGTAACTAAAGCAATGGGAAAAAAGAAATGAGTCATTTTAAAAATCATTATTTACAGAGCCGTTTGTATTTAAAAATCGCAATTTTTTTAGGAGTAATAAGCGTCATCCAACCGATACTGATAATAAAGCTTTTACAGGAAGCTGATGAGGAAAAAATAATTATCATGGATGCAGGCAGCAACTTTCACTTAGTAAAATCCAAAACACTTAAAGAAACCCGAAAAGTTCAGATTGAATGCGTGAAGTTTGCGGTAAAAAGCCTACTTGACAGGTCAGCCAGAGGCGTTGACGATCCATATGGACTTGAGCAAGCGTTTCTCATGAAAAACTGTGGAGAGCAGGTCGAAAAGCTTATTAAAAGTGAACAAAAAGAATTTGAGAAAAAGAATATTAATCAAGACTGCGAAATAGAAAAAATTCACGTTCTCAGGCAGAAAAAATCTTATTACCTTGCCAATATAACAGGCCAGCTTATTCGCACCTGCAAATACATGAATCACTCTTTTATAGATGTAAAATTATTCCAGCTTAGTCTTCTGCTTTATAGAAATCCTGACATTTCGGCAAACGGCAAAATGCCTTTGTGTGTAGTAAAAATTATCAACTACAAAACCAGGGAAAAGAAATGATTAGATATACACTTTTAATATTTTTGCTGCTTCCCAGTGTAGTCAACGCGACGGAAAAGCACAAGGAAATTGTCACATATAAACTGGATAAAAAACGTATTTATCAAATCAATACTTATTTTACGAGCGGCGTAAGCACGATCATGTTTCCCGGACAGATTGAAGGTATTGCCGCAGGCAATGTCGCTATGAACAAGGTTCTCTACAATATTGATGGCTCTCCAGCCTGTGATTTCCTTATGTCGTTTCAACCGGGCAATTATTATTTCAATATCCGGGCTCTGAAAGCTGGAGCTTCCGGCACTGTCAATATTATTTACGGACGTAATACATATATTCTCAAGCTTCAGGAAAATGAAAGAGAAGCAATGTCAAGTGTAAGATTCAGCGATGAGGACGGTGAAAATAGTCTTGATTCGGAGCGTGATTTCCGTCCTCCTTCAATAGCAGTATTAAAAGGATTGCTTGATAAAGCAAAAATCTTTAAGCTGTTGAAAGAAAAATATCCCGGCTCTGTTAGCCAAGTAAAAGTCTGTAATAATAAATATATTTCTGACTACAAAAAATACAGCGCAAGTGTAGTCAAAGTCTGGAGATTTGATAATTATAATTCACTGGTTTTTATGGTGGAACTAAAAAATAAAACTAAGCAAACTTTGTATTATACTCCCGAAAAAACCGCTTTTTCTCTTGTGTACGAACACTTGTATCCGGCTCTTATTGATGCCAGCGGAATAATGCCGCCACTCAGTTCCACCCTTGCTTTTTTTGTAGTTTCAAGCACCGCTGACGGCAGAAAAAATAAGTTTGCGGCAGAAAACGAATGGAAAGTGTTAATCAATGCTACTGAATCTGAGGTAAAACAGTGAGTATAAGTCTAAAATTCTTTAAATCTCCAGTGGGAAAGATAATTATTTTTCTAGCTGTAATGCTTGCTGCATACATAGGACTTGATTATGTCTTTGATGAAAAAGATACTCTAAAAAAACATGTGAATAAAATTATAAGTAATCCCTTGGAAGTCATTTATAAAGGTTCCATGTCTGATATTTCATCAGACAGGAAAGAGAATCCTCAAGCTCAGGATACAGAAAAATCTGATGATGTTGACAAACAAGATTCCACGCCGGTAAAACCAGCAAAGCCAAGTAATAATGCTCCCAGGCAAAAGCCTGTCAATAATAGATATAAGCCAAATAACAGATGGCAAGGTAGGCGTAGCAATATACCTGTAAAACCTTATATTCCGCCCATAGGTTTATATACGGCGAAGCCATCAGATATTCCGCCAAGCCCAAACAGTCAAAGTGCGCCTTTTGGTCAGCTTTTACGCTGTGAATTAATTCAAACAGTTATGACTTCCAATTTACAAACCCCGATTATCGCCATGGTTACGGAACCATTGTGGTGGAACGGCAAAGAAATCATTCCGGCAGGCGTGATTGTTCATGGAGCAGCGGCTTCTTCGCCGATGCGCGACCGGGTGGGAACCGGCACGAAATGGGTATTGGTCTGGCCTCACCGCAATAAATGGAACGGCAGAAAATTAATTTTGAACGCAATAGCCTTAGCCTGTGACCGAACCGAGAATTCATGGTCAAGAATAGACGGAAGTGCAGGCATTAAAGGAGATGTTATCTCAAATAAAAATCAAAAACGGATGTATACGTACATGGCAAGTTTCATTTCCGGTCTGGGTGAAGGAATGGTCTCGGAAAATGAAGATATAACCGGTAGTACCACGACTAAAACCACTGGCGGTACTTTCTCCGATGCCCTGGGTAAGGCATTTCAGCAAAGCGCAAGCGATATATCTGACCAGTTATTTAAGGATCTTTCGCAAAGCATGTTTTATGTAGAAGCCCGAGCCGGAACTGAATTTTATCTTTATATCAGGCAGGATATAAGAATATCTGAGGCGAAAAAAGGTCAATTACTAATGCAAACTTCAAGGAGAAAAAAGAAATGATAAAACTAATTTTACTAATAATGATGGCTATAGCGATTGCCGGTTGTAATTCTTCGCAAAAAATCCCTAAACCAGCATGTAAGGTTATTGCTGGAAGAAATATCCCATCTTATGCTGTTCGAACTGTCCGGGATTATGAAATAATCAAAATATATAAAACCGGGCGACGTATTGATTCAAATAATTCTAATATCATGCATGAAGCCGGTGAAATGTATGTTATTAGCCGCAGTCCGGTTTGGAATCTCAGACCCAATATTCCGGTAGCTGACCCGGCTTTCAAAAATCATTTGCGCCCAGTCAATATTCATCATAAAAATATGAAAAGGCAGCAAGTTTTACTGAAAGACACAAACCTGGAAATGCATGAACTTGGCATGCAAATGCTCGAAAACAGAAAGGAGCTTCAAGAAACCAGTAAAACAGCTAAGGATAAAAAGGATTTAAAGCCGCTTATTGAGCAGCTCGAAAAAGAACAAGGGTACATCAAAAGGAAACTGGCAGAACTGAAACAATGACAGAATTTTTAATCAAATTATTGTGCTATTTAATAATTTTAATTTCAACAGTTTTGACTGGTTTTTTACTACTTTACATGTTAAACGGATAACAAAAAAAGGAGCTAGATAAAATGAATTTAAACGAAATTTTTCCGAATGGCGCGGAGTTTATGGACTGGTTGGCAAATAATTGCTACAGTTGCGAAAAACTTGGTGATGGAGTCTCTCAAAACAATCCGTATTGTGAGCTTGAACCCATAATTTCTTATTCCAATCTCGATCACGAAATCGACGAAAATCTCACAAAAATAATAATCGAAAAAGGGAAGCTTTGTAAATGTAAAAATTTCACTGAAATAATTGAGGCGAAGATAGAAGAACAAAATAATTTACAGGAAAAATTATTTTTAGCAATCCAGGCTGATAAGAAACAGCGCGGAAGCGTGTTGGAACAATATCGTCAGGCTTTAATAGAAATGAAAAAGAAATGCTTTTCTCATAGGGAAATGGCTGAAAAGATGAATAAAGTAGGTATAAAAATAAGTCGTCAGGCAATCACTAATTATTTACGAAAAAGACCAATAAGCACGGAAGAATTTAATAGTGAAATTAGAATACCAATAGAAAAAGTAAGCCTGCATGAAGAATTACTTTTAGAAATTCAATCTACAGTAAAGCATCGCGGAGGCATACTGGAGCAATATCGTCATCTTTTGATAGAGATGGTAAAGAGATACTTTACTCAAGGAGATATGGTTGAAATGCTGAGTAAGATAAATGTAAAAATAAGCCGACAGTCAATCTCTAGTTATTTACTAAAAGTACCAATAACCAGAGATGAATTAAATGCTAAAACTAGAATAGCAATAAAAACAATAGCCAGACAGGGAAAAGAATAGCTAATGAGATATTTAATGTTTTTTATGACACTTTTGACTTTAACGGGCTGTATTTCGGAAGATCATAAATCCAAAGTGTACACGAATAAAATAGAGTTTTTCCAGCCAAAAGTTCAAAAGATTTTGTATGCCGGAACAGAGCGGAAAAAGCTCCCGTATGAGTATTATAAAATCAATTTCCCGGACACAGAAATTGCTGAAAATAAATTAAATATTCACATACTGCGCAGGCTGAATAAACATAACAAAGCTTTTATACCAGTAGCGCAAAAAGAATTAAAAATGGTTCAGGAATTTACAGCCGATTTAAAGGTTGAAATATCTGAAATAGATAATCAACATAAACAATTAGAGGAGCTAAAAAAGCAAATTAAGGAAAGTAGTCAGCACTTTTAATTTTAAACCAGGAGCAAAAAAATGGACATCAAAAAGCACAATCTATCGCAGTTCGCTCAGGACTTTTACGGCTTTGAAGCGAAGAAAAATTCAACCGCAAAAAATATCTGTTTGACAAATGGTAAAGATACCATTGTCATAAAGCGTCACCCGGATGAAAATTATACATTCTGGAGCCCGACATCTAAGGATAAAGGATCAGTCATAGATTTGGTCATGTGGCAGGAAAATGTAGCCATGTTGGAGGCTTGCAAAATAGCCCGTAAAAAAATTACCGGTTTTATCCAGAGTATAAAGAAAGGTACTTCTCAGGCTCCGAAACATTTGGAAGCGATAAAAGATTTTGACCAGGAAAAATTAAAGCAGCTCAAGCCTGCGGAAACTCACCAGTATCTCGAATCGCGCGGCATTGACAATATCAATCATGGTCGTTTCAAGGGTACAGTATTTTCCGATGAGCGGCACAATGCAGTTTTTCCCCATAAAAACGCCGCTAACGAAATTGTAGGGTATGCCATGAAAAATAATGAGTTTAATGGTTTTTCTCCAGGCGGATCAAAAACTCTTTGGAAAAGCAATCACTTCGACAAAGATAATCAGCTTGTCATTACAGAATCTGCTATTGACGCGCTTTCCTACGCAAAATTAATGAAAAAACGTGATCCAAAACAAATGTTTAACTCCCGGTTTATCAGTACAGAAGGAGCATTTACGCCTGAGGTTCAGGAAATGATAAAAGTAGAGATTGCTTCAATGCCTGAAAGCACCAGAGTTGTCGCTGCCTTTGATAATGATGATCCAGGCTGGAAGTATGCCGCCGAATTAAAAGTGATGTGCGAAAAACTGGGCAGAAAATGCAAAACAGACATTCCTAAAGTAAAGGGCTACGACTGGAATAAAGTCTTAGTAAAAAGTCTGGAACGAGAAAAAACTTTAGGAGAAGAAACTCCTGGAAAAAAGCAGGAAGCGAAGCAGGAGGAGAAGCAGGAGGAGACGATGCAATGCCAAATGTAAGCAGAATAAACGCAATAAAAAGAATGTATAATGGAGCTAAAAACGGTCAAGTGAAACTTGATTCCGGTGAATGTATTTTTAGCTGGGTGTTGCTTGACGAAAAAGGCGCGGTTGTGGATCATCATGAACTTGACGATACACAGATTACTGAAGCCTATAATGAAAACCTAAACTGGATGGAGCCTGAATATGAAAAAAGCAGATAAAGGCAAGGAAATCTTTGATGCTTTTGATAAAAAGATCAAAGAACTTGAGTAAGCGTCATACCTGGCACATCTTTTATTTTGCTGTAAATGCTGTTATTTTTTCTGATTGATAATAATCAGGAGATATCATCATGAGCAATGTAACAAC
>VAOY01015934.1_pt1 | contig 10673 bp, 11 predicted proteins | sample 3393881 | NCBI WGS metagenome assembly VAOY01 (sample SAMN08290430, study PRJNA428436) | hydrothermal vent metagenome | isolation source: Deep-sea hydrothermal vent chimney | place: Indian Ocean: Southwest Indian Ridge
GAGTTGGCGGAATTAAACATACTGTATCATGACTTTCATCCTGAATGGAATTACGTCATTATGCACCGACAATTGTAAGGTTTATTATTTTACAGTCCCTTTGTAATGTTTGCTCGCTTGTAAAATTCCGCCGCTGTGTTTATAGAAATCCTCGTCAATGGCGAAAATACCATTCTGTGGTTCTGTCCATGATGCACCATGAAACGGATGATATGATTTCAGGGCTTCCCAGTTTTTATAATTCTGATGCCCATTGGATTCGACTACTCCGATTTTCATTCCAGGCAAAACAGGAAGGCGCGCCGCCACGTTTTTATTCCAATCGACCAGTATGGGGTTTACTGTCAAATCCGCACAGAAACATGGAATATTTCTTTCAACTGCGAGCTTCGCAATCTTCAGGCTCATACTCATCGTTTTGGCGATAGGCTTCAAAGCGATAGCTCCATATCCCATTTCAATTCTTTTTAAAGCATCCTTATCAGAGTGTGCGCTTTCGTCCGCCGCCAGTCTTACAGGAATATTAGAAACATCTATTTCCATTTCTTCAGGAAATGGTTCTTCGAAAAGAATGATTCTGTCTAATGCTCCTATTTTTCCCGCATGATCAAGAAATCTCATCAGGCGATCCTTGCTGTCGTAACGCCCGTTGGCGTCTAAATAATATGGGATATGACCATGTTCAGTGTATGGTGTTTCCCGGTCTTTTACGGCTTCATGAATTTCAGTTAAACGCTGTTTATCCCATTCCAGCATTTTGTCAAGATCACCATCTTTATCCGGATCAGAACCTATTTTTATTTTCAGGAAGAAATAACTGTCATCCAGCGCCTTTACAATATCCGCAATGGGTACATTATAGCTCATTAGCGGAATACAGGCTAATTCATCCTGCCGGGCGGATAAACTTTTGCGAAACTCACAAGGTAGCATTTTATCAAAATTATTGATGCTGTTTTCCCGGCAGTAAAGCAACCAGGCGGCGTTATCTACAGCAACCAGTGCGTTCAACGCAAAAGTTAAACGCAAGTCAGAGTTGTTCGTAACTTTTTTTGCATATTCATAAGTTATCGGCAATAGCTTATCAAGCAAATCTACTGGCGTCGCCCACTCGAATTCAAAAGCTGCTTTAGCGGCAAAACTTGTTACGCGAAAGAGCATAGAATTACCCGTTGATTCGGAGTTACCGGTAAAAACAGAAATATCCGACCAGAGAACACTCTGAGTACCAAGACCTATACCGGATTGCCCCTCAGCATTTTTAAACTTGACGATACTCTGCCAGAGTTCCGTCAGATATCCGCCTTTGAAACCGAATGGCGTTACGAGCGGTTCCCGTTCAAAAGCACAATTTGTTTTTACTATTTTCATAAATTTATTTTCCTTATTCATCCTGAAGGATATTGAAAACCATCAGAAATATTTACATCAAAAGTTGTCCAGGGCATTGCTCTTTCGAATTTCATAAAAGCTTCGTTCACGTTATCACCTTCAATAGCGTTCGGAAGTACCGGTTTCAAGGGCGGGATATGTCCTTCGCTTTCGAACAACCGCAATTTTACCGGACCTTCAATGTGATATGGTTTAATGGTGTTTCTATTATCTATTCCAACTTTAACTCCCGCGTAAATCAATTCACATGCCTTTGCCGGAATTAGCGATTTTGCCTGGTAAGTTCCCAGAGCGGTTTTAACAGTAGCCGTTTTGATGTGTGGAATTTTTTCTTTAACTTCCTTTGTGAGCATGTTGTCGCCACTGACAAAAACCGCAGGAATATTATAGTCACCTGCGATAGCTGCCGCCATAGAGGCTTCACTCATGAATATTTCCCCTTCATTTACTTCCCATTTTGAATGAGGGGCGATAGCTTTTTCGGTGCCTCCCATAGCGTGCATGCCAATCAGCACAAGTGCGCCAAAAGAAGAGTCCAGCATGGGCAGCCAATGCGGTCCACTGCAATTACGGCCATGGATAATTTCACAGCGAGGATCAAGTTCCTCAAAGATGATATTGTATCCGCTACCGTGACTGTCATTTACAATCACTTCTGCTGCTCCTGAATCGAATGCACCTTTTACTGCCGCATTCACTTCGTTTGTAAGAAGGCGGCACATTCTGTGATAATGACGATATGCTTCCGGTGATTTGTCCTGAAAATCCTGATAAAAACAGAATCCGGCACAACCTTCCAGATCAGTCTGTATGTATACTTTCATTTCCAAATTCCTTTTCCGGGGTAATTGAAATTTTACACTACGCATGGAGTTATTTTTTCTATCTGTACTGGTAGAGGCTGGCGCAGTTCTATTGATTTGATTGCGAGTTTCGCCAAATAAACAGAAGTAAACCCAGCCAGTTCGTCACAGCGCGAAGGCTTATCATTCAAAATAGCGTCAACGAATGAGTTAAGCATATTTTCATGCCCTTTGTCCACAGTAAGAGAACCATGCCCGGCTTTTGCATTTATTTTTTCCACAACACGAGTCTTATATTTCTTCATATACCCGTGAAAACCGCCTTCAATTCCCACTTCCGGCAGGCAATCATGCTGAAACGGAAAAAGTTCTTTTTCCAGTCCGGGAATACCATAGTAATTGTTCTCAATGAAATAGATATTTCTGAACAGCCCTCCGTTATAATTTACTTCATAGAGTTCTTTGGGATAATCAAAACTACCACCGCAATTGAATATGATTGTGGCATTATCCCCTTCTGAAAACTTCAGATATATTCCATGGCTGAGACGACTTGATCCCCAAGCCTGAATTTCAACGGGAACTTGCGGAGCAAAAAACCAGCATGCCAGATCCAACCAATGAACAGATTCTCCAATAATCTGTCCTCCACCTCTTAATGGATCAAGATGAACCATCCGGTATGACATGCTTTCATCTTGTATCCGAATGAGGAACTGCGTCTGTTTTTCTTCAGGAAGCTGTTTCCGGTCTGTTTCAATGTAACGCCAGGGTTGATGTTTGGGATTCTTTTTGTGCTCAAGCCATTTGTCGCGTAAGGCATGCAGTGACGGGGCCATACGACGGTTTGTGTCAACACACATTTTAATTTTATTTTTTCTTACAGCACTGATTATTTTATATGCTTCTTCCTCTTCCATCGCCATTGGTTTTTCACAAAAAATATGCTTTCCTTTCGCCGCCGCGGACTCGATAATCGGCAAATGCGCTTCATGGCTGGTTGCAATTTTAATCAGATCAATTTCAGGATCATTAATTATATCCATGAAATTTACAGTTACATTTGGAATTGCGAATTTTGCAGCCATCTCCTTTGCTCTTTCCAGAGAAATATCACAACACCATTTAATCTCCGTATGCGGGTTCTTTGCGAAATTAGGAAAATCCTGTCCTTCAGCAAACGCCCCGCAACCAATCTGGGCAACTAATAATTTATTTTTCATTTTTTCCTTTATAATCTAATATTTTTAGTAGCGTTGTTCAGGTTTTTTTCTATAAAAAAACTGTTTCACCATTATTGCGGTTTGATTGATATATCGCACATATAATTTCCACAGCTTTTCTGCCGCTTTCTCCACTGACCATAGGCTCACGATCTTCGTTTATAGCCGCGACCATATCTGACACTTGCAGTTTATGACCTTCTGATTTAAGGTTTTTTGTAGGATCGTTTGCTCCACTTGATTTTGTTTCATTTATAGATGATTTGAGTACCTCATCCTGCAGAGTATTATCGCTGAATTCCCAGATAATAAGAGATTCTCCCTCAAGGATAGCACTTCCGTTTTCTCCGTGAATCCCGACTCTGGCGTCAAATCCCGGATAAGCGGCAGTTGTTCCCGTAATTGTACCCAGCGCACCATTTTTGAATTTGATAACAGCGACAGCAGTATCTTCCACTTCTATATTTTTAACCAAAGTGGCGCAATTAGCTGATACGCTTTCCACCGGCCCCATAATATCCTGCAATATGTCAATATAATGTATGGACTGGTTCATCAGGGCACCACCTCCGTCAAATTTCCAGGTTCCGCGCCATTCTGCGTTGTCGTAATATTCCTGAGTACGAAACCATTTTACCGCTACATCACCAAGAATCAGTTTCCCGAATTGTCCTGTAGAAATTGCATTTTTGATTGCGCTGACTCCCGGTTTAAAGCGGCATGGGAAAATTGTAGCCAGTTTGACTTTGTTTTTTTTGCAGACAGCAATAATGCTGTCACATTTCTCAAGAGTAATATCCAGCGGTTTTTCAACCATTACGTGTTTTCCGGCATTTGCCGCCTGAATAGTGAGCGATTCATGCAGACCACTTGGAAGACAAATATTAACCACATGAACATCATCCCTTTTAAGCGTTTCTGCAAAATCAGTATACGATTCGGCTGAAAACTTCTCAGCAAGTTCAGTGGCGCGTGATGGATCTTTATCGCAAACCGCCACTAATTCAGCCCCCTCAGTGTCTCTTATTGCTTCCGCGTGAAATGGCGCAATATTTCCACATCCGACAATAGCAAATCCTATTTTTGACATTTTACTCTCCTAGGATTTTTTCTGATCCTGTCAAAATTTTTGACCTTTATTTCTACTTTATTCTCATGAATATTAAGCACTTATCGCAACCCTGGGTTTTCTCCCCAGGTTTTGCGCGAAAATTTCATCCAGAAAAGTTTGTTAAAATAGTGCCGCGTGAGTCCTGCACCGGCATTTATCGCAGTGTAAGGCTACAGATGCGACTATTAAATACACCTTTCTGATTATCAAACAAGCTTAAACCGGTTAAACCTTATAAACCGGAACCGGAGTCTGACTCCGCCTTAACTTGTATTTTTAACTCAAAAATCCCAGTTTTCCCTCCTGAAAGCCTGCTTAAATCAATTTATTCATGCCGGAAAATAGATTTAAGCGTTTTTAATACTTTCCTTAAATACTATAGACAAAATAGCCTAAGAAAACAAGTCAAAAATCCCCAAAAGCTTAAAAAAGGTGTCAAAAAATAGAAATTCCGCAAGATAAGCATGGATGGCAAGGGGCGTTGCCTGGATAATGCTAAGATGGAACGTTTCTGGTGGTCTTTGAAGTATGAGAATATTTATTTGAGTGATTACAAGTCACTGCCCCAAATGCGCCGTGGAGTACAAATCTTTTTAAAAAAGTGGTCTAGTGTCATGTCAAGGATTAATTGTCTATCTGTCGATTTTGACTCAAAAAACAAAAAAAAGGAAACACGGCTAGGGACAGCCGTGGCTACATCGCCTTAGATTTAAAAGATGTAGCCGCCTCTGTCCCCAGAGGCGCAAAAACCGACAATTTTGCAGCAGATTATCCATAAGTCCGACAGACTGTTAGTATACTATAACAGCTTGAATATTCGCATTGTGTATAAAAAATGTAGCTCACTTTGCGAAGGTTGAGACTGAGCACAGCGAAAGTCAAGCGTCTCGCTTGAGTATCTTCACAACCGAGACGCTTGTGCTACATTAATTTGTGAAAGAAATACGAAATTTTAAATTTTACAGTATACTAGAGCTGGGGGAAAGCTCAGTCACATACATTAAAAATCCACTAAAAATTAACAAGATTTAACAAAAAATATTATTTTGAGCACATAACAACTCTATTAATTGTCATTAATATATTAATATTGTTTTGTAATTCAGTAATTATTTATACTTAATATATCTTTACTTTAAAGTTTGGTAATGTTTGAATTCTTTAGTTTTGGGTGGTGATGATTTTGATTTTTTGGCGGGAGAGGATTTCTTGGTCGATTGCTTTTAGATTGTTGTCTGTTATTAAGGTGTCTATTTCTTTTAGTTCGGCAAATTTAGCAAGAGCTTTCTGTTTGAATTTTGTGCTTTCGGTTAGAATGAATGTTTTGTCTGCAATTTTTACAGAGAGTTTTTCGTAACTGGCAAGGTTTAAGTCGGAAGTGTAAAAACCTTCTTGCGTGTCTGCTCCGTCACATCCGGTAAGCAGTAAATCTACGTGATAATCTGAGAGATATTTTTCTGCCGCAGGTCCAACTAAATCCATTGAAGTTGTACGTAATTCGCCGCCCGTCAAGATGACTTTGCTTTGTGTTTGAAAAAGCGCGGAGGCAATTGGAATTGAATTGGTAAGTACTGTTATCGGCAGATTCTTTTGCGCCAGTAGCTTACCGAAAGCTAGAGTTGTGCCACCGGTACTGAGCATTAAAGTTTTGACTTCTGGCATTTGTTCCAGTATTTCAACCATCTTAGCTGCGATTGCATTTTTTGTAGGAGAATCGATCATGTTTTCACAGATTTTTGCCTTGGGGATTGCTCCGCCTTTAACTTGAACCGCTAAACCATTCTTTTCCAGAAATGCAATATCTCGACGTATTGTCATCTCTGATACGGCAAAATATTTTGCTTCATCATTTATGTCAACATGTCCTAAAGTATCAATTCTATTTTTTAATTCCTGCTGTCGTGCGTTCATTATTAATGCACCTCCAATGTTAGAAAATAACATAAATTGAGATTTTATCAACATGTTTTTGAAAAAATATTGTTGTTTCTTTTTATTATACATATTATAATGTTTACAAACAAATAAATAATAGGAGACATTCTTATGGCTTACGATCCGATAAAATACGCTAATAAATTGATGAATGCGCATGACTTTACTTCTGAAACTAAAGTTAAATTATTAGAAAAAATGGCGCAATGTCTGCCAGGAGATCTTAACAGTTTTCAGCTTTATGACAGCGGCACAACCGCTGTTGAAGCCGGACTGCGCACTTGCCGTGCCGCTACCGGCAAACATGAGTTCATTAATGGCAAAGGTAACATGGTACCGTGCGAGACTTGGGATAACGGAACTATGCTTTGTGAAACCGAAGACCCGAATACAGGTGAAATGTTTCCGATACCATCCAGCAAATGTGGGCGGCATTCATTTATGAATTGACAGAAGGCAAAACTAAGAGTAGATTTGCTTCATGTGTTACGCCGGAAGAAGTCGCGTTCAGTCACCGTTTATTGACTGCCGCATTGAGAAGCCAAAAAAACGGTACAACTGAAAAAGTATAAGGAATTGACATGAGCAATATTGATAAAACAACAATGATAAAATTGGCTGGCAATGATGCTTTGGACGCTAAAAAAGCATGTCTTCAGCAATTTGAAAAATGGAAAATTGCTATGCCGGAAGTTACTCCTCTGCTATTGGATTTCGGTTTAGGGAAATTTGAAGAGACCGGACTGATTGAATATTGGATTGCCAATGAGATTGAGGCGGGATACTGCGGAAAATATATGTTTGTCTTTGATGGTCAGCGCTGCCCGATGCACCGTCACAAAGATAAACTTGAGTCTTTCTGTATTGTCAAAGGAACTGCTGTCATGACTTATGATGGGAAGGAATTTGAAATGAATCAAGGAGATATTCTTACCGTCGAACGCTGGAAATATCACAGCTTCATCGGCAAGGGACCGTGTTTACTCCTTGAAATATCTACTCCATGCATTATCGCTGATAATTATTTTGAAAATACCACTATTCCAGTTGGCGGCAACTATAAAGGTGAATAAATGAGTTTAAAAGCAGGAACAGCAGTAGTTGATATAACACCTGAGTATCCAATGTTTCTTGTGGGCTATCCTCATGTGGAACGTATTTCAGAAGGAATCCATGACCCTTTGCTCGCAAGCGCATTATATCTTGAAAATGGAAACAATTCTTTGATTATGGTCGCGGTGGATATTCTTTTCCTTGACGCCAAAACTACCAGCGAAATCCGCAGGGGAATTGCCGAAAGAACTAATATGAAAGCTGAAAATATCATAATCAGTTGCACGCACACTCATTCAGGTCCATTGACTGTTGACATGCTGTCATGCAGAAATGACCCGGTAGTTCCAGGAGTTGATCCCGAATATCTGGAAAAATTAAAGAAGCGCATAATTGATGTAGGGGGGCAGGCTGTAAACAGCGCAAAGTCAGCCGAAATAGCGGTTACTTCAGCGGATATAACCGGGGTTGGCTGTAATCGCCATAATCCAGCTGGACCTCGCAATCCTGAAGCTGGAATTCTGGTCATACGGGATTCAGTAACAAAAGCTGTAGAGGCAGTATCCCTGATCTACTGTATGCACCCGACCGTTCTCCATGAAGATTCAAAACTTATTTCTTCAGATTTTCCAGGCTATACACGTGAATATTTAAAATCACGCTTCGGAAAAGATATTACAATACTCTATCATACAGGGCCGGAAGGAAATTTAAGCCCGAGATATGATGTTAAAGGGCAGACTTTCGAGGAAGCGGAAAGGTTGGGAAATATTCTTGGTGAATTTATTTCCGCTAAAATAGATTTTTTATCTGATGAGGATTTTGAGAAAAATCCATTCATTGCTGTCTCAGGCAGGACGATTTCACCTGTCAGGCGGAAATTGCCAGGACTGGAAGAGGCTGAGAAAAACCTTATATTCCGCAAGTCTGAATTTGAGCGACTGAAATCCGAAAATGCAGGGCACGGTCCAGTAAGAACTGCTGAATGTACAGTATTCGGGGCTGAAGAAACACTTTTTCTGGCAAAATGCGAAAATGATGGAACTCTTGATGAAGTGCTTGCTGACTATACAGAAGTTGAAGTACAGGTTTTACGCATAGGAGAAGCATTTATCGTTGCTTTCCCCGGTGAGGTGTTTGTAGAATTTTCGCTGGAACTGAAAGATAAATCCCCTGAAAAAACTTTTGCAATCTGTCTGGCTAATGGTGAAATGCAGGGATATATAGTTACAGAGGACGCGTCCGGTTACGAAGCTGACAACAGCTTGTTTATGCCGGAAACCGGGAAAATTATGGTCAAGGCCGCACTGGGGATGATTTCCGAATATGAGTAATTTGAAATTAACAATTGATTTAGGTTCAACAGAGTTCAAAGCCGCGGTGTATAATGATTTGCGGCTTCTCGGTTCCGGCGCTTATAAACTTAGCTATCAGAGAGATGGCGTAAAGGTGGAACTGCTGGTTGATGCCGTATTCAAAGCATTTACCGAAACCATCAGTGAAACAATAAAATCATCAGGTGTTTCAATTGATGATATCGGAGCTATCGGCGTAACCAGCCAGGCCCAGACTTTTGCGTTGTTGGATCAGAATGATAATTTCATCACTCCATTTATCTCATGGCTTGACATGCGTGCACTTGAAACATATAAAACTATAGCATTAGAGAATTTTTCGGAGCACTCCAGTCTTTCCAAACTCCAGCCAAATATGCAGATTTACATATTAAAACATCTACTGGATAATAATCCTGAAACAAAAAAAATAAAAGTTATGCCATTGCCCACATACCTGATGAAATTGTTGACTGGAATGTATGTTTCCGATAATAATTTAGCAGCAATGACCGGATTATTTTCACTTAAGGAAGATGATTACTGGCAAGCAGCTTTAGATTTACTCAAAATAGATAGAAACAATCTTCCTGAGCTAATTAAAGTCAGCAATGTAGCAGGAAAAACAATCCAAAATCCTTTTGGGTTACCTGAAGGAGTGCCAGTATATTCCTGTGGAAATGACCAGACTGCCGGGGCTTATGGGGCAGAATTGAAAAGAGGAGATGTTCTGATAACGCTTGGAACTGCTCAGGTGGTATATTGTTGTTGTGAAAAGATGCCGGAGGAAAACAGTGTGCAGTTTCGAGGACATTATCCTGGCGGTCTTTATTATTCGATGTTTGCCGGACCTGGTGGAGATTTAATAACAAAAGCGATTGAAAAAGTTCCTGAGTTTAAAGATTTTAAAACTTTTGCGGAATTTTCTGCAAATGCGGACACTAATATCAATGCAGGTTTTTATGTTAAAAAACACAAAGTTGGCTGGTTAAATGATAATACGGGTTTACCGGAAAAGGCATTATCTATACTAAATTTTCTTGCTGATGAGCTTTTTGATTTTTTCATAAAATTGACTGGAAATTTAAATATCAAAACAATATATGTTACAGGCGGTGGACAACAAAACCAGCGATGGCTTAGTGTAATTGAGAAAAAATTGCAGCATCAAATTAAGAGTGTAAGCACTTCGCCAACTCATGGCGTTTTATTAATGATGAACAAAAAAATCTAAAATACAAGCTCAAATCTAACATCAAATTGATTATAGTGATATTTTTTAACATTTTTTCGTAATCGGTCAGTCGACTTTTAAGGTTTTATCTTTGAAATAACAGCATTTTTTGCCTTTTTCTCAAAATAATCTGATTTTTCCATTTTTTTGTTTGACATTGCAGATTTTTCGTTTATATTATCGGAAGTCCGATCTCGGACTTCCGATAAAGTGTTTTTATAACATAAAGGAGCAAGTATGACTGAGAAAGAATTGATGAAAAAATGGCTGGGCGCAATAAAGGAAGTTGGCATTATCGCGAAAGGATCAATCCGTCAGTATAAACGTAACTGCGGAAGCAAAAATTGTCGAAAATGCGCTTCTGGAGAACGTCATCCCACTCACCAGATGACTTACTATCTTGACGGTAAACAGCGTTCTAAATATATTGGTCCGACACAGCTTGAAGGTATTCGTCAGGCGATAGCCAACGGACGCAAACTCGAAGATTTGCCTCTTCACAAAAATCTGTTCTGTTCACAGGTCTTTTATGGTTTTCAGCTTGGGTAAATCGTAGATTTTTAGCTTGAAATATTCAAGATCACTGTA
>VAOY01032942.1_pt1 | contig 10670 bp, 9 predicted proteins | sample 3393881 | NCBI WGS metagenome assembly VAOY01 (sample SAMN08290430, study PRJNA428436) | hydrothermal vent metagenome | isolation source: Deep-sea hydrothermal vent chimney | place: Indian Ocean: Southwest Indian Ridge
CACCACCGCCAAAAGCAAAAGCACGAGTGGCGTGCAGTTCGGCTTTGACGATGGGGCCGACACCAACGCTCACGGTGAAAATATCTATGGCATCCATGACGCGATTGGGAATATAAAGAGCTATTTTACTCCAAACCTCATCTGCTCTCGTGTTAAATCCGGCAGTTCCCAGCATTATCATACAAATAAAAAGAAAAGTTATTTTTTTCATGTTTGTCAGTTCCTCTGCTTATTGATTCTTTTGTGAAATGTACTTATCTCTAAAATAATCAAATATTGCCAATATGCAAATCAAAAATACTATTATTTTAAATAAATAAATAAAATCCGGCAGGCACACAGCCTGTAAATTCATCCCCGGCTATAAAAAGACAGACAGAAAAAACAACCGGACAAGGCAGCCTTGCATTGCGGCAAATACTGGTGTATGGACACGGTTAAGCCGATATATTTTTTATCGTTGTACGGGGTGAAGTTTCATTTCGTCCAGGATATCCTGGAAATCTTCGGGCAGCGGGGATTCAAAACTCATTAATTCACCGGTAGCGGGATTGGGGATTTTTAACTGCCAGGCGTGCAGCATTTGACGTTTTATGTGAAGCAGCCGTTTGTTGCCGTAGGTCTTATCCCCGATTATCGAGTGCCCTATTGAAGCTAAATGAACCCGGATCTGATGTGTGCGCCCGGTTAAAATATTGACACTCAACAAACTTACCAGAACCCCTTGATAAAAACCTGACCGCAATGTGTTGTAAATGGTAACCGCTTCTTTGCCGTTACGGGAGACTATCGCCATTTTTTTGCGGTTCACCGGATGTCGGCCAAGCATGTTGATTAATTGTCCGGTAGCTTCCCTGGGCACGCCTAAAACAATAGCTAAGTAAGTTTTCGCAACTTTGCGGTCGGCAAAAAACCTTGACAGACGAAATTGCGCTTCCGGGGTTTTCGCGGCGAGTAAAATGCCGGTAGTGTCTTTGTCGAGACGATGCACGATGCCCGGGCGTCCGCCGGAGGTGTACATCGTATCAGACATATAAGGATAACGCGCCAACAAGGCGTTGACTATCGTCCCGGTGAGATTACCTTCCGCCGGATGAACTACCATATCCCAGGGTTTATCTATAACCAGCATATTGTCGTCTTCATATAGAACCGGTAAATCAATTTGTTCCGCGATTGGCATGGTATCTTCAGGTTCTTCAATTTCGATTTCCAACTTCATGCCGGCTGAAACCCGGAAGCGCTGCTTAGTGCAAACTTCGCCGTCGATGCGGGCTTTGCCGCTTTTGATGTGCGCCTGCAGAAAAGAACGTGAACATTCAGGAATCAGGCTTGCCAGGCAGCGGTCAAAACGGGAACCGTCGCTGGCTTTATTGATGGTTAATTTGATTATCTTGCTTGCCATGCTTTCTCAAAAAATAAATTAAAGTGAAAATACCTGCCGGAATTAAGAATAAGCCAATCGTTTGAGCCGGCGTAAGCCATCCAAACCAAAGTTCATTGTAGCTGTAGTCACCCCGGAAAAATTCGTCTGAAAAACGTAAAATTCCATATAAAATTATATACGAAGCCATTGTAATGCCGCGTTTTGTCCGGCGCAGCAGGATAAACAAAAATACCGCCAGCAGAATATTGCCGCAGACTTCATACAACTGCACCGGATGTACGGGCGCGCCGGAAAATTTCATCGCCGGTGCTGATTCCGCCGGATAATACACCCCCAGCCAGGAATAAGTAACTTTCCCGAAACAGCAGCCGTTTAAGAAACAACCTATCCGCCCCATCGCGTGGCCCAGCGCCAGGCCCGGACAGAAAACATCCATTACTCGAATCGTATCCAGTTTTGCCCTGCGGCAATAGATAATAATACCGGCACCTGCCAGGAAAAAACCGCCGTAAAAAACCAGGCCGCCATGATCCACGCGAAAAATTTCAAGGAAATTAGCGCTGAACTGTGATGACCAGTTTTGAATTACATAAAATATCCGCGCCCCGGCAATACCGCCGATGATGGCGATAAAAAGTAAGTTCGAAACCTGATTGTCGTTCATGCCCGCGCGTTTGCGGTTGAGGCTTATCAACAGCGTGGCCAGCAGAAAACCAGTTGCCGCCATAATCCCGTACCAGCGAATAGTCAATGGGCCTAAATGTAAAAATATTGGATGCATTAGTCAAGTTCCTCCTGTTTGACGGCAAAATGTTCCATCACAAACACGATGCCGAAACCAATAATTACTAAAGCAAGTGCGAAGAAAAACATTTTATCCAGACTCGCGGGCAAAACGTTTTGGTCAACAAGAATTTTTATTTTATCACCGCTGGCTTGATATTGTTCAATCTCCGCTGCCTTCACCGTTAAAACATCAGTTTCAGTTCTCACCGAATACGCTAAAATAATTTTCCACGGCCATAATTTCCACAAAGACCCGACCATAAAACCAATTAATGCAGCAACCGTTAAATCATGAAATTTTTTGAACAGATAATTAAGCAAGTGGACGAAAGATCCAAGCCCGACGACACAACCGGCACCAAGAAAAACAACTGTTTTAACTGCGTCGATAAGCACTTCAGTTGAAACGCCTTTGCCGAATGAGAACAAAATCGCGACCGAACCCCAGACATATTTGAATTGTCCCATCACTAAAAGCAGGAAAGAACCGGAAATCCCCGGCAAAATCATTGCGCAGATTACAATCATTCCAGCAAGAAAAGAAAGCCACCAGACATTAGGAGTCGCCACGGGAACTAAAGTTACAATCAAAAAGGCGGCTCCTCCCCCGAGAATAAACATTACAAAGCGGCTTAAACTCCATTTTTTTACTTTTTTGAGCACCACCAGAACCGAGGCCGCCACCAAACCGAAGAAAAACGCGAAAGTCAGGGCGGGATATTCAGTCAAGAGGTAAGTAAAGAGTTTTGCACACGAACCAAGGGCAATGAGTATACCTGTGCCCAGAGCGAAAAAGAATTTCCACGGCAGGGTATTGAGCAGCTTTTTTATTTTAAAGGTAAAAACATTTTTAATGGTTTCCATAGACGCGACTTTACGGATGGAGTCGATCAATTCTTCATATATTCCCAGGAGAAAAGCCATGGTTCCACCGGATACTCCGGGGATAACATTTGCCACTCCCATAGCAAATCCTGAAAGTGACAATTTCACATAAGCCGTAAGAGATCGTTTACCCGTATTAGTATCATTTCTATCCAAATCACTCATATTGTTCCTCGTATAATGTTAACAAACAAGCCTAAATATAGCTCCTTTTCAGGAAAAATCATATTTTTTTCATTTTTTGTGTGGATTTTTAGAAAAAAAGCAGTACAGTTTAAGCTTTTACCAACGCAACCCCGTGGTGTAATGGTAGCACAAGTGGTTTTGGTCCACTTAGTCCAGGTTCGAATCCTAGCGGGGTTGCCACTTTAGCCTAAAAAATGCAGGTTTTCAAGAATTTTTCTCATCCGTTCTCATCCTTTCTTCTGCCCTGACCGTAACTATATAAATCACCAGGAAAATAGATATGAACGGGTTCGAAAAAAGTTAAAGAATTCCATGACATCTCTCAGGAAAAAAATCTCTAAAATGTGTTTTTTATAAAATTCCGGAAAATCGGGAAATATTTCTGTATGGAATAATTTTCAGAGGCCTTGCGGGTATTTTCCGCCATATTGGAATATAAGTCCTTGTCATTAATAAGTTTGCCCAAAGCTTCCAGCCATTCATCCGGAGAGTCGGCCGGGAAACCAGTTTGCCCGCTGTCAATCACTTTTATATTTTCGCCAACCGGACTGGCGATGACCGGCAAGCCGGCCGCTGAATATTGAATCAACTTAAACGCTGACTTGCCGCGCGAAAACTCGTCATCCGACAAAGGCATTATCCCGACATGACTACGGACAAGCAATTCGCTTTCGCTTTCCTGAGACCAGTTTTCAAAACGCATATTCATGCCTTCAATGCGGCGTTTTTCAAGGGATTTCCGGGCGACGACCAATAGTTCAAAATCATATTTTTCAGCCATCCGGCGCAATGCCGCGGCGTGTTTTTCCAGATACATGTAAGTAACCGGAGTTCCAATCCATACCAGGGTGAATTTATCAAATTTGCTTTTGTCGAGCTGGTACAAATCCAGATCAACAACCGTCGGGATTTTTATTACATTGTTATTGAGTTTACTCACTTTTTCATAGAGAAAATCGTTGGCGGCAATAATGCCGGCAGCATTGCGCACCAAAGTATCATATTTGCCTGACAAAAATATTTTGCCCTTATATTTTTCCCAGACATTGTCGTCAAAGTTCAAAATGTATTTGCGCCGCGCTAAAAATACCCGTTCCACCCAATAGGGCAGAAACGGGAATAGTTCATATTCAATTAGTAGATTATCACCAGCATGTAAAAGTGATTTAAAGCGCCGCCGGTACGCTTTCAATATATTCAAAAAGCCAGCCCCGTCCCCGTGATACAAGCGCCGCAGGTATTTGTCGTCAAAAAAATGACAAATGTCAACCTGCTCACCGGCATCGCGCAAACGAGCCGCGTACATGTAATAGCGGTAGCGGCTGGACGCGGCAAGCGAACTATATCTGCTGAACATCGTTAATTTCATCGAAATAAATTCCTTAATATCCGAGGACTGTTCTTAATAATTTTGAGCAGAAAAACAGGATACGCAGCGGTCATATATTTTTTTGGGGCAGAACATAGACGGATGCGGGGCAAATGCACCGCGGGTAACATTCCAGTCACACCAGCCGGACACCCGTTTGTCACCATACATAATATCGCCCCAGAAAATATTATCATCAAGACTTTTATTCTCAAACGCCGCCGCATCTTTTTACGCCGGAAATAACAACAACCAGCGACGTAGAGATATATTCATCCAGTTGTATTGTTCTTTCAATACACCTGCTTTTGTTATTAAAATCCTCTTCTTGATCAAATAAAATCTCTTTTAAATTTTCTCTATTCATAAATCAAGCATTTGTTAGATCTTTTATTGGCAATGAACAAATATAGCATAAATCTTTCTTTTTAAAAAGAAAAATTGCGTAAAAATATTCCGCGCTGTTATAACAAACCGTAATTATAGATATTTAAAAAGATTTTTTCATTATAACTCTTCGTTAATAAACATTAACGCTCGATGATATTTTCCGGCATGAAATTTTCATCCATCTGCTTCTCCGGGGCATAGGTGCATACCCGAAGGTATGTAACGAATCGACAAACACAAAGGCATCCGGGAGAATTGCGGAGATGTAAAGCTTATTTTTGAACGGCTCCTTAGCTTAAAGACAGCACAAAAAATGTTAGAATTGAACAGCTATGACTATTATATCTGGAATCCGCCTTGTTCATAGAGGCAGTTAAAGGCTACGGCGGCTCCGGCGTAATAGCCGATTTCCCGACGTAATCCGCCGGGTACGATTTCACACACTTCGTAAGTTTCTTTCCAGGCAAAACGCTGAACGTGTTTCAGTACCGGTTCCATGAAAAGATCCCCGGCGGCCCAGGCAATTGTACCAAGAATGATTTTTTCCGGATTCAGCATATTCATTAACATACCGTAAGCCTGAGCGTTGCGCAGACAAATTTCATCCCAGAGCGCGACCGCATAATCGTTGCCGGCCCTCAGCGCTTTTTCGATCGCGATTAAATCGACATCTTCAAGTTTCCCGCCCGCGAACTTAATAATCGGATGGTCGGGTTGGCCGGCGATTTCGCGCTGGACGCGTCTGGCGACGGCGGCCCCGCCGCAATAAGCTTCGTAGCAGCCTTTAAGTCCGCAGAGACAATCCGGCCCGTCAACAGTCAATACCATATGTCCGATTTCGCCGGCGTGATAACTCGCGCCCCGGACAAGTTTTCCGTTAGCGATGATGCCGCCGCCGATGCCGGTGCTCATAGTTAAATAAATTATATTTTCCGCGCCTTTGCCCGCACCGAAAAACCATTCGGCTAAAACACCGGCGTTGGCGTCATTGTCAAAATACGTTTCTATTCCGAATTGTTCCGCGAGATATTGCTTGACCGGGACATTGCGCCAATTCTGATTGTTGGTTGGAGCGGTCAGGATTCCGTTTGGAATGTCAGCGGGAGACGGTGCGGAAACTCCAATCGCGCGGACATTTTCTTTGCTCAGACCATTTTCAGCGATTAGCTTCAAACCGGTTTCAAGCATTTGCGGTAAAATATCTTCCGGTTTGGTGTCCTTGTTTTCGATACGTGCCTGCCCAAGTAATTTACCATCGCTGCGAACCAGCCCGACCCCCAATTTGGTGCCGCCGATATCGTAACCCAGTACCGTAAAAATATCTTTCATTAAAGTTTCTCTTTTTTGCATATAATATTTGTAATATTCGCTTAATGAATATACTCTGATAATATGAATATTAAAGTGCGCTTTCGCAAAAATATGGAGGTAAATGAATGTTAGTAAGCATTAATTCCGTAATTGCGGCTCAAGGTGTGAGCTATGCTTTTTCCAGGAGTGATATTGTCGGGCAGTCTATCGTGGTTTTCCTCTTGTTCGGTTCGATTCTGACCTGGACAATCATGCTTGACAAAGGATTAGCTCTGCACCGCGCCGTAAAACTTTCAGAATATTTGATTTCAGTCACGCGAAACAGCAAAACTATTTTCGGCTTGTTCCGGAACGCGAAGGACAATCCTTCGCCGGTTGCGCAAGTTTACATGGCGGGAATTTACAGGTTAATGGAATTTCAATCTCTCACCCCCGAACAAGTTTCAATAATGCAGTCTCAAGGCTCCCTGGCGCACATAAAACTTACCCCCGCCCAAATCGACGCCATTCAAACCGCGCTCGAACGCGAAGTCGCCGACCAGATTATGCTTCTGGAAAAACGCATCGGCATACTTGGCACCGCAGTGAGCGTCAGTCCATTTTTAGGTTTATTCGGAACGGTCTGGGGGATAATGATAGCTTTCACCGGCATTGCCACCCAGGGCAACGCCAATATCGGAGCCCTGGCACCCGGGGTGAGCGGAGCGCTGTTGACGACAGTCGTCGGGCTGGTTGTGGCAATACCCTCGCTTATCGGCTACAACCTTTTAACCATGACTATCCGCAAACTGACAGTTCATATGGATAATTTTACCGAAGAATTTATAGCTAAGGTCAAACTCGAACAACTCGAAATTGATAGGGATGCATAAGCTTAGAATACAAGAAAAAATAACATGGGAACCAGAAATGGCTACGTTTGTGACGCGGAATAGATTAAGTGAGGATAACTATGGTAAAAATCAAAATCAGTAGTGTTGGTAACGGCAAATTTTCTTGCATTATTTTAATTATTTTTGCGATATTGACGATTTTAAATATTGAATTGCCTGCACAAAATACAGATTTTTTAAAGCGTTGGGACTTCGTTTACAAAAAACTAAAGCAAGAGAATCCGCAGTGGTACGGATTTTACGCTTTTATAAAAGATAAATCCGGCAATATTGAAGGCATTGACTTTCTACAGAAAAGTAATTTAATTGTTTTTTCCCTGAAAAAAACAATTAAAAGTCCTAATGAAAACAATCTTATCAATATAAACGCGCTGAAAAATTTGCCTTTGAAAAGATTGGTGCTTTCAATGTCACAGGTAAAATCCATTGCTCCTCTAAAAAATATGCCGTTGATTTATCTGGACATCTCCCATACTCAAGTCAAAGATTTGTCTCCGATTGCAAATTCCTCCTTAAGCGAACTTAATATTTCATCGAGCAAGGTAAGCGATTTATCTAAACTGAGAAGCCTTAAGCTCAAATTTTTAAATGCCAGCTTTACTGTAATTAAAGACATCGCTGTTTTAAAAGGTATGCCGTTGATTTCTTTAAATATATCCGATACCGCGACACAAAATCTCACTCCAATCAATAATAGCCAATTGCGGGAAATTAATATCAGTAATATACCCGCATCAACGGAAAAATTATTTTTACCAGCATTAAAAAAGTTGAAGATGGATAGAAACAAAATAAAGTCACTTGACTTCCTTTCCGGCACAGGTGTTGAAGAATTATCATTGATGTACTGCAAATTGCCGAAAGATCTCTCTCCCCTGTTACGGATTCCACTCAAAAAATTAGATTTAAGCCGTACAGAAATAGACAATGTCTCACAATTGGAAAAATCTAATCTGGAAGATATCAATCTTGATTCAACTAAAATTAAAAAAGTCCCGCAATTTAAGAACCTGAAAAAATTATCAATTAAAAATACTGAAATTACAGAAATATCACATTTTCCCTCTTTGGAATATCTTGACATTTCAAATACTAAGATTACTTCATTAGCGTTCTTGCGGGATACTAAAATCAAAACCCTGATTGCGGTAAACGCCGGGATAAAAGATTTATCCCCGCTCGAAAATTGTAAGTTGAAAAAATTGAATATAAGCGGGACCAATGTTGAAAATATCAGTTGCCTGGCAAAAATGCCGATTGTTGAACTGATAGCAAGTAAGACAAAAATTTCTGAACTTAGCTCAATAGCTGATTGTCCGGTGAAATTACTTGAGATTAGCGAGACATCAGTTTCTTCTTTGGATAGCGTTAGGAACTGTCCTTTGGAGTTTCTTAATATATCTCATACTAAAATTAAGACCTTACCAATTTTTACAAAAAACAAATTATATTCGTTAGGAGCTTGGCGTTCTGAGCTGAATTCTATATCCAGTTTAACTAACAACCAATCTTTAGCACGTTTGGATATTTCTGACACAGCTGTAAAAGATTTTTCAGTTTTAAAAAACCTAAAACTTTCCGTATTACGTGTTTCCAATACACCATTTAATAATTGTAATTTATTGAAGAATATGCCATTGAAGGAGTTGGTAATTGCTGGAACCAAAGTGGACAGCCTATCCGGGTTATCTTCTTTAAAACTAACTATGTTAAATATCTGTAGAACTAAAATCAAAAGTTTGTCCTCCTTAAAAAATATGCCTATTATATCTCTTTTTGCTGCTACTACCGATATTGACAGTATATTGCCACTACAAAAAGCTCCGATTATTTTTCTTTTTATAGCATCTACAAAAGTGGCAGATTTGCGCCCCCTTATTGGTAAAAAACTAATGCTCTTAGATATTAGAGATACGCCAGCCGCCAAGAAACCACTCCCCAAAGGGGTGCAAGCCGAAACGTTGTTATATAAACATGAAGATGGATTCTGATTTTTCTAGAATAACAGATAAAAGTAAGAAAGCACTTGTGCTTGGGGATTGAAGCAGTGAAACGAAGAAAAAGAAGATCACAATTAGAAACCATTGATGAAATCAATATGACCCCCTTGATGGATTTGACTTTTCTGCTGCTGATTATTTTTATGATCGCCACGCCGCTGCTGGAATATTCCATCGACGTTTCACCGCCGGAAATGAATGCGGACAGCCTGAAAGACAAAAATTCGCAAACCATTAATCTGCTGGTAAACGGCCGGATTAATTATAAAGGGCAAATAATCACCCGGGATAATTTGTTTGAAATTTTAAAAAATTTGAAAACGGCAGCTCCTGAGACAATGCTTTTTTTGCGTGCGGACGGTGATATTTCTTATCGTAAAGTCATTGATTTGATGAAGGAAATCAAGAATTCCGGTTTTTCAAATATTTCACTGATAACGGTTGCGGAAAGCAAATAAAATATGACGAGGAAAATTTACAAACAAAGTGAAGATAAAAAAGTTCTGGTTGATTCACGTACGCGCAGGAAAATTTTTCATTCGGTAGTGATAGTGCATGTCGTAATAATCTCAACCATTCTGCTGTGGTATCTCGTGGTTGATTTTTTCAGACCCGAACCCCCGCAAATAATCACCGTATCGCTTTACACTCCGCCGGTAAATCCGGGGCCGCCGGCCTACACCCCGCCCATGCCAAAGCCAAAAACAACAACAAAACGTCCTGAAAAAAAGAAAAAGCCGAAGAAAAAGTGGAAGCCGGCCAAAAAGATAAAGGTTTCCAGAGAGCTTGTCTACGTCAAACCGAAAATAAGCTCAAAACCGCGGCCGTTGGTAAAGCCGATGAGCAAACAAAAATTATTGGCTTTTCTTAATCAAAACCGCGTAAAAATACGTTCCAACACGAGAAGTACAGGTATTATCCAGAGCTATGAAAACAGTGTCGGCGCATATCTTTATCAACTTTGGGATACCCCCGACAAAAGTGTTTTAGGCAATCGCCGCCCTGAGGTGAAAATAATGTTGAACATCGCTGCCGACGGGCGGCTTTTGAATGCGAAAATATTGAAATCCAGCGGCGTAGCCGCAATGGATAAATCAGTCAAAAAACTCCTCCGGAAAATAAAATATTTACCAGCTTCAGGCAGCGGAAGCAGAAAAATAACATTAATTTTAGAAGTTACCGAATAAGGCGAACGTTGTCCCCGGTATTAAATTAATCTTCCAGCCGCTATCTATCACATCGGGACCTTGATAAACTGCTGCATAATCTTACACCTGCCGGGAGCGCTGGTCGCCAGACCGGCACAAATAGATTCATCACTTTTCATTTTTGCTTTCTCTAAAAAAGCAAGGTCTTGGCGCTCTCAAAAATTTGACTTTGATTTCTACTTATCTCATTAATTGTTAACTGTTTATATAATTTTCTCAGTTTTCCCCCTAAAGTAGAGTTATACATAGGGCGCA
>VAOY01020917.1_pt1 | contig 10598 bp, 10 predicted proteins | sample 3393881 | NCBI WGS metagenome assembly VAOY01 (sample SAMN08290430, study PRJNA428436) | hydrothermal vent metagenome | isolation source: Deep-sea hydrothermal vent chimney | place: Indian Ocean: Southwest Indian Ridge
ACCAGGTTTTATCAACGGTCTTCACTCCGGCGGTAACATCACTGAGATGATCCACAATTATACCTAGGTCACCTACTCTTACACTGCCGTAGGTTACGCTGGTATTTGATCCGGTATTACAAATTTCGACGCTGGGTTCAGCGTAACACTGGCCGATGCACCCGGTTTCAACTATCTCAACGGTATTTTCGAGCTGACGTTCCGCCAGGATTTTTTTCAATTCCTCGAGAATCGGAGCCGCCCCGGCGGCAATTCCACAGGTTCCCATGGAAATATATATTTTAGTCGCGGCGGAGCTTTCCTGCCGCAAAGCCTCCACGCGCTGATTTAATGTTTCAACACTGTCAATCATTATTTCTTATCTCCACTTGCTTATTTGCATTCGTCGATGATTTCAGCAACTAACTTAGTAGTTACTTTTCCATAAACTTTCTCGTTGACCATAACCACCGGAGCCAAACTGCATGCTCCAACGCAGCGCAGCCCGCCCAGTGAAAATTTCAGGTCAGGAGAAGTTTCTCCACAGTCGAGAACCAGAAGCCGCTTAAATTCTTCCAGTATCGTGTCCGCTCCCCTGACAAAACAAGCTGTTCCGGTACAGACATTAATTTTATATTTTCCCACCGGCTTGTCGGTGAAATAGGAATAAAAACTTATTACACCATATACTTCAGAAAGATGAAGTTTTAATTTATCCGCGACAAACTGCTGCACGTGCCGCGGCAGATAACCAAAAATATTTTGCGCTTCGTGCAGACTTTCAATAAGAAAACCACGGTTTTTATCACGATCCAAACCAATATCCAAAGCATTAATAAAAGTATTCAATTGCTTAGTCTTTCCCGGAAATTCCTTTATCAGGTTTTGTTTCCGGTTCGCTTGACAATCACAGCATGACATAAAGTCCTACTCCCGGTTAATTCAGTTCCATGTTGATTCTATATTTTTATATATACGAATATTAATATAATTTTTATAAGCCGGACACCTGCAGTACGGACTATAAAATAAGAGTATAACGCAAAAAAAGAAAAATTCCAGACAAAAACAAATAAAAATGTTTTTTTATTAATATTTTTATATCTGGTGAGCAAGCATATCCCTGTTTCCGCAGTAAAAAGAGAAAAAAAAGTAAAATAAAATTTCCGAAAAGGCGCAAAATACAATTAAAAAAACAGGGGCTTCCGGATAAATTCACGCTAGCCGTGTTTCCCATTAGGCAACTGATGGGCAATTAATATTAGCGGTTATTTTTTCTGAACTGGCGGGGGGGGAGATTGTATACGCGGCGGAATTGCCGGGTTAAATAGTTGGAATCATGAAAACCGCATTGAATGGCTGTTTCGCTCAGAGACGCTTTGGTTTCGATTAATAATTCGGCGGCTTTCTGCAGACGGATGCGGATTAGATAATCTATCGGCGGGTAGCCGGTGGCGTCCTTGAAGGCGACTATTAAAGAACTTTTCGACATACCCGCGACTTTGGCGAGTTGCGTGATGTTCCAGTTTTTTTGATATTGAGTTTCCAATTTGCCGATTATTTTCCCTATCCGGTAAAGAGCCCGGGCCTGTGGAATATCCGCTTTGGAATATTGCCTTGAAAAAAACACCATCAATTCCAGCAACATACTTAATATGAGTGTATCATAGCCCGGCAGTCGTTGTTTCTGTTCGAGCTGTATTTTGTGGATGATTGTTTCAATGTACGCAAGTGAACGCCGGCTGACGCGCAAGCGGCTCTTGAAGCGGTGCCGTCGCCGATACGCCGGTTCCAGTAAAAACATCGCGTTGTAGCCGGCGTCGCCCTGCAGGTTCTTGAAAGAATGCTGCAGGCGGCGGCTGTCGTACATGATGTTGTGCATAGCCAAACCGTGCCGCTCTTTGAAGTAATGTTTGGTTTTTCCCTGAAAAACGAAGATGTCGCCGGCTGAAACCGGATAATCAATTCCGTCAATTGAATGAGTGCCGTAGCCTTCGGTGATAATCACCAGTTCGGTGAAATCATGCCAATGCTCCACGTCGGTCAAATCACCGGGATGCTGATGATGTTGATCTCCGTGAATGCTGCGCAGGGTTATTGAATAAGCGTTTTCCTGAAAATAATCTTTACTTAATGCCTGTATTGCTTTCATTTTTTCAGTTTTTGGAATATTGTGCTGATTTTTTATAATATTGTTATGGTTTTAGCAAATGTCAAGTGTTATTCTAAATATTATAACGTACCCACTGTGCACAAATAATTAAAAGGAGATTTTATTATGGCTGGTACTTTCAGATTTTCGTTCGGTCCCTGGAACATTCACGAAGGCGCGGATCCTTTTGGTCCTGAAGTTCGTGAATCAATCGCATTCAATAATAAACTTCAAACTTATAAGGATTTAGGATTTGACGGTGTGCAATTCCATGATGATGACGCAGTTCCGGCAATGAATGATTTGAATGCATCTCAAATGGTCAGTGAAGCGGCAGCGGTAAAAGCCAGGCTTGACGACAAAGGTTTAGTCGCGGAATTTGTCGCTCCCCGCATGTGGGAAGACCCGCGTACTATTGACGGCGCCTATACTAATAACGATCCAGAACTGCGTGAATACGCGATCGAACGCAGTAAGCGCTGTATTGATATCGCCAGGGCATTGGGAACTAAGAATATCGTCCTGTGGCTGGCGCGCGAAGGTACATACATTCGTGAGGCTAAAGATTCTGTATGGGCGGCTGAAAAAATCGCTGAAGCTCTGCAAATCATGCTGGACTATGATCCTGAAATCCGCATTATGATTGAAGCCAAACCAAATGAACCAATGGACCATACCTACATTCCCACTGCCGGGCACGCGATCGGCCTGGGGCTCCTGACTACGGCTCCGGAACGCGTCGGCACGCTTATTGAATCGGCTCACGCTATCCTCGCCGGACTCGATCCTTCTGACGAAATGGGTTATGCTCTGGCGCACAAAAAACTCTGGAGTGTTCATTTGAATGACCAGAATGGTTTGAAGTTTGACCAGGACAAAACTTTTGGCGGTGTTGATTTGCGTCGTGCTTTGAATCAGGTCCGGATTCTCGACGAACATGGTTTCGGCAACAACGGGGAATGGGTCGGCCTGGATGTGAAAGCTATGCGTTCGCAAAAACAGCCCGTCGCCTGCAAGCATCTTTCCAACAGTAAAAATATTTTTCTGAAATTGCTCACGGTCAGCCGCAGTCTTGATAATGCAAAAATAAAACAACTTCGTGCCGAAAGAGACTACGAAGAATTGGAAATGTACATAATTAATTCATTGTTGAATGCTTAACTAACTGCGGCAAGTGAAAATTATAAAAAAATAGTTTTTTTTAAAGAAAAATAGTTTTATCAGTTGGCTCTATCTTTTTTTGCTACTATTTTATTTATATTAAATATTTTCTGATATAATATAAGCATTTAACAGAGAGGTGTAGTAAGATGAAGCGTAAACTTAGAATGGGTATGGTTGGCGGCGGCCCGGGAGCTTTTATCGGTGAAGTTCACCGCAAAGCGGCGCGCCTGGACGGCAAAATCGAAATAGTTGCCGGGGCTTTTGACATTGATCCGGCGAAGAGCAGACAAATGGGCGAAGAGCTTAATTTAAATCCTTCCCGGGTTTATAGTGATTTCAAGGAAATGATTGCCGGGGAATCAGCTCTTCCGGCAGGTGAACGCATTGACCTGGTCGCGGTTACTACTCCCAACAACTGGCATTTCCCTATCGCGAAAGCCTTCCTCGAAGCCGGTTTCAATGTCATGTGTGAAAAACCTATGACCATGACTGTTGATGAAGCCCTTGAGTTGGAAAAAGTTGTTAAAGGGACAGGCAGAATTTTTGGTCTTATGCATTGTTATACCGGTTATCCAATGGTCAAACTGGCTAAAGATCTGGTTAAACAAGGTGAGTTTGGAAAAATCAGGAAAGTTGTGGTCAAGTATTCCCAGGGCTGGTTGGCTAAGGCTATTGAAAAGGATGGTCAGATGCAGGCTTCCTGGCGCACGGACCCCAAACAAAGCGGCGCAGCCGGTTGTGTCGGCGATATCGGTACTCACGCCGCGAATCTGGCTGAATATATTACTGCTTCTAAAATAAGCGATATTTGTGCTGATTTAACTTCTTTTGTCGATGGCCGCCGGTTGGATGATGACGGCAACTGTCTGCTCAAAATGGAAAACGGCATCAAAGGCGTTCTGCATTGCAGTCAAATATCCGTCGGCGAAGAAAATGGTTTGGCAATCCGGGTTTACGGTTCGGAAGGCGGTTTGGAATGGCATCAGGAGCATCCGGACCAGTTAGTGGTCAAAGCTATTGGCAGGGCAACTGAAATCTGGAGCCGCGGCAACGATTATGTTAGTGCCAGAAGTGCCGCCGCCGCGCGCAATACCCGCATTCCGGCGGGGCATCCTGAAGGTTATCTGGAAGCTTTTTCCAATCATTACGCGAATTTCGCGGATACTATCCTGGCGAAAGAAGCCGGCGAAACCCCGGATGCGGTAATGCTTGATTTCCCGACTGTCGCCGACGGCGTTCGCGGCATGGTATTCATCGAGAAAGTAGTCGAAAGCGCCCGGTCAGAACAAAAATGGACAAAAATGTAAAAAAAATAATCAGGGGGCAGTAATCAACAAAAAAATAAAACTGATAGCTGATAACTGACAACTGACAACTATATTTAAAAAGGAGCTGATAAAATGAGCAGACCTGTAACGATGTTCACTGGTCAATGGGCTGACATGCCCTTGAAAGAGTTGGCGAGGAAGGCCGCGAGCTGGGGCTATGACGGTTTGGAACTGGCATGCTGGGGGGATCATTTCGACGTGGAAAAAGGCGCGAAAGATCCGGCTTATTGTGCGCGGCAAAAAGCTGTTTTGGCTGAAAACGGTTTAAAGGTATGGTCAATCAGCAGTCATTTAGCGGGGCAGTTGATTTGCGATTTAAACAATGACGCGCGTTCAGATATGTTTGCTCCGCCGGAACTCGCCGGCGACGCCGAAGGCAAACGTCAATGGGCTGTTCAGCAAATGAAGTATGCGGCGCAGGCCGCGAAAAATATGGAAATTGAAGTTGTCAACGGCTTTACCGGCTCATCAATCTGGCACATGATTTACAGTTTTCCGCCGGCAAGTGAGGAAATGCTTAATGACGGTTTTAAATTTTTCGCGGAGATGTTCAATCCGATTCTGGATGTTTTCCGGGAATGCGGCGTGAAATTCGCCCTGGAAGTTCATCCGACGGAAATAGCTTTTGACATAATCACCGCGGAACGCGCGCTGGCGGCGATTGATAATCGTCCTGAGTTCGGCTTCAATTTTGATCCCAGTCATTTGTTATGGCAAATGGTCTGCCCGGTGAAGTTCCTGCAGGAATTCCCTGGCCGCATTTATCATGTCCATATGAAGGACGCGGCATTGCAGTTAGACGGCAGAACCGGCATCCTGGCTTCGCATCTTGATTTCGGCCAAGCCGGCAGGGGATGGGATTTCCGCAGCCTGGGACACGGTGACGTGGATTTTGAAAACATTATCCGCGAACTCAACCGTTCAGGCTATACCGGGCCCTTATCCGTGGAATGGGAAGACTGCGGCATGGAACGCGAATATGGAGCGAAAGAGGCGTGTGCTTTTGTCCGGAAAGTTGATTTTTCACCGTCCGGGCTGCAGTTTGACGCGGCGTTTGATAATTAAGATTGGTACTTTGCAAAATTATTTTTGATTAAATTCTGTCACAAAATTATAAGTTCTGTTTTTATGTTTTGCCTGAAGGGCTGTTGTTGTGATGCGGGGTTTGCCAGCATCCACCTGGCGGCTTCGTGATAAAGTTGTTTCATTTGCTGTTCCAGCATTCCAACACCAGTGTAATTTTCCAAACCCTTGACATAATCAAATGTCAGCAATTTGTAATCCCTGCCGGGCATAAAACCGTAGGCTTGAGTGACGGTTACCAAAGGCAGAATCAAATCCTGATGCATGACAAAAATACCTTTGGGCGTTTTGCCGCCGACAAACAACATTCGACCGATTTCTGCTATCTCGGATGGAATATCGACAAACTCCCGGGAGAATATCAGGTCCGGCGATAAATGGGCGCCAAGCTCCACGCAGGATTCATAAAACGCAATGATGCGTTCGTGCAGATATGGCTTTTCGGTGGTGGCTTTATATGATATGAACGCAATATCCCGTCCAGCTTCGATCATTAACCATGACAAACCTTCTTTAATACTACTTTTGGCATCCGTCGCGACGTAATCGTAATTATTATATTTACGATTAACCAGAATTTGCGGTACTCCGGCTTTGGCAAGGTAATTCATTAAGTGAACCGATTCGAGACTCGGACTGATCCAAATAATCGCGGAGCCGGGCTGGCATAAACGGTTAAGGTTTATCGCGACTTTCTGTTCTGGCAGTCCGCTCAAAGGAATATTGAAATCAATTTCGGGGGAAAATAATTCACGTATAGCAAGATCGGTATTTTGACCGGCAAAACCGGATATAACAAACAAATGTTGCGGTTTGTTAATGGGTTTATCAGATATCACGTAGGTGCGGCTGCCTTGACGCGACCCTAAGTAACCCGCTGCGGTCAATTCCCGGACCGCACGGTCGATGGTAGTTCGGGAATAATTATAGTTGCGGCATAATTTGTTGCGCGAAGTAATACTTTCTCCTACCCGGAAAACGCCCTTTTTTATATCCGATATTAACTTATTCTTGATGATCTCAACTTTACTTAACATCATACCCGCCTTTTTTCATAAAATACTATTAAAATACAAGAATACAAGTTTTAATAAATAAAAATACCTATCTTTAGTTTTAAAGTTTTTTTAATTTTTTTAATTTCCCTATAAAATTAAGCTATAAGAATACAAGTTTTTTGTCATAAAAATTTGTTGAATCGTTGACAAATATATTCTGAAAAGCTATAATTTTAGTATACTCTTTAATGCTTTAAACTAAATATATGGAATTATTTTCATGCGGAAAGTAAAGATTGGAATTATCGGTATCGGTGGAATGGGGCAAGCTCACATAAAAAGTATTGCCGATTTAAAAAACTGTTGTCTTGCCGCTGTCTGCGACACAGATACGAAAAAAATTAAAGACTTCAGTACAGAAAGTGATGTTCAAGCTTTTGTGGACAGCGATGATTTTTTTAAACAGGCTGACGTTGAAGCTGTAATCATCGCGACACCGCATTATTTTCACAATACTCTCGCGGAGGAAGCTTTTGAATACGGCAAACACGTATTGACCGAAAAACCCATCGCGGTACACAAGACGGATGCCGAAAGCATGATTGCCGCCGCCGCCAGGCATCCGGAGTTGAAATTCGCCGCTATGTTCAACCAACGGACAATTCCGGCTCATCGCAAAATAAAGCAATTGATCGACAGTCGTGAACTCGGCGAAATTCAGCGCATTAACTGGATTATTACCGACTGGTTTCGTTCGGAAATTTATTATGCTTCAGGGGATTGGCGCGCCACCTGGGAAGGAGAGGGCGGCGGTGTACTGCTGAATCAATGCCCGCATCAATTGGATTTACTGCAATGGTTTTTCGGGGTTCCGAGCAGAATTCGTGCGACCGCGGCATTCGGTAAATACCACAAAATTGAAGTTGAAGATGATGTTACAGCATTTCTGGAATATTCTAACGGCGCGACCGGAGTATTCGTTGCTTCCACTGGTGAAGCTCCCGGTACCAACCGTTTGGAAATAAGTGCTGAACGAGGCCGGCTCGTCTACGAAAACGGTAAAATCGAATTCAAACGCAACGAAGTGGCGGTTTCAAAATTTTCAGCCGCCACTGATCAACGTTTCGGGACTCCTGATTTATGGAATGTGCAAATTGATGTGTCGAGTTCCAATCCAAACCAGCACCGGGACATAATCGAAGATTTCGCCGATGCGATAATTGAGGACAGGCAGGTAATGGCGCCCGCACCGGAAGGCGTCAACTCTTTGGAAATAGGGAACGCAATGCTACTTTCAGCTATCAAGAACAAAACCATTGAATTGCCGATGGATTCCAATGAATTCGCAGTTGAATTACAAAAATTAGTGGATAATTCCATATTTACAAAAGAAGCTCCGGCAGGAACTATCGCTGAAGAGGATTTCAGTGTATCATTTTAAGCGCTCAAGCTTATTTTTTATGAGATGCGGGTTTATATTGAGCCCAGGAAAACTAAAAATATTACAACTCTTTGCAATATTTAACTTTTAAAATAAGGATAAAAGAAAATGTATTTAACCGGATTCGCCGACGAAGCAGGCAAAGATATCGACACCCAGATAAAGGCCACACTTGAATTGGGTTGGAAAAATATTGAACTCCGCGCGGTGGGTGAAAAAAATCTGGCGACCATTCCGGACTCTGAATTTGAGACACTTTGTGAAAAACTCGGGCAGGCCGGAGTCAACATTAATTGTTTCGGCAGCAGCATTGCCAATTGGAACAAAAGCCCGCGCAGCAAAGAAGATTTCGAGGACAGCGTCAAGGAACTTGAAGGCGCTATTCCGCGTATGCAGCGGCTGGGAACAAAAATCGTTCGCGGTATGAGCTTCAAAATACTTGACGATGAACGCTTTGACAGTCCGGAACTGGAAAAGATAATTTTTGCGAAAGTAAATATTTTAACGAAAATGTGCGAAGACGCCGGAATTATTTACGGCCACGAAAACTGCATGAATTATGGCGGGCAATCTTATGTTCATACTTTGCGCCTGATCGAAAGGGTCAGATCGGATAATTTTAAACTGATTTTCGACACCGGCAATCCGGTTTTAACTTTCTGCCGTATAGGAACGGAACCCTATGCTTTGCAAAACGCGTTTGAATTTTACAAAAACATTCGCGAATATATTTATTACATTCACATCAAAGACGGAATCGCGACAGAAATGAAAGAAAATTACGAGCGCCCTGAAATCAGATTCACCTTTGCCGGTGAGGGCAGCGGCTTTGTCCGGCAAATCGTAACAGATCTGTTGAAAACCGGCTATGACGGCGGTTTTTCAATCGAGCCGCACGTCGCAACAGTTTTCCATGCTGATGACGAACAGGAAAATTCAGAATTATCCGCCCGCCGCAAATTTGAGACCTACATAAAATATGGTCGTGATTTCGAGCAGTTGCTCAAAGACTGCAGTTGATTCAGCAAGCGCAGCAGTCGCTTGTGTCTCTTATATTTGCGGGTAATAGCAGGGCATGATAGTAAGCCATCAGTTTTTTTCGCTGTTTCTTATGCAGCAGGACTTTCAAAATCACTAACTAAAGAGGTATGTTAATCTAATCAGCAACGAAAGGCCGGAATCATGAAAACATCAAATCCGGTAGTGTCAAAAGTTTTATGAGTGCGCCAGGCGAAGCTGGCGCAATCCAGCCGGTTAAAATCCGGCACAGGTAATGACTGGCAGGTCAGCCTGTAACTATAGGGTGCATTTATGGAGGTAACAAAATAAGTGAAGCCACCTGCGGGAGATATTAGACCGCAATGCGAAAGCGTGAAGGTGTTGAGCCCCGAAATATGACATGTTGCAACGGGATCAGGGTTTTCAAATGCCTGAAATCTGAACTGGCATATGCGTTAAATGGTGAGTATATGTCGGCGTGCCGGGGTCGAAGTCCGTGGCGGGCGAGCGAAAAAGGCAGATATCGGAACTTGGGAGAGCCAAAGCGTTCCAGTAAAGCTGTGGAAAAGCGGTTAAAACGCGATGACGCGGTATGAGGCTTTGGCAGTCGGACTAATTCATAGTAGAGGCGTAAACAGGGTAATGCCTGTTGAGAACAAATCGGTTCACTCGAAGGGATTAGTGGTATAATGTAAAGAGGGAGCATGAGTCTATGCCATACACAGAAACGGGAACAACAAGAACAAAACTTGCTCTTATAACAGCACACGCTGAAAGAGAGCCCGGGCTGCAGTTTGACGCGGCGTTTGATAATTAAAGATCGTTTCAGATAACGTCGCTGTCGCGGCGCGCCTGAGTTTGGTCATTCTAAACAAAGGATGAAAGAAAATGTATTTAAGCGGCTTCGCTGATGAAGCCGGCAAGGATATCGACGCTCAGATAAAGACCACACTTGGATTGGGCTGGAAATCAGCGTAATTTATCCAGATTTATCATTGAAGCTAAATTTCTTCCCCGGTGATCCACGGCGTCAGGGAATTTAGTTTTCACTTCTTTGAATAACTCCAAAGCCTGATCTTTTTTCCCGCTTTTGAGATACGCCGAGGCTAAAAGGAATTTGGCATAAGGCCCCACCTGGACTCCATTGCCGTAAAAGCAATCGCCATATTTTTCAATAGCTTGTTTTAAATAATCCTCTTGAACTTTACCATTACTGGTTTGCGCGAGGTAAAGCATAGCGCAACCGGCGCGGTTCGCTTTTGGATACTTTGAAATTACCTGTTGCAAATTTTTTGTTTTTTGCGCACTTCCCCATTTATATCCACGGGATTTATATAAAGCTTCAATCTCATATAACGGAAGTTTGAGAATTTTGCATTGGATTTGAGCTTGGCAAGTGTGAATTCAATGCAAATTCTACACTACAATCCTACTTTTTTAAGATTTTTACCGAC
>VAOY01034911.1_pt1 | contig 10598 bp, 10 predicted proteins | sample 3393881 | NCBI WGS metagenome assembly VAOY01 (sample SAMN08290430, study PRJNA428436) | hydrothermal vent metagenome | isolation source: Deep-sea hydrothermal vent chimney | place: Indian Ocean: Southwest Indian Ridge
AATATATATCAAGTAATCAATAAAAGCAAATATCTAGACTACAAAAAAGGCAAAAAAAATGCTTTTACCCTCAAAATTATGAAAAAATCCTCAAACTCCCGATGTAACTCAAGCTAACTCAAGCGTTCCGCTTGAGAATATTCACAACCGGGACGGTTATGCTACATTATGAAAATGCCGAACTGGCGTTCGACGCTCCCGGCATTCTTTTGCGCAGTGTAATAAAAAAAACTGATAACTGATAACTGTTCTTAATAAGGAATTTCGAAAGCCTTTAGTTTCCGGTAGAGAGTGCTGCGGCTTATGTTTAGATACCCGGCGGCTTTTGACATGTTGTTCTGCGCGAGAATAACGGCTTTTTCATACAGAGCTTTTTCACTGTTCTGTATTTCACGGCGTTCCTGTCCGAACGGATCGCTTGCGGGAGTGCTTATTTCGCGGTAAAGCAAATCAGTGCGCAGTTTGCCGGGAAGGTCTTTCCAGGCGATGGCGTCCGCACCGGAGTTGAGCATGACGCCGAACTCAACCGCGTTTTTCAGTTCACGTATATTTCCCGGCCACGAATATGATTTAAAATGCTCCATGATTTCATCTTTTATCCCTGGAACTTTTTTGCCCATGATCTCGTTGAAATGACTGACAAAACTTTCTACCAGTACCGGAATATCTTCACGGCAATCACTCAACAGCGGCAGGTTGAGGGAAATCACATTCAAGCGATAGTAAAGATCCTCACGGAATTTTTCAGTTTCAATCAACTCAGGTATATCGCGGTTGCTGGCGGCGATGACGCGAATATTTATCGGACGTTCATGCGAGTCACCGATGCGGGTAATCGTGCGGGATTCGAGTAAACGTAATAATTTAGCTTGTAATTCCGTCGGCATATCGCCTATCTCATCAAGAAAAATAGTGCCCTTGTCGGCTGCTTCGAGTTTACCGATATTTCCGTCCTTTTTGGCGCCGGTGAAAGCGCCGGGCGCATAACCGAACAACTCACTTTCCGCGATTTCCCGGGGGATTGCCGCGCAGTTAATGGCGACAAAGGGGTGTTCTTTGCGCTCGCTGGCATTATGGATGCTGTGCGCGAACATTTCCTTGCCGGTACCGCTGGGGCCGTGTAGAAAAACGTTGACCGAGGTTTCCGCCGCTTTTACGGCTAACTCTTTAGAGTGTTTCAAAAGCGGCGAGTTGCCGAGAATGTCTTCAAAACTAAAACGCGCCTTGGGAACTTCTTTATTTGAGTGTTTTACCGTTTGTTCATTGAAAATTAATAAACTGCCGAGGAATTCGTCCCGGTCGCTGAAAAAAGGGATACGTTCACATATTACCTTTAAACGTTTTTTACTTAATTGAATTTCCAATGCTATATCCTTGCAGGAAATAGCGCTTCTGGCAATTTCCTTTATTGACGGGGTAAAGTTGGCTAAAGCATCGGGGCTTTTTTCATCGCGCTGCTTTTCCGATATTTCCAAAAGTTTTACCGCCGCCGGGTTAATCTGCCGCAGATAAGCGGCGGGAGTAAGCAGAAGCATCGCTTTTTGATCTTCTTTGAACATGCGGGTAATTTGTTTTTTCAGTTGATCGTGGAGATATTTGGAGCGCTGCAAACGGGTTTGCTGGTCAAAAAAGTAAATAAGCAGAACGAGCAGGCTTTTAAGGATTTTCACATTCATTTCGGGCAAAACGCAGTAGAGCGCGATAAAGCCTTTTGGGGTGCCGTCGATATCATATACGGGAGCGGCGACGCCGCCGAGGGAATGAAGTTTTTGCAGATAATGTTCGGCTCCATAGCAAATAATCGCGCCTTTGTGAACCATTGCCAGGCTGATTGCGTTGGTGCCGGCGGAATCTTCGCTCAGGATAGTGCCTTTATGCAGGCCCAGGGAATCCAGTAACTTGGTAATCGTTGGTTCTATACTCAGAACATCAATAATTTCGCCGGAATTGCCGCAAACGATTATACCCAGGCGAGTAGTGTTGTCAACCAGCTTCAACAGTAAATTCAAGAGAGTATTTATTTGACTGAAGAATTCGTCAGGGGGCGCGATTGCCGGCGTGACTTTTTTGATCGGAAACATTTGCGGACTGAGTCCGCCCTGGCGTGAACGTTTCCAGCTTTCGAGAATCGGCGCGCGTACAGCCGGAGTCCGCCCTTCCTGGGTGAAAGTTACCCAGTCATTATAATTAGCAAAGGCCATTTCTTCCATCCTTTTTTACTCATAATATATACCCTGAAGATATTATTGGTAATAAAAAAGTTTTTTTAAATGTCTTTTTTCCTGATATTCTGCCACCATTATCAATGGTTCCTGTTTGAGCCAATTGCAAAAGTCTCCACAACAGATTTTTGATTTTATACGGCATCTTTTGATTTTGAGCTCATTCACATAGCTGCGGTATGCTCAATCGCTCAAAAATTAAAATCTGCTCGCCTGAGACACTAAAAATCATGTTTGTATTGGACTTTCGCAATTAGCTCGTTTGATTAATTTTTATCCCAACCTATAGTAAAAAAGAATAGGATTAACGAAAAATGGATTTTACCCAGTTAAAATTTATGTTGGAAAACAAAAACAGAATATTAGGATTGGGAATAGTTTTAGCGTGCTTGATAAGCGCACTGCATATTTTCTTTTGCTTTGACGTATATGACGACATCGCGGCATGGTACGCGCCAATGACACGAGCTTTCATCGAAGCTAACTGGGATAAGGCTTTCGTCCCCACTGTTCCAGTACTTTCCACCAGCCTGGCTGGAATTCTGGGCTATTCAGGCTTAGGGCCTTTTAGAGCTTTAGTCATAGTTTCCTGCTTGTTTTATATTGCTTCCATTCCGGTTTTGTATTATGTCCTTAAATATTTCCTGAAACGTGAAGATTACGCGGCCTGGGGCTGCCTGTTGTATGTGATCGCGCCGAAAATAATTCGTTTCAGTTGTACGGGACTGCTTAATCCCGCTAAAAATTTCTTCATTATCGCGGCAATTGCTTTGATATTAGCTTCGATCAAACGCTTGAAATGGACAAATTCTTTATTACTGGGAATAGTTCTTGCCGGTTTGGCTCTGGCGCGTGCCGAAACGATAGTATTTTTACCTTTTCTGGTTTTGTGCTATGCGTATTTTATCTTCAGAGACGAAAAAGTTGAACTGAAAAAACGTTTACTTCGGGTTTTCCTGCACTGTTTTGTTATAACGACGATGTTCTTCATCTGCGTTTCTCCGCGTTTATATCAAACTTACAAGCGTATTGGAGTACCGGTTCTGGATATACGTCAGGCCTCCTATATAACTAAAGTATTGCCTTTCACTCAAAGAGCTTATCAGCCCGGACTTTTTATTGCCGCTCAATACAAGACCTGGATACCGGACACTAAGAGCAAGCATGGCTGGGCGATGACTTGGCAGGGTGTGGAATGTTTTACCCGCGGCGCTTATACTCCTTATTTTATTCTGGCTCTGCTGGGAATTTATCTGTGGTGGAAAAAGAAAAAAGACCGGGCGGAAGCTTTCATGCTGTTTTCAATTATCGTAATTAATACGGCGGTACTTATCACGATTTCCAACAGTGTAAGGTATTATACCATTACTTTAATCATGCTTTTGCCCTTCACTTTCATCGGCATAAAGTTTTTGTGGGATTTTCTGCTCTCTTATAAAAAGTTTTTAAAACCCGTGCTCATTACGGGACTGGCCGTAATAGCTGTATTACAGGTGGCCGACGGCGCCAAAAAAGCAATCAGCCACAAATATGACTATGAATACAAATCCGGTTTCCGGATAAAAGCCAGTAAGGATAAATTTCGTACTTCCGGTTCCAGAATAATTGTCGCTTCCAGCCAGCCCCAGTACCCGTTCTGGGCGGACGCTGTCTGGATGAACATTTCCGGAAATAAAATTCAATTCGCAGAACAGTTAGAGCAAATCAAAGAAGCTGATTTCGTTGTACTTGAGAGCAAACAGAAAGACATAATAAAAATTCTCAAGCAGCAGAAAGAATTCAGATTATTGGCTCAGGAACATCCGAAGGTGCTCATTTTCGCAAGTTCTAAAGGAAAACGGAAATGAAAATAAAAGTCGCTATTATTATTCCGTGCTTTAATGAACAGGATAACATAATCAGTGTAATTGATGACGTTTTAAAGAACATGCCCGGAAATGAAAACTGGCTGCCGATTGTGGTGAATGATTGTTCCACGGACGGAACCCTGCCTGAACTGCAAGCTGACGGGCGGGCCGTGATTTTAGACCTGCCGTGTAATTCAGGCGTTGGAGCGGCGGTTCAAACCGGCTTTAAATATGCCTGGGAAAACGATTTTGATTTTGCCCTGAAATTTGACGGGGACGGCCAGCACCGGGCGGATTACATTCCCGCTCTTCTGGAAGTTTTGAAAAACGATCAGGCGGATTTTGCGGTCGGTTCACGTTTCGTTGACAATAACAAACAGGGCTTTAAATCCACTTCCCTGCGCCGAGTTGGAATAAATTTTTTCCGCTTTCTGATAAAATCCCTCTCCGGCTATACTCCCTCCGATCCGACGTCCGGTTTCCGCGCCTATAACCGCCGCGCTTTGAAATTCGCGATCCGTCATTATCCAAGTTTTGACTATCCGGAACCTGAAGAATTAGTATTGATGAAAAAAAACAACTTTCGGATTAAAGATGTTTTTACCGAGATGCGCGAACGACAGGGCGGCGTGTCTTCCATTTCATTATGCCGGGCGGTATATTATATGTTCAAAGTGGGATTTGCTATTTTTATGGTGGCTTTGCGCCCGAAAGAAAAGGATTTCAGCTTATGAGAATACAAATTATTTCTATTATCGGAAGTTTGGTTTTCACTCTTTTTATTCTGGAACTGATCCGGCGCAAAAAGCTGAAAGAAGCCTATGCCCTGATCTGGATAATTATGAGTATCTTTTTCCTGGTTTTAGCCTGCTGGGTGGATGGACTTGGTTTTGTCTCAAAATTGATCGGAATTTATTACGCTCCGGCAACTCTGTTTTTAGTTTTACTGCTCACTGTACTGCTTATTTTGATTCAGTTTTCAATTATTATTTCGAATCAGGCAGATAAAATCAAGAGTCTCAGCCAGGAATCAGCCTTGCTCAAGGAACGGCTCGCAAAATTAGAAAAAAACAGGAAAGATGACTAAAATATCAGTAATTACCGCGGTTTATAACGGCGAAGAATACATCCGCGAAACAGTTGAAAGTGTACTTTCTCAGAAAGGGGATTTTGAGTTGGAGTACATCATTTGTGACGGCCGGTCCACTGACCGGACTTTGGAAATACTTGACGAATACAAAGATTCCTGCAAAATCATTTCCCGCCACGATGGTTCTCCTCAAAACGCGATAAATTATGGTATGGAGTCAGCCACTGGGGACATTGCCTGCTGGTTGAATGCCGATGATATTTTTATGCCGGGCGCTTTAGACATGGTCGTTAAAGCCTTTGAAAAATGCCCCGAACGCCGCTGGCTTTACGGTAAAGCTCATATCATGGATTCAAACGGCAGAAAAATCCGTAAATTTGTAAGCTTTTATAAAAATTTAATCGGTTTTTTTTACAGTTGGAATGTTCTTTTATGCGAAAATTTTATCAATCAGCCGTCAACTTTCTGGAAACTTGATTTCTGGAAGGAAGTAAAGCATCTGGATACGGAATACAAAGCCGCCTGGGATTACGAGTTGTGGCTGAATATGGCACAGAAATCACGCCCCGTTCATCTCAGGAAAAACCTGAGTTCTTTTCGCCGCCATGAAACTTCCATCAGTGAAAATAATTTCGAACAACAATTTACCGAAGAGCTGGTGATTGCCCGCAAACACTGTAACTTTATACATTATCTGATCCACGCTTTCAACCGCTGGAAAATAATAAATATTTACAAAATGCTTTCTTAATCCGCAGTTCCGGTGTTTAAATAGTCCAGCATTTGCCCGCAGAGCACGTTAACTTGCGGAATGTCCGGCAGATAGCTGGCGATTTGCTCGTAAAACTCACGTTTTTTGAATTCGCGCAGAGAATGTTTGAAATTCAAATCGTATATCCACGCCAGTTGTGCAAGCTTAAAGTCGGTAAGCGTTTTAAAATCCGCGATACTGGGATTCTCGCCTTGTTTCAGATGTGCCAGGACTCGAGGCGAAATATTGTCTGATTCTTCGAGATGCAAAATAACCGTTCCATCAAGTTTACCTTTCGCATACTCAGTTAACATGACACGTATAATATCGAGCTTGTCCGCGTCGCGCACGGCTTTGGCAACCAATAGCGTTTCCCCATCGAAATTGCCCGCCAACAGACGTTCATTATGAATTTTCGTGACCGTAAAAACGATATTCCGGTCTCTTTCCGGCAAAGCGGCAAGCATTTTTGTTTTCAGCAGGACTTCGCGCCCGAGAACGCCATGGTTTATGGATTTGCAATCAACGAAAGTGTTGAACCCACGCAGTTGTGCGAAACGGCCTATGTCATGAAACAAGCCCGCTATTTCTATTATTGCCGCCATGCGCCGGGAAAAATTTTCCGCTTCAGCCAATTGGCGGCACTCTCGCCACACTAATAATGAATGCTTTTTTTTGAGTAAAATATTTTTATCAAATTCAGTGTCGCCGTTTAAAAAAGTTTCCGTATAAGTTAAGAATATGTTTTCAAAATCCCTTAAAATACTTCTCGAGTAATTCATTCTTATTTCCTGAATACAAATGCTTTTTAAAATTCGGACATTTTTGTGCTGTTACGTAATTGGGAGGCGCAAAGTGAACGTACTTCCTTTTCCAAGTTCACTTTCAACACTGATGCTTCCGTTATGCAACTGGGCAATGTGTTTGACTATTGCCAGGCCGAGCCCGGTACCGCCGAGTTTCCGGCTGCGCGCTTTGTCAACGCGGTAAAAACGTTCGAAGAGACGCGCTAAATGTTTTGTCGCGATTCCTATGCCGTGATCTTTAACTTTAATCATAACATAATCAGCTTCTTTTACAACAGCGATTTCAATATGCCCGCCCTGTTCGCTGTATTTTATCGCATTGTCAATCAAATTTATAAGCGCCTGTTCCAGTAACTGGCAATCCCCTTTGATTTGATAAATCTTGTTTTTGAGTGAAACTTTGAGTTGAATATCTTTATTATTGGCACGTTCCTGGCATATCTCGCAAGCTGTGTTGATAAGGGAGCTAATTTTCAGATTCGCGAAGTCGCGCTCGTTGGCGCCGGTTTTCAGTTCCAGGCTCGACAAGCTCAGGATATCATGCACCAATGAGTTCAGGCGATCTGAATGTTTAGTGATGATCTTCATGAATCTCGGAGCATTCTCAGGTTCTTTGATGGCGCCTTCCGCAAGAGTTTCGACGGCGCCGCGGATAGCGGTTAAAGGAGTTTTTATCTCATGCGAGACGTCGGCTATAAAGTCGTGGCGGAAATTTTCGAGTTTTTTGACCTGGGTTATATCAGAAAGGACAATAACCACACCGAAAATAGTTCCCTTGCTGGACAGAACCGTACCGCATACGCGGACATGGCGCTCCTGGATAGTATGTAAAGTCAATTCGCGTTTCACCAGTTCTTTATCTTTGATAATTTTTTCGACGACGCTTTGCAAAGCGTCATTGCGTGCCAGAGAATAAAATGACAAGCCGGTCGCATTGCTTGGCAGCTCCAGTATTTGAATCGCGGCGCGGTTGATATCGAGAATATTGCCCGATAAATCCAATGCGATCACCCCTTCGGTCATACTGGCGAAAATAGCATCGCGCTTTTTCTTTTCCACAGAAACCTGTTCCAGGCGTTTTTTGAGTTGTTCGGCCATATTGTTCAGGGACAAAGCCAAATCGTGGATAGCACCTTGGGGAGGGACGGGCAGAGTTGTGTCCAGGTCGCCGGCGGCTATGCGGGCGGCGTTTATGCGCAAATCTTTAATCGGGGTGCTGATGTTGCTGACAATGAAATAACTGAGAATTGAAGCGGCAACGGCGACGAGCAGGCCGAAAACCAGTATATCGCGCCTGGCCCTGGCTAAAATATTGTCTATCTGCGCAATCGACATAGCGGTACGCAGGGCATAAACCTGAGAGTTGGTTTTGACGGGAATCGCGGCGTAAATCATTCTCGTTGAAAGTGTTGAACTGTTGCGTATGGAGCTTGAGCTTATCCCCTTAAACGCGTTAATGATTTCTTTGCGGTCCGCGGTCAAATGCGGAGCCATCGAATTGACCTCGCCCCGGGAATCGCACAAAACTTTTCCTTTATGGTCAATTACCGTAATTCTGGTGTTAATATTTTTGTCGACAAGTTTACAAAACTTGTTTAAAACCTTGAAATCGCCTTTCGTCAATAAATTCTCAATTTTCGCTTTTAACAATTTATTCCGGATAAACAGCTCTTTTTTTATGTGTTTCAGGTATTCTTGTTCAAAAGACTTGGACTGATACCAGATAAATCCCAAAAGCGTCAGGATTAAACCCAAAACCAGTAATGGAAAAAATTGTAAAGAATCATTTTTCATAGTTTTCTTCCCGGCTAGTCGTTTTTAAAGCGATAACCTACGCCGCGCACGGTTTCGATCATATTTTCGGCGCCTTTAAGTTTTTTGCGCAGCCCGACGATTTGAACATCAATGGCGCGCTCGGTAACGGGATAATCATCGCCTTTTACTTCGTTAACTATCTGGTTACGGGTGAATACCCAGCCAGGCCGCTTGGCGAGCATATACAGAATCTCAAATTCAGAAAAAGTCATAGTAATGCTTTTGCCGCTTAAGTTTACTTCGCGTTTACCCCGGTTCATCACCAGGCCGCCGCGTCTAATAATGCCGGAACCATCGTCATTAAAAGTTTGCTTACTGCGTCGGAGGACTGATTTTATTCTGGCGACGAGGACTTTATTGCTGAAAGGCTTGGCTATATAATCATCAGCACCCATTTCCAGACCGATGATAATATCAGTTTCCTCACTTTTCGCGGTGAGCATGATTATCGGTATTGTCGCGGTTTCCTGAGCGCTTCTAAGATGACGGCAGACTGCCAGGCCGTCCATGCCCGGAAGCATTAAGTCCAGCAAAATCACATCAGGAGAGAAACTTTTCAGTGCCGCGAGAGCTTTTTCGCCGCTGTCAACGACCCGCAGATTTTGAAAACCTTCTTTGTTGAGGTTATAGCGGATTAATTCCTGGATATCTTCTTCATCTTCAATTATCAATATTTTTTCTTTAGCCATATATTCATTCCCGATTGATAGTTATTTAGTAAGAATAGCAATTAAAGTTTAAATTAAGATAAAATAATTGTTAGATTTGTGTTAAAATTAAGCCCTTTGGCTTTAAGTTAACCAAACTCTTGCGAAATACAAGTTTCGCAAGCGAGAAGTCAGTTATCAGTTATCAGTTTTTTTAAAGAATGCCGAACTCCAACTTCGCTACTTCGTTAGCTACGAACGACAATGTAGCTCACTTTGCGAAGGCTGAGACTGAGCGCAGCGAAAGTCAACCGTCCCGCTTGAGAATATTCACAACCGGGACGGTTATGCTACATTATAAAAATGCCGAACTGGCGTTTGCGCCTGCTGCGGCCTGCATAAGGCGCGGGGGAAGTTTGAGGGGCGAAGCGCCCCTCAACAAATATTGTTGAAGGCTTGAGTTGTTTTTTGGGGACAATTGAATTATAGTAGTCACAATAGAAGGGAATTTTTTGTAATATTTTTGATTTCCCCTCTGAATATCAATTTAAAATGGAGTTGGAACCATGCGAAAAGTACTGATGTTTTTTGCTTTGTTGTTGATCGGGGCCGGTTTTACAGGCTGCGTCTGGTTGAAGTGTCAACCGGATGTTGACGAAATTGTCGCTAAAGTCAAACGGAAGAACGATCCGCAAAACAAATCTAAAACTGTCAACACCACGGTTTTGCGTTATGACTACGTGAACGGGCCGGAAAAAGCGAAGATTATGATATTGTTAAAACGCCCCGGTAAATTAAAAATTATAAACAGGATGGGAAGAAAATTCCGGGAATGTGCTTTTGATGGTAAAAAAGCCTGGGAATACAGCAATTCAAGAGGGCTGCGCTATTTGACCGATGCGGAACGTGATGAAGTGCGATTACAGGCCTTTCTGCTTGTGCCGAGTATTAACATCAAAAAAGTATTTAAAGACATTAAACTTGCCGGCAGCGCTAAAATTGACGGACAGGATTGCTGGAAGCTGACCTGCCAGCCGGCGGATGTTTTCAAATCTCAAACGATCACGGTTTTTGTGACAAAAAAATCAAACCTGATTGTAAAAACTATTGAAAAACAGGATGTGGAAAAAACGTTTATCACAGTAGTCACTTTTTTCAAGAATTATAAACTCCTTGAAGGTTTCCTGCTGCCGACGATAATTATTACAAAAATTGATGATGATATTACCATAAGTACACTTGTCAGTATCATGTTGAATCGGAAAATACCGGATTCTGTTTTCGCCGCACCGAAAGTTTTTAAATGAGAAAGGATTAAATTATGGTGCGCCAAGAACCAAACACACTAAGTGTTAAAGACTTGCATTTCTTGCAGGGTGAAAGTCCTTGTCAGGTAAGGCATAGCAAGCCGATCTGTATC
>VAOY01018552.1_pt1 | contig 10572 bp, 10 predicted proteins | sample 3393881 | NCBI WGS metagenome assembly VAOY01 (sample SAMN08290430, study PRJNA428436) | hydrothermal vent metagenome | isolation source: Deep-sea hydrothermal vent chimney | place: Indian Ocean: Southwest Indian Ridge
AAAGCACCTGTTCACGCGCTCCTCTACGATCCAGTACCCGCGAGAAAAAGCCGAACTGCCCGATCGTACGCGGCACCGACTGCATGTGGTGATAGAGGACTGTATCGGCTGCCTGAACTGCGAACGGGCCTGTCCTGTTGACTGCATAAAGATCGAGTCGATCAAGGCCCCCAGGAGCGTTGACCTGGGCAATTCATCGGCTGGAAATCCGATCCCCTTCTGGCTCGCCTCCTTCACGATCGATATGGCCAAGTGCTGTTATTGCGGCCTCTGCACCGACCCCTGTCCGACCGGCTGCATACAGATGACACCGATTTATGAATTCTCCTCTTATGAGGTGACAGACCTCGTCTACCAGTTCTCGATGATGTCAGAGGAAGAGATAGCCGAAGCACGGCGCATGTTCGAAGAGGAGCAGAAGCGCAAGGCGGAAGAGAAAGCCGAAAAAGCGGCTGCCAGAGCTGCGGAAGCCGCTCAACCGCCCGCCGAAAAGACGGAGAGGCAGCAATCCGAGTCTGCGGCGGCTGTGCAGGGTGAAGGTTCTGCAGAGAGAGCTGAGGATGAGCCTGCCTCCAGCGGAGAGGAGGAGTAGACCGTTGACCTGGGAAGTATTCATCTTCTACCTGGCGGCAGTGGTGACGGTCGTATCGGCGATTTCAGTGGTCTTCTCCCGCAAGCTGATCAATGCCGGTTTCTCACTTTTCGCAACTTTCGCCGGAGTGGCAACACTCTACGGCCTCCTGGGGGCCTCCTTTCTGGCTGGTGTTCAGATTCTGCTCTATATCGGCGGCGTTCTTATCCTGCTGCTCTTTGCAATCGTTCTCACCCGTGATGCTGAGCGTGCCAGAATAACAATGACGGGTACTCAGAAGATCATGGGACTGGCAGTAGCGGCGGGGATAGCAGCTGTGATCGTGGCTGTTCTGACCTCAACGAGGTGGATGGTCCACGTGCCGGATTACACGAGCCCCGGTCCGAAGGGGATCGGCTCGCTTTTCATGAGTGATTACATCCTGCCGTTTGAAGCCATTTCACTCCTCCTTCTGATAGCACTTATAGGTGCGACATACATGGCCAGGAGGAAGACATGATCGGCCTCACGCACTACCTGCTCGTCTCGGGGCTGCTCTTCGCCCTGGGGCTGACCGCCGTCATGATCAGGAGGAACGTGGTTGCAGTACTGATGGGAGTCGAACTGATAATCAACGCAGCGGCTCTCAATTTCGTAGCCTTCTCCCGCTTCGTGGCCAGCGGGCCGGCAGGTGAAGTAACAGCGATCTTCGTCATAGTGCTGGCGGTTGCAGAGGCAGCCGTTGCCCTGGCGATTGTTCTCAATCTCTACAAGCAACTGGGTTCGGCCAATGTCGATGAGGCCGACATCATGAAAGGTTAGGAGCCCGTGAACCTGCTTACACTGGCTCTGCTGATTCTGCTCTTCCCGTTCCTCGCGTTCTGGGTGAATATCCTGCTGGGCAGAAGGCTTCCCCGTCAGGGCGACTGGGTTTCGGTGCTGGCTGTTTTCGCCTCTTTCCTGTTGAGCCTTCCGATATTCTTCCGTGCGGTCGGAATCTACAATCCCGGGTGGACGGAGAATCCAAATATCGTGTGGTTCAAACTCGTGGGCATGGATATTACGGTAGGCATTCTGGCCAACAACCTTATGGCCATAATGTTGACAGCAGTACTCTTCGTGACATTCCTGATCCATGTCTACAGCATGGGCTATATGCACGATGATCCGCGTTACAGCCGGTTCTTTGCTTACCTCAGCCTTTTCACCTTCTCGATCTGCGGAATCATTCTCTCCGACAGCCTTTTTACTCTTTACATTTTCTGGGAACTGGTAGGGGTCTGTTCCTACTTCCTGATTGGATTCTGGTTCGAAAAGAAGTCTGCATCAGATGCCGCCATCAAGGCATTTGTAACCAACCGGATAGGTGACGCCGGTTTCCTGATAGGAATAGGTATCGTTGTCGCGGCACTTATGCCTTATTACACAGATCCTTTCAACTTACAGAATGTTTTCGCAGGTATAGCCGCCGGGCATCTGAGTGGAGGACTGCTGACGGCGGCCGGCCTCTGTCTATTCATGGGAGCGGTCGGCAAGTCGGCCCAGTTCCCGCTGCATGTCTGGCTGCCGGACGCCATGGAAGGCCCCACACCTGTTTCGGCCCTGATCCACGCTGCCACGATGGTTGCGGCCGGTGTCTACATGACTGCGCGGATATTTCCTCTTCTGACCCCTCAGGCCATGATCGTGATCGCCTACGTGGGAGGTATTACCGCCCTGATGGCCGCCATCATCGCCGTCGTTCGCAACGACATCAAGAGAGTGCTGGCCTACTCGACTATCAGCCAACTGGGGTACATGATTATGGCGCTGGGTGTGGGTGCCTACGCGGCGGGTTTCATGCACCTGATAACTCACGCTGTTTTCAAGGCTCTTCTTTTCCTCGGTTCCGGATCGGTGATACACGCCGTGCACACGCAGGACATGAGGGAGATGGGTGGGCTCCGCAAGAAGATGCCCATCACGTTTATTACCTTCCTGATCGCCACCCTTGCTATCTCGGGAGTGCCTTTCACTACCGGCTTCATCAGCAAGGACGCGATCCTGGCAGGTACACTTTCATTCGCCGGTTCCAACCCTCAGCACCTCCTGCTGCCCATTTTCGGATTCGGTGCAGCACTGCTCACGGCGTTCTACATGTTCCGCCTCCTCTTCATGACTTTCTATGGGGAGCCGCAGAATGCAGAGAAGTACGAGCACGCTCACGAGTCTCCCGGTGTCATGACGGCACCACTGGCCATACTCTCTGTCTTCTGCTTCTACCTCTTCTTCACCTTCCCTTCCTTCAACCCGCTGGGTGGGAAAGGCTGGTTCGATCATATGATCGAAAAGCCCTCAAAGGCTTTTGAACATGTCGAGGAAGGTGAGCTGCCTGCTTCATCACCGCTCCTGTCAGGACCGACAGACCACATGAATGGGTCAGATAATGGAGAGATCACAGGCATTGAATACGCGAACGGACAGGTTGCAGAGCAGGGACATGAATCGGAGCAGGAGGGTGCTGCCGGTCAAGACGAGGAACATCAAGATGCCAGTCACACCATCGCGATGATCCTCAGTCTGATAGTGGCCGGTACGGGCATCTTCCTCTCCTGGTCGATGTACTGCAGGAAGAAGCTTTCGGCCGAGGTCTGGGCGCGGAAGATGGGGATTCTCTACACGCTGGCCGACAACAAGTTCTACTTCGACGAGCTTTACGGTGCGGTCTTCGTCGGGGGGGTAATGAAGTTGCGCCTGCTACTGAGCAGGTTCGACACGGGGATCATTGACGGCTTCGTGAATGCCACCGCCCCCTTCCTGCGCGGCCTCTCCTGGTTGAGCGGCAAAGCCGATCTACATGGAGTAGACGGCCTGGTAAATGGCACTGCCTGGGTGGTCGGGGAGATGGGTTCATCTACCCGGCAGCTTCAGACGGGCAAGATACAGAACTACCTGCTGGCGACCCTCGCCGCAGTGTTGATCATCATTCTAGCGGGTATCCTTTAGGATCACGGGAGTAACAAGCACATGGGCTACCTGACCATAATCGCATTCTTTCCCGTGCTCGGGGCACTGGTCATGCTGTTTACCCCGAGGGAAAAACACCTGGTCATACGCTGGACCGCTGTGGTCGCCACGGCGATCCCCTTCGCGATAGGACTCTACCTGTGGAGCATCTGGGATTATGCCATGATTGGTGCCACCACGGAGGCGGGTTTCCAGTTTGTCGAAAAGGTACCGTGGATCAGGCAGTTCAACATCCTCTACTTCGTGGGTGTTGACGGGCTGTCATTTCCTCTAATCCTTCTGACGGGACTCCTTACTGTTATCTCGGTGTTTGCGTCGTGGGGGATTGAGAAGGGGGTCAAGGGCTTCCACATACTCTTCATGGTGCTTACGACGGGAATGTATGGAACATTTATCGCCCTCGATTTCTTCCTCTTCTACGTCTTCTGGGAACTGATGCTGCTGCCGATGTATTTCCTGATCGGTATCTGGGGTGGACCGAGGCGTGAATACGCCGCCATCAAGTTCTTCATATATACACTCATCGGATCGGTACTGATCCTGCTGGGTATGCTGGTCCTCTACTTCTCCAGTGATCCGCATACGTTCAACATGCTGGAACTGATGAGTAGTGCCGCCGGATGGGCAAGGAGCCTGCAGATCTGGGTATTCCTGGCGTTCTACATCGGATTCGCCATCAAGATACCGGCTTTCCCGTTCCACACATGGTTGCCGGATGCTCATGTGGAGGCACCGACACCGATCAGCGTCATCCTTGCCGGGATCCTGCTGAAGATGGGTGTATACGGTCTTCTGAGGATCAGCTTCCCGATGCTGCCGGAGGGAACGGTCTGGTTCGCCTACTGGCTGGCTTTAATTGGAGTGATCAATATCGTATACGGTGCCCTTGTGGCGATGGCGCAGACCGACTTCAAGAAACTGGTGGCGTACAGCTCGATCAGTCACATGGGATTCGTTATGCTGGGAATGGCCTCCCTGACGCCGCTCGGTATGAACGGGGCCATGTTCCAGGTGATCAGTCATGGTCTGCTCGCAGGCGGGCTCTTTCTCCTGGTCGGGGTGATCTACGACCGTGCCCATCACCGTGACATCGATCGCTTCGGCGGACTGGGTGTGAACATGCCTCGTTACATGGGTATCTCGATCGTCCTCATGATGGGATCGCTGGGTCTGCCTGGAATGTCGGGGTTCATAGGTGAGATCATGAGCCTGCTGGGTGCATTCACCGTATTCAGAACTCTTACGATTATCAGCATCACCGGCCTGATCATAACTGCGGCCTACATACTGTGGACGATCCAGCGGGTATTCCTCGGCAGGCTGAAAGATGAGTACAAGGGTTTCCCCGATGTCTCCACGCGTGAAGCATTCACCCTGATTCCGCTGGCAATCCTGACGATCATATTCGGGATCTTCCCGGGCATTCTGATCAACATCATGGATAAGACGCTGCAACAGATTATCAATGTCATCGGCTAGTTCACGATCGGAAGCGGCCCTTTCCCGCGATCTCTGCGTCAGCCTGCCGGGTTGCTTGTGCGGCGTACAGTTATGTACGCTTCCGCGCAACCCGTTAACTTCCTTGACCTCGCGGGGAATTGCCGGCTTCCATTTCGAGAACTGCGCCTCTACCCATTCGGATTCTCCGAATGGGTATTCGGCTAAGGGAACGGATTAATGGAAACGGTCGAGAGCCTCAGTTACTTCGTACCGGAGCTGATTCTCACCGGTACGCTTGTACTGGTGATCATTGCAGATGTTGCGATGAGGACGCATAAGGCCCTGTCTGCCGCCTGGCTTACCGGTATCGGAGTCGCAGCGGCAGCACTGGCAGCACTAACGAGTGCAGACCAGGGACCGGTGCTGATCTTTTACGGCACTACAGCCATTGATCCTTTCGTCACATTCTTCAGGATCTTCTTCAGTGTCGCGGCGGTCGGTGTGCTGGTCTTTACTGCCCCGCATGCCGCTGACGACGGGGCGATCGGCCGCAGGGGAGGCGAGTTCTACTCACTGATGCTGACAACACTGATCGGGGCCTATCTGCTGGTCGGTGCGGTCAACATCGTGATGATCTTCATTTCACTCGAACTGATAAGCATCCCCTCCTACGTGATGGCCGGATACTACAAGGATGACAGGAAGGGCTCAGAAGCCTCCACCAAGTATATCATCTACGGCGCCTTCGCTTCCGGTGCCATGATGTATGGTTTCAGCCTTCTATACGGACTTACCGGACATACCAATATCTATGAGATCGGGAGCGCCCTGAGGGCGGTTGAGCCGGGTATCGGTCTTCTTGTTGCAGTGATTCTCACGCTGGCCGGCGCCGGTTACAAGATGAGCATGGTGCCCTTCCACTTCTGGGCACCAGACGTGTATGAGGGTGCTCCGACTCCCGCGGCCGCTTTCTTCGCCGTCGGGCCGAAAGCTGCCGGGGTCGCATTGCTTGCCCGGCTTGTATGGGCTCTGGGGGCCGGACCGGTCTCAGAGTCAACAGGTACCTGGTTTGCGGCCGGCGGTCTGTCGTGGTCTTCGATCCTGGCTGCCTTTGCAGTCATAACAATGACCCTGGGTAACCTGGCCGCTCTCAAGCAGACCAACCTGAAGCGACTGCTCGCATACTCGGGTGTTGCCCATGCGGGATATCTGCTGATGGGTCTGGCAGCTTTTTCAGGCAGGGGCCTGACAGCCGTACTCTTCTACCTGATGGTCTACTACTTTGCCAACCTGGCCTTCTTCCTGGTGGTCGACATAATCGAACGGGAGAAGGGGACAGTGGATATCGATGCATTTGCAGGTCTGGGAAGCCGCAGGCCGATGCTGGGCGTGGGACTTGTGATAGTGCTCCTCAGCCTGACCGGACTGCCTCCAACGGCCGGATTTATCGGCAAGCTGTATCTCTTCTCGGCGCTGATTGACAAACAGCTATACTGGCTGGCCATAATTGGTGTAGCAAACAGCGTGGTAAGTCTCTGGTATTATATGCGCGTGGCCAAAACGATGTTCTTTGAAGAGGTAGAGCAGATCCCTGCCAGTGGTGGTATCGGTCTCGTGCAGCCCGTACTGCTGGCCGTTCTGATCGTTCCGGTTCTGATCTTCGGTATATTTTTCGGTCCGTTGATCGATCTGGCCCGATTCGCCTCCGGTTTGTTCTGAAACAAACAGGTCTCAGGCAATTATAATAGGTACCGGTGGTTGCACATGCGATCTGTGCCTCGATTCCAGGTTCCTTAAGAAGGGTCTCTCCCGTGGAAGAAAAGGTCGTCGGTGTAATAGGAGGCATGGGCCCCGAAGCTTCTGTGCTTTTCTATCAGAGATTGACCGCCGCCACTGCGGCCGGCAGTGACCAGGAGCACCTGCATGTAATAATCGACAGCTATTCAAAGGTCCCCGACAGAACCGAATCGATCCGGGGAGGGTCATCCGCAGCTCTCGACGCGATAGTTATATCAGCAAGGAGACTTCAGGTGATGGGAGCCGGGATCCTGGCCATGCCCTGCAACAGCGCTCACTACTGGTATCCGGAGATATCGGCAAGGATTGACATACCTCTCATCAACATGATAGAGGAGGTCTACAAATCGATTGCAGGGTCCGGTCCGGGCCGTGTTGGACTGCTGGCCACCAGTGGAACTGTATCCTCGGGTGTCTACTCGAAAGCCTCCGGTGATATCGAACTGATTCTTCCAGATGAGGAGGAGCAGGAAAGGGTTCACAGTGCGATCTATTCGATCAAGGGAACTGCCGGGCAGGAGATGCTCGATATCAGAGCTGATCTACTGGAGGTTGTCGGAGGATTGAGGGGACGGGGGGCAGATGGGATCATCCTGGGCTGTACGGAGATCCCGATAGTGATCGGTCAGGATGATGTCCGGGAACTGCCGGTTTTTGACTCGATCCAGATCCTGGTTGAGGCGACCCTGCGGGAGGCTTTTCCGGGAAGTGTGAGCTGAAACACAATAAAATACGGGTGCGGAGGAATCGAACATGCCGTCAAAAGTTGCAGTAAATCCAAACATCATCGAAATGGAATACGCAGTCAGGGGGCCGATTCCTCAGAGGGCGGCTGAAATGAAGAAAGAGGGGAGAGCAATAACCTCCTGCAACATCGGTAACCCTCAGGCTCTGGGTCAGCGCCCGATCACATTCGCCAGAGAGGTGCTGAGCCTGCTCGAGGTTCCCTCTTTGATCGCCCGTGAAAGATCTTGCGATGATGGCATGTCCGATTACGTTCTCGATATTGCAGATCACATCCTGTCCAACCTGGACTCTGGTATCGGTCCCTATACAGAGAGTAAGGGTTCACTGTTCATCAGAGAAGCGATTGCCGGTTTTATCGACAAAAGGGATGCCGTTACATTGACCAATGGGGTGCCTTCAGATCCCGAGAGCATCTTTCTGACAGATGGTGCCAGTGAAGGGGCGAGATCGATTCTCGAAGTTCTCATCTCTCAGCGGAACGACGGTATCATGGTACCGATACCTCAGTATCCTCTCTACTCGGCTTCGATAAGCAGGTGTGGCGGCACTCTGGTTGGTTACTTCCCCGATGAAGAGAGCGGCTGGTTACTGGAGCGGGCTGTGCTGGAGGAATCCCTGATGAAAGCCAGGGAAGATGGAATAAAGGTAAAGGCTATTGTGGTTATCAATCCCGGCAATCCGACCGGCGCTATTCTGGATGGGAAGAGTGGCCGGGATGTGGTCGAATTCGCCGGAGAGAACAGACTGGCAATCATTGCCGATGAAGTCTACCAGGAGAACCTCTACGGCAATGAATGGATTTCCTTCGCGAAACTGATTGGCAATAATGACATTCCCCTCTTCAGTCTCCACAGCACATCGAAGGGATTCTACGGGGAATGCGGTCACCGGGGAGGCTACTTCGAACTGAGAAATCCGCCCGAGATTGAAGGCGCTTCAATGAACTTCATCGATCTGCTGCTGAAGCAGGCATCAGTCAATCTCTGTTCCAATACGATGGGACAGGTTCTGACATATCTTGTGGTATCGCCTCCCGAGGAGGGGTCCGATCCATATGAGCAGTTCACCCGGGAGCGGGACGGGATACTCAACGATCTCTACAGCAAGGCGGTCATGATCAGGGATTCCTTCGAACTGATGGAAGGAGTCGAATCGTTCGGGAGAATAGGTGCTCTCTACCTCTTCCCGCGGTTCAACAAGTTGCCCGTGGGAACGGGTGATTTCGAATACTGCATGAACCTGCTCGAAGCCACAGGACTGTGCACCGTGAACGGTTCAGGATTCGGTCAGAAAGAGGGGACTCACCATCTCAGGATCGCCTTCCTGCCACCAAAGGAGATGCTCGAAGAGATGCTTCCGCAGTGGATCGAATTCCATAACAGGTATGTTGGTGCCTGATGGCTGATAAAAACCTGAAAGGCGGCATTCCAGCCGCGGAGGCGCTAGAGCTGGCCGGTCTGGTGGAGTATGCTGAGGGTGCCGTTGTCAGCAGGACCATCAAGAAGAGTGAACATTGTACTCTTACCGTTTTTGCTTTCGATGCAGGTGAGGAGCTGAGTACCCATTCGGCTCCCTTTGATGCATATGTGCAGATTCTTGATGGAGAGGTGGAGATTACGGTTGGGGACAGGAAAGTGATTCCTGCGGTGGGGGATATCGTAATGATGCCTGCCGATATCCCGCACGGTCTTCGTGCAGTCACGCAATTCAAGATGCTGCTGATTATGATCAGAGGCTGACCGACCTCGGAAAATCTATTAAGGCCTCGCAGGCTATAATGTCTTCAGCCAGCCGTAAGGATCTTCCTGCTCCGGCAGCAGCACCGGCGTACCAGGCAAGAGGGTGGGGGGCCTGTACTGTGGATGCCACCGATAGAGGAGCCGACGCCGTTCGAGCGCCGATGCCGCAAGTGGTGGGCCCAGCTCCTGGGCGTCCCAGCGATCGGTGTTGATCCTCTCACCGGGTTTTCTAGGAATGAGTGACGGAGCGATGATATCGCACACCACTCCTTCCTTTTCGATATGACGCTGAAGAGCATACCCACAGGGGCCGGTCATTCCATAGGGTCTATTCTTCGGGGGACAGCAGTGCGATGAACTCGGCTGGCAGACACTACGGTTGACTTCTGTTCCCGATATGCGCATAATAGGAACAGATATGCCAGGGAGGACACTATGGCAAAGAACCGACTCAACATCAGCCTGGACCAGGACCTCGTGGACTTCGTCAAGCTCTTCGCAGCGGAGAACCGCACCACGGTCGCCGAGGTGATTACCCAGTATCTTCTCAGTTTGAAGCGCAGGGTCCAGGGCGAGACCACGGCGAAGATCCTCACTCACCCGGCTTTTCACGAGGCCATGGAGGAAGTCCAGGCCAGGCTCCGCGACGGCAATACCGAATGGCACACCTTTGACGAGGTCTTCTCCGACTGATGGAAGTGCTCTTTGAGGAGGCTTTTGTGAAAGCGTTCCTTAAACACTCCGGAATCAAGAAGCAAGTGGAGAACAAGGTCCGGATGATCATGGAGCAACCGCTGGCTCTGGGCGAGCCGCTCAAGGGCAACTTCAGGGGGTTCTACTCCTGCCCGGTCAAGAAGAGCTTCATCATTATCTACCTTTACTGTCGCGCCTGTCGGAAGAAGGGCGACGATGCGTTCGTGATCTGCTCAGACTGCAGTGAGCGCGACGACGAGACCATCAAGTTCGTACTCCTGGGATCTCACGATGAGGCGTACGGGATCTGAAACAGAGTGGCACTCGTGTCCCCCCGAATAATTCCATCCTCTTTGAATCGTAACAAGTTACGCGTACTTTATTCATTCTGTTTTAAGCCCCTATTTACCTTCGTGAGTGGCAATAAAGAGATGATTTCAAGCCCTGCTATACTAGTGCCCTGTCACGCGACAACCGTCGCATTCGAGCGGCGCCGAATCCCGACCGGCTGCGTTCCGTCTCCTCGCCATAGCCACCGCTATGCCTCGTCGCCGCGCCTTGCAGGCCGGGCCCGGCATC
>VAOY01027319.1_pt1 | contig 10554 bp, 12 predicted proteins | sample 3393881 | NCBI WGS metagenome assembly VAOY01 (sample SAMN08290430, study PRJNA428436) | hydrothermal vent metagenome | isolation source: Deep-sea hydrothermal vent chimney | place: Indian Ocean: Southwest Indian Ridge
TACCATTTATAACACCAAGAATATATCTATTCCTAGACTAATAAATGTTTCAGGAAGAAAGGTGTTCCTGCTCATCCATCACTAGAAAATGCGACTGTGCCGTCTCTCTTTAAATTTTAACCTTTAAATCTTGAGATGAGATAAAAATGGGTTCCACTTAACGTTAGGGATATATGGCGTTTACACGAAACGAAGTGGAGTGAGAGCGCAGCGTGGCTTGAGTAAATTCAGAGCCCTATTCTTGTCCATCCATAAAACCAGACATATCAATCAATTTTGCTTTAGTTTTCGACACATAATCTAGTTGGCTTCCTTTCGAAATATCCAAGGCATCCGTGAAAAGAACAATGGCTAATAAAAGCCTCAAAACGGTGTTTGAAGGAATGAGTCTATAGACCATTCATATATCTTTTCATTACATAAGGAGAAGTCATAACTGAAAGTAAAGCCCCATAATTTAGATTGAACACCACTTCATCTCCTACTTTTAAGTCTACCTGTTTTGCAGATAGTATGATATGGTCACTACTCGCCCCTAGAATATCAATATCCAATATGGGAGTTAGTCCAGAAACCAGAACATCCTGCAATCCAACTCCAAGTATAGCTCGTCTTATTTGGCCATGGTCTTGGAACTCGGGAATATTTCCAAATGTGTCTTGACAAACCTCTCCATAAGGTATAGACGGTTTTATCTTCGATTCAATGACTTCTGCAATCAGTGTGAACGCATCTGTGTATAACCCAGGGATAGGCGTTCTATAGAGGGTTTCACACCCCAAATAGATAGATTCACCCAATCTTAAGTTATTGACCCTTCCAACATCCTCTGTGGACACGAACCAGGTATAATTGGCTGAGTTCCCACCAGAAACAAACTCCAACGTCAGTCCGAACCTCTCTTCAATGTCTCCAGCAAGTGAGGACAGGTACCCCATTTTCTCCTCGTCTGGTTTGATTCCCCCGAAACAGGCCAGATTTGTTCCTATACCTGCAAGCTCGATTCCTTCCAGCGACATTACCCCTTTAACTGTGTCCTCTAAATCCGAAGGCATCAATCCCTCCCTTAAATCACCCAGCTCCACCATTAAAATTATTTTATGTGTGGTATTATTGTTCACGGCAAACTTTGAGAGTCTTTTGACTACTGATAGCTCCGAATTAAGACTAATGTCGGCATACTTTACTACTGATTCAGCCTGGCTAAGAGGTGTTCTTAATAGGACAAACTGTGCCTTTATACCTGCCTCACGCATCCTCTTGATGTTGGTTATCCTTGAATCGGCAAGAGTATTTATTCCGCTTTTTACCAGGACATCAGCAATACGGGGGTCTCCGCAAACCACTTTTGTGACACCAATTACGCCGATGCCTTTTGAACCGTATATTCCCTTCAACTTTTTGGCATTATGTGCGATTTTTGCAAGGTCTATATCTATTCTGGGTGTTGTCATATCAATCACTATTTCTTTGGCAGTTCTGGAAATGCTTTGAATATAATTTTGACAAGTTTTTCGCATCCATACTTTAGAACATCCGTCGTTGGTAATTGGAACATCTTTTCATAATCTGTTATAGTCTCTTTGATTTCCTCGTCGGTCATATCTTCATGGTTTATTGTGATGGCGATTACCTCCGATCTCGAAAAGATTTCTATCATCTCTATCTCACTTTCCAAGGTTGGCATTGGTATATATGGGAAATCTCCAAGGTTCTTTCTTTTCGGAGAGTGCTGAACTATAATAGCCTTCGGCTTTGCACCCCGTACAATAGCACATGGGCTAAGGTATGCAGGATGGCTAATGGCACCCTGGCCTTCAACTATAATTATGTCTGGATGCTCCGTGTCCTGTGCTTCCATAACTGCATTTTCAACTTCCCCGGTCATAAACTCTTCAACAATGGCATCCACTGCAACGCCATACTTTGCGCCTTGAATTAATCCAGTCTGTCCAGTTGCCACGAACGCAACGTTCAACCCCTCTTTCCTCAATGCTTCGACAAGGATAATCGATGTGGTTCTCTTGCCAACTGCGCTGTCTGTGCCAAGTACGGCCACTATTGGTGTGTTGACCTTCAGAATGCGCCCAGAGAAAATATGCAACTCCTTTTTTGCGAGAGGTTTTCTGACATCGTATATCTTGACCCCACACTCCTCTGCCTTCTGTGTAAACTCTTCATCATCGGTAAAGAACTCATGGAGGCCGTTCACTATGTTCATCCCCTTTTCCATCGCCTTAAGTAATATCTCCCTCTGCTCCTCCTTAAGAAATGCTTCAAGAGGTGCAACACCGTATATGAAATAGTTTGGAATCTCTTTTAGTCTCTCAATGGCATCATCTAAATCATGGAATATAGGCATCCCATTTTTTACTCCATCGAGATATTCTCCAGCATCCATACCAGCCTTTGTACTGTCGATAACACAGGCGATCTCGTACTTTTCAGAGTGCCTGACAAGTCCATTTGCAGTCTTCCCATCCATCTTCCCAAATTCTTTTTCACAATATACTATTGCCTTTGCTTTCATGTATTGTTTCCTCAATTTTTATTTTATCGCTTAAAATCTGCGAAAATATTTCCACAATAGCTTCTGGAAGCTCAAAATAGAACTTATCATTAGAAAATTCAAAAGAGACATCTTTTGCATCATGAATATACACTCTAACGAAAATCTCATCTTCTTGTATTCCTGTTAAAGGTTTTTCTGAAACCAAAAGAATTGGATGTTTTCCGTTGAGTTATCTAAAATACGACCCTCCAATCTTTTCTTTTTTACGGGCCTGCTCAAAAACTGCCTGAACTGTTCTCGTAGTTATGTGCTGTCCTTGATTTGCTCCTGGAAATAGCCATGTTTGGGGTTTATATTCCCTCTGGTATTCTCTCAATATCTCCAACGCTACATCAGAAAGCACCGTATGCCTTCCCTTCTTACCCTTTGCTCCTTTTATGTGAATCAGTCCCCTCTCAGCATCAATATCCTTCTGGCTTTAACTTCACTACCTCACTCACATCAATCCAGCGGAATATATAAGCATCAAGATTACTTTGTGTTTAACGTGGATGCCGAACAATTCTTCTTTTCTGCCAAGTGATACAGATAATCCCTCACGTCGCTATTGGAAATTGTGTAAGGGGTTTTCTTAGCAAATTTCAAGAAATCTTCATTGTAATGCAGGTAAAGCTTTATTGTTTTCCTGCTGTACTTTCTTGCTGTCAGCTCTTTCTTCGATTCATAAAACCATATATAGCTAATTTTATAAGCTTAAAGTGTAATTATAACAGAGGTGTTTTTATGGAGCTGGATCAGGTAAATTTCTATAAATTGAATGTCAGAAGCTGTGTTGTTGTTACAACTGTATCGAAAAGAGGCATAAGTAATGCTGCCCCTTTCAGTTTTAACTCGCCTATAAGCTTTTCACCCCCACTATTTGGCATATCCTGTAATCCAGGACACGATACCTGGAGGAATATTAATGAAAATAAAGAATTCGTTGTGAATTTTGTTGACGAAAGCTTTGGTAATCTGATGCATATACTAGAAAAGGACTTTCCCTATGAGGTAAGTGAAATTAAAGAGGCTGGCTTAACTGAAGTGCCTTCAACAGAGGTATCACCTCCGAGAATAAAGGAAGCCTATGCCTGGCTTGAATGCAGGCTGTATGATGCCAGGGAGCTGGGGGACCACGTCTGGATTACAGGCGAGGTGGTTAAGGTTGATGTGAAGGATAAATGCTTCGATAAAGCTCTCAATCCAGAAAAATGCAGGACTTTACTCCATATTTCAGGTAAATATTTTGCAGTGCCCAAACTGGAAGAATTCAGGAGGGCCTGAGTATTCTTGATTTTATCAGCAGATACTTTATCCAGCCGATATATAATGGTGAAGGTTACAATATTTATAATACTGTTGTCTACGGTCTTGTTCTTGGTGTAGGAATAATTTTAGTGGAAAAACTTCTGATAAAACTCAGAATAAAGGTTGACTTCAGATTTTTTATAGCTCTTTTACCTTTTCTTGTCTTTGCTTCCACATCGAGAAGTCTTGTAGATGCCTCAATATTTCCCAGAACAGCACTTTTAATAACACCCGGGATATTCATAACCACGGCTTTTCTGGCATTCTTCTCTCTTATTGTGTCTCTGGGGCTTCAGAAGCGGGGGATAGAGTATCATAAAACCATGTTTGCTCTTGGTTCTATTTTTACCATATATCCTATCTACAAAGTTTTTACATCCATATCTTACTGGAAACCCTTTATACAGATTTCTTTTCTTCTTTTATTTTCAATTTTAATCTTTATGTATGGTTTTGAAAGACTGGGTTACTCCCGGCTGAAAAACCCGTGGGTGAAGGCTGTTTTTGGAGGGCATCTTCTTGATGCCACTGCCACTATTGTCGGTGTAACATACTATAGCTTCTTTGAGGAGCATGTTTTTGGAAATTGGCTTATAAATCTTACACATACTGCCTATATCATATATCCTCTGAAGCTTGTTGTGCTTGTAATAATAATTTATATAATCGATTCTATGGTTGAAAAGGAACAGAGGAACTACTGGTATCTTGCCTTCTTTATTCTTGGTTTTGCACCTGGTCTGAGGGATGCCTTAACAATAATGCTTTTGGGATAATTTAAAGGAGTATCTAACAAATCTTAGCATGAAATTTAGCATCTTTCAGGGAAGACGATAATCATATATATTTCTGATAAGAAAAATCAGAAATGTCTAGATAATTTTATATATCAGCATTAACACCTTAATAGCAGGTGGTCTTATGGTCTCGAAATTAACTGAACTGGCAGGAAAGGATGTTTTCACAGAGGAGGGTGAGCATGTCGGTGCTCTTAAGGATATAACCATTGACCCTCTGACGGGGAAGGTACTGGCAATTCTGATAAAAGATGTGGGTAAGGAGTTTTTCAAGAAGCTATCTCTTGAAGATGTGAGAGGACTGAGCATACCTTTCAAGGGTGTAAGGGCAATTAGCGATGTGGTTATACTCAAAAACACTATATATAATGCAAGACCTGCTGAGTGAACTTCATATCATGCTTCTTCAAATGAGAAAAAAACAGAAGATAAAAAATATTTATCTATGGATTTAATCTTGAAAGGATGCATGAATTGGGCTAAACTACTTAGAAACCCCTCCTTTTTTAGTCAAGTAATTCAAAAGTTGAAATATTCAATTTCAATTTGGGTGGAGGCGTTAGCCGAAACCTCATAAACGCATGGACTATATGAAGTTCAAACTAAAGAAATTTTCAGTGTGAACAATCTGCCCATCATTATACTTTTAATTCTTCGAATGGATTCTTATCTCCACAAACATCTTCAGCGGCCCATAGCTCTGCTATTTGTTGAGAATTGAATTTATGTTCTTGAATAAGATATTTTGCCAATCCTTCAAAGGTATACCATCTCCAGCATTTGCAGCAGCAGGGACCTTCGTCAAAAATAGTCAGTGCTTTATTAAAAGTTATCTGTTGGTCAGCTGTAAGTTTGATTGTATTATCATACTCTATCAGTTTATTTGCCCGTGAAACAGATACATTCCAGGGGTCCTTGGGTATCTCTTTAATATCTTTATATCTTTCCAGATAAATCACCTGCTTCTTATATCTTGAAAGTCCCATTTTGCCACAGCAAGCACCCTGAAGAAATTGCCCGTCGGATAACTGACTTAGACCTCCACAACTACCTGTTACTGGTGATTCATTTAGGGATATAAATCTGGCTTCTAAATTTTGCGTAGACACGCTTATGGAAGTTGGATTTGTGTTTTTAAAATTGGAATAAGAGAATATGATTCCTGCAAAGACAACAATAAAGATTCCTATTATAAAATAATAATTTATATTCTTGATTTTCATAATTATTACATAATTAACAACAGATATAAAAAAGTTTCTTTATAAGGCAGCTTAAAAACATTTTGTATGACATATCGTGTTTAAAAAAAGTTTTTTTGTTAAAGAAAATTTTGGCAAAACACTATTTTATGTAAAGAAATTGTGAATGTAAAGTATGAAGCTTAGTTATAAGCATTTTATGTTTATCCTGTTTGTATATGTATGAACCTGAGAAGTTGAAACCTGAATCAGATTTAAAATGTTTCAGTGAGGATGGAAAGAATCATATATGTTTTTTGTTAATAATCCTTCTGGAATCCAGTTGATGATACAGTCTTTGCCAGCTACGCCAAAACAGAAACCTTTTTATTATTCTTAACTTAATATTTCAATGTGGTCGAAGAGCTTTCAGTCACTGGAGAAGTTAAATATATACTGCTGATTATTGCAATGGGTGTGATAATATTTGCAATATCGCTTCTCATATATATGGGGAAAATTAGCCTTCTGGCCAGTACTCTTATAATTCTGGCATTTTATGTTGTACTCCTTTTTATTGTGGTGAGTTTCAGGAAGAAATTTCTAATTTGAATATTAAGTCAATAGTTGAGAGGGTCGGTTTTCATGAATTCCCTGAGCACAGTTGTTGCATAGCTGCCTGGGGGAAGGAAAAAGCTGAAGCTTACCTTTATCAAACCTGGATTTAATTCATCCTCCTCGACATCAAAAGAAATTTTAGTGTTTATACTTGCCCTTCTGTCCTCTCCAGTCACAGAAACTTCGGGCATACTGTTTATCTTAAACTGCTCCATAGTTAAACCCTCTCTCTCTAAAACTTCTTTTTCGATCCTGCCTATTTCATCCTGAGAAAAACCGCTTTTATAACCAAGGAGCTTTATATTTTCGTTTCTGATATTTATACCTTCAGCTATAGCCTCGCTCAGCACCTCATTGAAGATATGGCTCTGGCAAGCATGTACAAGCATTCTTCTCAATTTTTTTGGTAGCCTTCGCAGGGCACCTGCAAAATCCCTGGGATTCTTTACAAGGGCATCGAGCATATTCCTCTCGTAGTTCAATCTACCGGGATATACCTCAAGTGCTTTTTTAAAGTCGCCCGTTTCAGAGAGCATCTCTCTGGCATCTCTGGCGTCCTCTCTTTCTCCCGGATAGGGCCTGGCAAGGTACTGCATCACAGCACCACCAAGGTCACCCTGAATAATCTTCTTTCCCACCAGATGAGTATTTGGTCTAACTGTACCAAACCTCTGATATCCGAAGTAGTTTGGCACACCTCCCAGAGACAGCTGGCTCACAGTCTCTTGCATAACCTCTTTAATATGACTTATATCACCTTCAGTCTTTCTGATGGTTATTTTGAACTTATTTCCCAGAAGGTCTCCGAGGTTCACCCTTTCGTCACTTCTGATAAAATTGTAAAGTTTAATATCCTTCAAATTCAGAACTTCGAGGTTCTCTCTTTTAATATTCCAGACAGATATTCTCTGCTTTGTTACTGCTCTCTTATCCTTTGTACCAGCATAACCAAAGCGCTTTCTCGATATATGCATGGCCCTGGAAACATTATCTACAGCCCTCATAGTGTCCCAGTTCCTCTTTTCCATGATTAAATGAAGATATTCCCCTTCATCATCCTCTCTTGAATCCTCAAATACTTCATCAACAGAGAAATCATCTACAATCTGCCTGAGTTTACCCTTTACTCCAGAAGTATTACTGATAAAGTAATTCAATCCGAGAAGCCTGTCGAGTTCAAAAGGACTTATCATTTTTCCTCTCCTTAGGAATTCATATCCCGAAGGTAACACCTGCAATATTAGTTAACTTTATTTATTATTGCAGGAATTAAACTCTCAATGAAATATTATGATGTTATAATTGCTGGAGCAGGACCAGCTGGCTTAACTGCTGCGATTTATGCAGCAAGAGGTGGTTTGGGAACTCTGCTGATTGAAAAGATGATATGCGGAGGACAGCCGGCTATTGCCAGGAGGATTGAGAACTATCCTGGTTTTGAGAGTATTGATGGCTGGGAGCTTACCAGAAGTTTCTATTCCCAGGCAATTGCAAATGGTACTGAGATAAAAGAGGATGAAGAGGTTCTGAATGTTTACAAATCTGAGGAATTTAAGGTTGTTGAGACAGATGAGAACAGGTATCTTGCAGGTGCTGTGATTATTGCTTCGGGAGGTAGTCCGGCTAAGCTGAAGGTACCCGGGGAGGAAGAGTACCTTAGAAAAGGGGTACACTACTGTGCCCAGTGTGCAGGTTATGCATATCAGGATAAAAAGGTTGCTGTTATTGGTGGAGGCGATTCTGCTTTAACTGCTGCATATTTTATGGGTGATATTGCTGAAAAAGTTTATTTAATTGCAAGAAGTGCAGAGCTGAGAGGTGAGAAGGTACTTGTTGATAAGGTTAGTAGAAAGAAAAATATTGAGATTCTTCTGAAGGAAGAGGTGGGTTCTTTCTCAGGTGATGGCAACAGAATGAATAGAATTGTTCTGAAAAGTGGAAGAGAGCTGGAAGCTGATGCTGGCTTTATATATATTGGATTCGTTCCCAATTCTGGTATGGTGGATGTTGACAAAAATTCTGAGGGTTATATGGCAGTTGACCTGAATATGAAAACCTCAGAGAAAGGAATTTTTGCGTGTGGTAATGTTATAAGGAGAAATGCTCAGATTGTTTCAAGTGCCGGAGAAGGTGCCATATCTGCCCTTTCGGCACGGCATTATTTAAAAACAGAAAAATAAATGGGTTTATACCACCTTTTCGTATCTCGCCACAGCCTCGACATCTTTATCTCCTCTGCCAGAGAGGTTGATTATTACCACATCATTGCTATCAAATTGGCTGCTATTCTTTAGAAGCCATGCAACAGCATGGGCACTTTCAAGAGCCGGGATTATACCTTCTTTTTCGCTGAGATAATGGAAAGCTCCAAGAGCTTCACTGTCTGTGGCATAGTAGTATTCTGTCCTCTTCAGCTCTCTTAGAAAAGAATGCTCTGGCCCAACAGCAGGATAATCAAGCCCGGCACTTATACTGTGGGTTTCGGTTATCTGCCCGTATTTGTCCTGGAGCACATAGGTATAGGTGCCATGAAGCACACCCTCTCTACCGGCAGCAAATCTTGCTGCATGTTTTCCCGACTCTATTCCCTTTCCTCCAGCCTCCACACCTATAAGTCTTATATCACTGTTGTTGAGAAATTCATAGAAGATGCCTATTGCATTGCTTCCTCCTCCAACGCAGGCAACTATGGCTGAGGGTAATTTTCCTTCCTTCTTAAGAATCTGCCTTTTGGTTTCTTTTCCTATTACACTCTGAAAATCTCTTATCATGGCAGGGTAAGGGTGAGGGCCGAGAACGGAACCTAAAAGATAGTGGGTTGTCCTAACATTGGCGAGCCAGTCACGGAGAGCCTCGTTGATGGCATCTTTGAGAGTTCTTGAACCGGAAGTCACGGGATTAACCTTTGCTCCAAGAAGCTTCATCCTGAAGACATTCATCTTCTGCCTCTCAATATCTTCGGTGCCCATGTATATCTCGCACTTGAGGCCAAGGGCTGCTGCAGCTGTGGCAGTTGCAACGCCATGCTGTCCTGCTCCAGTTTCAGCAATTATCCTTTTCTTCCCCATACTTTTTGCAAGAATGGCCTGTCCCATGGTGTTATTTATCTTATGCGCTCCTGTATGGGCAAGGTCTTCTCGCTTGAGATAAACTTTAAAACCCAGCTCTCTGCTAATATTTTCACAGAAGGTCAGGGGTGTTGGTCTGCCCACATACTCTTTAAGGTAGTAATCAAGCTTTCGGTGAAAGTCTTTGTCTTTTTTAGTTTTATTATAAGCATCTTTAAGCTCTTCCACGGCAGGCATCAGTACCTCTGGTATGTACATGCCACCGTACTTTCCGAATCTTCCCCTTGAGCTGGGATACCTGCCTTTCATAAAGCTAATTTGGCTTTCAGATGGTATAAAGATTACGCAGATTTTTTATTCAAGCTTTACGGCAGTGCCATAAGCTAAAATCTCGGCAGCTCTCTGCACAATCTGGGAAGTGGAAAAACGCACATTAATCACGGCATCGGCCTCTATGGCCTCAGCTTCAGCTATCATTCTATTCAGAGCCTGTTCTCTCGCCTCCATGAGCATATCGCTGTATTCCTTGAGTTCTCCACCAACAAGATTGCGAAGTTGCGCAAGAATGTCCTTTCCAACCCACTTGGCTCTAACTGTATTTCCCATTACAATTTTAAGAACTTCTGTGACTTTCTTTCCTGGAATATCCTCTGTTGTTGACATAAGCATAAAGAAACCTCCTTTTATGTTATATATTTTTAGCACTTATAATATCGCTTGTGGCAGCAACGAATCTTATAATAAAATAAGGAAAGAGCTACATACAGCTCTTATGGCATTTACAGGTGGTATATGCGACCTTCTTATTTATTTTAATAATTTTCATACAATCACCGTAACACTATTAACAAAAGCAATATATGTATTTTTTCTTTTTACAATGTGAAATAAATCACCGGTTTTTTATACATTGTGTTACAGTTATATTCTGATGATTCACATAATGAAATGGGGTTATGGTGAGATGGAGTGGATGTGGCTGCCTTTTGTGATAGAAAATAGTGTTGGGGATGGCACGGTCTAATAATATA
>VAOY01001308.1_pt1 | contig 10547 bp, 12 predicted proteins | sample 3393881 | NCBI WGS metagenome assembly VAOY01 (sample SAMN08290430, study PRJNA428436) | hydrothermal vent metagenome | isolation source: Deep-sea hydrothermal vent chimney | place: Indian Ocean: Southwest Indian Ridge
CATAACATTTATAAATCTCTCTATTATAGCTGAGAGTATGCAGTCTTTTAATGTTGTTTTACTTGGTGGAGGGTTGGGAAAATTACTAGGTAAGAAGGGAACAGAAAGCGATATTACTCTTTATAGCAGAAAACATGAAGATATACTCTATACATTTGTTGAGCCTCACACCTATCCTGAAAAGCCTTCCTCTCTTCTCCAATCAATAAATATGGCTAATGCCGCAGTTATAAAGGTCTCTGCTATCTCTCCCGAGCTTGGTGAGACTATTGTTGCTCTTGAACTTCTTAATATAAAGCAGGGACTTATAATTACTCAAAATTTTCCAGTTGAACAGTTAAAGAAAATAATCAGGGGTACTGTAGCTGAGGGCTATAAAATAGTTGAGATGGACTTTAACGCCATAATAGACTCTCTCGCCAGTTTTAAACCAGATGACTGTGGTTTTCCCCTTGTGGTCATAGACCACTTTTTCAAGGTGAAAAGTGTTGGCACTGTTGTTCTCGGGGTAATGAAAGGCGGAGAGATAAAGAAGTACCAGAAACTCAGGGTTCTTCCTGGGGACAGAGAGGTACTTGTGAAATCTATTCAGATACATGATGTTGATGTTCAGACAGCCAAGGCAGTGGATAGAGTGGGACTATCCCTTAAGGGAATAGATATTGAGGAGCTTGATAGAGGATACCTTCTTACAGAAAAGGACTCACCTCTGATATCTGATAAAATAGTGAAGCTGAAGTTTGAAAAGACTCCCTTCTTTAAAGGAGAGATTAAAAAAGAGCAGAGGTTTATGCTATCCCTCGGGTTATTCTACGAAGCCTGTACAATAAAAGATATAAAGGACTCAGGAGAATTAATAATTGAAACAAATAAACCTGTTGTATATAAATCTGGTGATATAGCTGTACTGGTAAAGCCCGAACTTAAAGGACTCAGACTTATTGGAAAAGCTATTGTGGAGTAAGCTATGAAAATTATAAGAACTGGAATTCCTGGTTTAGATGGTCTTTTTGCACATGGTGGCTACCCTGAAGGAAATTCAATTTTAGTGGTTGGTGGACCTGGCAGTGGCAAGTCAATTTTTGGAATGCAGTACCTTTATTCTGGTGCCACTGAATATGAAGAGAACGGTGTGTATATAACCTTTGAAGAGCCTCCTGATAAAATTAAAAGAAATATGAAAGCCTTCGGCTGGGACCTTGAAGCCCTTGAAGAAGAGGAAAAATTGATTATTATGGATGCGGTTGACTACATAGTTAGAGATGATATCGACACAGAGACCCTGAAGGAAGGTCTGGATGTCGACAATCTGGTTGCAAATCTCAAAGAAGCAGTTTCTGCTGTGAATGCAAAGCGTCTTGTAATTGATTCTCTGGCAGTGATGAATCTCTATGCAAGGGATGAATTTGAGAAAAGAAGAAAGCTTCTGAAGTTATCCCATCATATGAGCAGCAAGGATGTTACCTCTATTATTATAACAGAAGCAAAAAGTTCCAATATAGGTATAAATGAGTTTCCTCTTGAAACCTACATGTTTGATGGGATGATAACTCTACGTCTTGACCCTGAGAGCCAGTTAAGGAAGATTTCAGTAAGAAAGATGCGCGGTACCAAACACGTTGTTGGCAGTTTCAAGTTTTCTATAAACTCAGGCGGTATAGAACTTTCAGCGTGATATTATGAATACAATTGGTATAAGTTTATTTGCAACAGATAGGAAGGGTCTGCTAAGAGACATATCCACTATTATTGCTGAGCTCGATGTTAATATTATATATATACAGCAGTTTTTGAAAGATGGTGAAGTTCAGATATATTTTGAACTTTCTGATGTCAGAAATGTGGAAGAGCTAAAAAAACTTTTGGAAAATATTGATAGTGTCGTCGAAGTTGAAGTTAATAGAACATTCGAAGAGATATATGGTAAGAGAGTGATTGTTGTTGGTGGGGGTGCTCAGGTTTCACAGGTTGTCCTTGGTGCTGTCAGCGAGGCTGACAGGCACAACCTCAGAGGAGAGAGAATAAGCGTAGATACAATTCCACTTGCCGGAGAGGAGAAGATAGCTGAAGCTGTAAATGCTGTGGGAAGACTTCACAGAGCTGCTGTACTTGTTCTTGCAGGCTCTCTCATGGGAGGTGAAATAACAAAAGCAGTACAGGAACTGAAAGCTGATTATGGTATTCCCATAATCTCCCTGAATATGGCAGGCTCGGTTCCCAATGTGGCTGATATTGTTGTCACTGACCCTGTTCAGGCAGGTGTTCTTGCTGTTATGGTTATATCAAGCACTGCCAGATTCGATTTTAATAAAGTAAAAGGTAAAAAATTCTAATAGCCATACTAATCTCAGTATAAAATGCATTATTTTTTGATTCCTGTGAATATTTGAATTTTAAATAAATGTTACAAAAGGTTATTAAAGTTATGAACGGTGAAGATGCAGGGGACGGGAAGAAACTAAGAGCAGGCATAATGCGCTGTGATTTGATGCAGGAGATATGCCCTATGACAGACTGCATGGATTCTGTTCATAATTATAAGGGTATGGCCACGCAGTTCTCAGAACAGGGGCTTGAGCTTGTGGCAGTTACCACCTGTGGAGGCTGCCCGGGCAGAAGGTCAGAGAAGATAGCTGATACGATGGCCATGCATGGGCTTGATGTATTCTTTTTATCCACATGCCTAACAAGAGAGAAGATGATGGAGGAATTCATGGAGATTGACCTCAAAAAAGTTTCTGTTTACGAGGCAAAAGATATGATAAAATGTGTCGCACCGGGTGTGGATGAAAAGAGTGCCCATGACGCAGCCTGTGCATTCTGCACAGGAAAAATCCCTCCTGTATGTCCGCACCAGACATGGAAAAAAGTCAGAGAGTATATAAATAAAAAGTATCCGGATATAAAGGTTGTAGAAGGTACTCATGGACATGAGTTATGATACTTTAAAAATTTATTTGCTGGTTACTTATTGTAAATCTTAAAAGGTTAAGGTGAGAATATGCTATTTGACAAGGTTGAAGAAAAAGATGTTACAAAAGCTATAGTTGAAGGTTTTTCAGCGATGCTTTCTGAGCACACTGAAAATGACGTTATCATTGTCGGAGGAGGCCCAAGCGGGCTTGTTGCAGGAAGAGAGCTGGCAAAGAAAGGAGTTAAAACCTTAATCATCGAGAGGAATAACTATCTTGGCGGTGGCTTCTGGATAGGTGGCTATCTCATGAATAAAATCACTGTAAGAGCACCGGGGAACACTGTGCTTGACGAACTAGGTGTGCCCTATGAAGAGTATATCAAGGGGCTCTATGTTACAGACGGACCTCACGCCTGCTCAAAACTCATCGGCGCTGCCTGTGATGCAGGTGTAAAGATTCTCAATATGACAAAGGTTGACGATGTGGTTCTCAGAGAGAAAAACAGAGTTTCAGGTGTTGTTATAAACTGGACACCAGTATCTGCTCTTCCAAGAGAAATTACCTGTGTTGACCCTGTGTCTCTCCAGAGCAAAGTTGTTATCGATGCCACAGGTCATGATGCAGAAGTCGTCAAGTCGCTTGTTTCCAGAGGATTTATGAAAATAAAAGGCTTTGGTGCCATGTGGGTTGAGAAGAGCGAGGATGCAATAGTAGAATACACAGGCGAGGCTTATCCAGGGCTTGTTGTCTCAGGTATGGCAGTTTCAACAGTTTATGGTCTGCCAAGAATGGGCCCAACCTTTGGAGCAATGCTACTATCAGGTAAAAAAGCTGCTGATGCTGCATTAGAAATTTTAAATGAACAGTAAAGTTTTTTTATATGGCAGTGGTAGTGCAGAGGTAGACCTGAAAGAACTGGGTATCTACCTCAAAAGAACTTTTCGTGTCGAACCTGAGCTCAGGGGAGATTTTTTTTCCTATTTTGATTCTGACTCAGAGCATATAGCTGAAAGACTAGCTGAAAGAATAGCTGAGCTTAGAGTTGTGGATATATCAAAACCATTCATGAAGAATGAACCCTTCCCTCTCGAAGTCAAACTGGAGAAAGAGATTATAAAAGGGAAGAAAGCACCGGGACTTCTGTATGACGGGTTTTATTTCATGGATTTTATGAGAGATATAATCCCTGAGAAGGAGAGGAGGAATTTCCACCTTTATATAACCGACAGGCTTCTTGGCACTTTTGATGATATTGATGCGCGCTACCATGCCAGAACAATAATTTTGGGTTACCCCTGTATTGTCTCAACCTCAGGTATAGTAGAGGCTCCAGCAAAACCCAGAGAATATTATATTGAAAAGGGTTTACTAAAAAGTGTTGATGAGCTAATAAGACTGAAGGAAAACTATAGAAGCAGATTTATAGACTATGGCGATAGAAGAATGCAGAAGGTTGTAGAGGGTTACTCTGCCACGGCAGTTTTCTACCACTACCTTGGTGAAGTCTTCTGTACAAGCAAAAAATGCAGGCTTTACAATGCTCACTGGCAGGAAGAGCTTATTGAAGCCCAGCTTTCAGAACCAGAGTTCTGCACAGAGCATAAAGAAATGCGTGAATTACCCCTCGCAGAAGGGAGCTTCCCGCCGAAAAGTTAAAAAGTGAAATCGAAAAGATATTATATGCAACACTTTCAATTAAGTCTATGCGCATTCTGTATATTTTAATTATCTTGCTCCTTATCCCGGGATGCACTCTGATGGGAAAGGCGCATGAAATCAAGGTTTCTGTGAATGTTATTCCAGGCAAGGTAAGTATCAATTATGACAAATATATAGAAATGAATGTGGAGGTTCTTAATATAGGTAGCAAAACAGTTACAGCCAATATAGATGCAGGAAATACAGCAGGGTTGATTATTATCAAGCCGGAAAGAGCTACTGTCACTCTGAAACCTCAAGAAAGCAGAATTTTAGGTTTTAAGGCGAAACTTGAAGAGGACGCTCTCCCCGGAAATTATATTGTAGATATTATTGGAAAAACAGATGACGGAGATACAGTTGTCGCGAAAGCAAATCTCAGGGTTACTGAATAATTACAATTTTATATGGTTAAGGTTCTCACATCAATTCTACGGGGGCCCGTAGTCTAGTTGGTTATGACGTCGCCTTGACACGGCGGAGGTCCGGAGTTCGAATCTCCGCGGGCCCAATTTTACCTTACCCATGGCCACGGTAGTGTAGCATGGTTAGCACTAGGGACTGTGGATCCCTTAGCCCGAGTTCAAATCTCGGCCGTGGCCCTAAAATCCATGAACTTGACTTTTTTAAGCATTATTGTATTATTTTTCCGTGCTTCTGAGCATCAGACTGGCAGTACCTCAACTGTAACTTTTTACAATAGCTCAATATAATAACCAATGTTAAAATACAATCTTCTCTGAAAAAGTTTTAACCGATTATACACTACCATACTTAAGGAGGCATGAAAAATGAAGCTGCTAATCCCAGGCCCAGTAGAACTTGACAGCACTGTAAGTAATGCCATGGCAAAGCCCGTTATGGGCCACAGAACTCCCGCTTTTTCCGAGATTCTCAATGAATGCTGGAGTATTCTAAAGGAGATATATGATACCAGAAATGATATAGCACTCATCACAGGCTCTGGTACAAGTGCCATGGAGGCTGCAGTGGCAAGTGTCGTTAAAGATGGCGATGAAATTGTAGTAATAGAAGGGGGAAAATTTGGAGAGCGCTTTGGTGAAATATCAGAAGCCTTTGGTGCAAAGGTAAACACAGTACCTGTTGAATGGGGAAAGAGTTTTACAAAAGAGGATGTGGAAAAAGTTGTAAGTGAAAGCAATGCAAAGATTATAACACTTACCCACAATGAGACCTCCACAGGAGTAATTCATAATGCAGAGATTGTAGGAAAAATAGCAAAGGAATATGATATGCTTTTTATTATGGATGCTGTAACAAGTCTGGGTGGAGATGTAGTTGAAACAGATAAATGGGGAGTTGACCTTTGTGTCTCAGGTTCACAGAAATGCTTGGCTGCCCCACCCGGCCTGGGTTTTGTTGCTGTAAGCAATAAAGCTTATGAAGCTATGGAAAATAATCAGAAAAGAAGGGCTTACTATCTCGACCTCCTCAGGTATAGAAAGGCTTTAAAAAAGGAAACAACACCATATACTCCAAGTGTAAGCTTGATATATGGGCTGAACACTGCCCTCCTGAAAATAAAAGAAGAAGGAATAAAGGCAAGAATCGAAAGGCATAGAAAACTTGCCAGAACAGTCAGAGAAGCTGCAAAGGCAATGAATCTTGAACTCTTTGCTGACAGCAGCTGCGCCAGCAATACAGTTACATCGATAAAGATACCAGAGGGCATGAATGATGACGACATCAGAGGAACTCTCCTCAGAGAATTTGAAATTCTTGTTGCAGGCGGTCAGGCCCATGTCAAGGGAAAGATATTCAGAATAGGACATATGGGAAATGTGCAGTTTGGAGATATAATCCAGGTTCTTGGAGCAATGGAAATCACTCTGAAAAATAAGGGTCACAGCTTCAGGATGGGTGAAGGAGTTAAAACTGCTCTTAAAGAGTTTTTATGATGGCAAGAGGAGAGACCCTGACCTCTGGTCTTATTTTTTTTATCTGGCTTCTCACCGGAGCCTTTGTTTTTGTTAATCTGGACTGGGAGAACAGGGTTTATGCACTTACAATTTTTACCTTTTCTTTTGTATTGAATACAGCCCTTAAAGCATATTTTAAAACCGAAAGAGTAATCGATGAAAAAAGCAGGATTTATTACCCTGGAATACAGAAATATTCTTTTCCCAGTGCTCACACACAGCTCGCCTTTACAGCATCTTCAATCATTGAGAGTTTCTATCCTCCTCTGTGGTTTTACTCAATCGCTCTTGCCTTCGCAACAGCAGCCTCAAGGTATTTACTCGGGAGACATACCAGAAAAGAGATATTGTGGGGAGCGGTCCTGGGTTATATGACTGGTCAATTAGGAGTTATAATTTATGGAAGAATTTAAATTTACAAGGGAGCTGAAACGTCAGTCAGTTCATATCAGCGGGTCCCTACTGGCAGCAGTTTACATTCTGATGGGTGAGAGTTATGCTCTCGCTCTTTCTATGCTGGGGTTAATCACAACCATGTTTATTTACATTTCCTACAGAAAAAATAAACATGTATTCAGATTTCTTATTACGAGTCTTGAGAGAAACATGGAAAAATCGGTAGCAAGAGGTGCAGTTTTTTATTTTAGTGGAATTATACTTACAATATTGCTTTTCCCACCATATATTATTCCAGCAGTAATAATCATAACAACATTTGGCGATGCCTTCTCAACGCTTGTCGGACTGAAATTCGGAAGTATAAAGCTTCCCTACAATAGAATTAAGTCTGTTCAGGGCAGCCTTGCCTTCCTGGTTTCAGCCTTCCTCGCTTCAAGCCTTGTTATTCCCACAGAACTGGCCTTTGCTGGTAGCCTGACAGGAGCCCTTGTCGAATCCCTCATTAACAGAAGAGATGAAGATAACATACTTGTACCGCTTTTTACCGGTCTAACCATCAAGCTTCTCATCTGCTCTGGAATACTTTAGAGAATCTCAAGAAAACCACTCTCCATGGAAATATCTCTCCACTCAGAATCATAGTAAAGACCTCTGAGAAATGCAATCATTATCTGTCTTTTAAGGCCCTCTTCATCCTCTATAAATCTCAACTTTATCTCACCATCAGCAAAATTTTCTGCCTCCTTGAAAATATGAGGGGGATGAAGGTCCTCATGCAGAGTGAAGACAAGAAAATCATGCTCTCTTCTGCATCTATTTACAAGCCTGCTGAAGGTTTTTATAGCAGGGCCAAGCTCATTTCTGAAAAGAAAAGAAGATAGAGAATCAAATATAATCTTGAGATTACCACCAAGTACAGATAAACCTGTTTCGACCTTTTCAAACATGATATTCGGGTTGGATGCACTTATATCTATGAGCTTTACCTTTTTCTCACTTAGCCATTTCGCTCTATCCTTTATATTCCATATACTGCCATCAAAAAAATAGAGGTTTTCAAGTTCATCATCAAGGCCGAAATCATTAAGTTTTGAGTATATTACTTTGGGAGTTAGGTCTGTGGTAATATAAACCACCTTCTTCCCTTTCTTTAAATGTATATTTGCCATATTTAGACAAAACTCATTTTTTCCAGTCCCAAGAGGGCCAGAAACCATCAATACAAATTGTTCGGGAAAATCTATCAAGCCGTGCTCCTCCTTTTCGCCTGCTTCAAAACCCAGTCAACAGTTCTCAGAAGCTGTTCCATTACTATTGGCTTTGTAATGTGGGCATCAGCCTTCTTTGAGAAACTTTCTTCTTTATCTATTTCAGCACCTCTTACAGTTACCATTATTACAGGCACGTCTCTGGTTGCCTCATTTTCCCTTATCCGCCTTAGAGTTTCCCAACCATCAATACCAAACATCATAACATCCAGAAGCACAAGGTCAACTTTCTCTTTTTTAAGTATTTCAATACCTTCCTCTCCACTAAGTGCCTGAATAGTTTCATGACCCCCTTTCTTAAGCATAATTTTAAGGAGGTCATTAATTCCAGGTTCATCATCAATAGTGAGAATCTTTGCCATGATTAAGATATAGAAACATACATAATATATACTTAACTATTTAATCCAGAAAACATGCATACTCTCATGCCAGCTAATATATAGAATATTCTGGAGAATATATTCTCTGATTTATAAAAGGAATTCTCAAAGGACAAAGTTCTCCTTTTTCCTTATGTGTACCGGCTATCTCAACTCTCAAGCTATGTTTCACATTTCTAATTTTGATAATCAGGACTGGCGCGTTTATAATAAAAACCGTTCAGATAGATAATAAGTCCCACGGCAGTGGTGATAGCTGCAAAGTACATTGTCGCCTTAAAACTATATATCTGAGATATTGCTCCTCCAATTAATGGGCCAAGAGCTATGGCAAGGCTGGTGGACGAGCTCAATATTCCAACACTTGTTGCTTTTTCCCTGTTGTTTTCAGCCAGATAACGCAGAGAACCCACAGATACCAGAGAGTAAGAAGCTGCCAGAACAACCTGAACAGGAAGAAAGAAAAGGAAATTTGGAACCAGAGTAAATGTTAGAAATACAAAGGTGCTCAGAGTTAAGCCAAAAGCCACAAATCTCTCAGCAATGCCAGAGTCCAGCTTATTCATTATTATAAACTGGGAGACTGTATTCACCAGATATATAACTCCTATCCAGGCAGGATTTGCCCCGAGAGTCATCAGATAAAGCGGGAATATTATCCATATCGCGTTGGCTCCCAGATTACGCAGAAAGTTGGCTATATATATATGAGAATTTCGTCTCACAAGGTTCAGCGGAAAAAGGGGTACCCTTATTGCCTTAAATTTAATATCCGGAAGATTGATAGAAATAAAGAAAGCTATTAAGAATAATAACGAACTTGTGATAAAAACAAGTTTATATGCAAATTCTTCATGAAAATACCCTCTTCCAAGCTGAGCAATAGCACCAGAAATCAGACTTCCGAAAGCCCAGCCCAGAGACCCATATGATGAAAAGTTGCCAAGTTTTCCTCCTGTATCATAGGTGTAGGCTGTGAGTGCAGGGATAAAAATTCCCATTGAAAAACCTGCAAAAAAACGCACTGTGAACAGAATTAAAGCAGAATTTGCAAAAATCTGAAGGAAGTAAAATAGAGTGGCAAGGGCAAGACCAATAGAAACAAGTTTCTTTCTGCTGCTATAGTCTGAGACCCTCCCAAAGTGATATGAGGAGACGAAAATTGCTATACCATAGGCAAAACCTATGATACCTATTCCAAGACGATTTATATTAATCAGTTCTGAATAGTTTGGCATAAATATTGCTGAAGCCATAGCTCCAGAAAATGCAAGAAATATTATTGCATTTGTTCTCTCGGGCATAATCTGGCATAACAAAATTAACCTTAAGAAAACCCAGCTTAAAGAGAAATATCACTATACTTCATTCCAGAAAAAGATAATCACTCACTTACATTAACATTGAAAACCCAGCTTTCTTTAGGCACAGCTATAGCCACATCATAGCTTCCACTTCTAAGGTTTTTAACAGTTACTTCTGTTATCACCTTTCCAACACACTGAATGCATATTTTATTCTGTCTTATAGTAACAAGATTTATGTTTATCTTTCCTTTATAAATTTTAACTGTTCCAGTTATATTATAGCAGGGTGCTGGTGTCTGAATTTCAACTATTGCAGTGATACTACCTTTACCTGTTGATATCTTCGGGGCATTAAACTTGCCTGTGGCACAGTCTGATGATAATTGTTTAATAGTAAAAGTAGGGCCAGTTTCACCCCTGTTTATAACAGTACAGCCCTGTGACAGAATAACAGAATAACAGAAATAGAAAGAAGAATCAGAAAAAGAAAAGCTCCTCTCTTAATTAATATCTGCCTCTCCAGATATTGATTATATCTAGCTATTAATATATATCAATTACCATCAATGAAATCCTCCACCATCTGCCTGGCTATGTCATCATTATACTGCCAGGGAGGAGATTTCATAAAATATGC
>VAOY01024890.1_pt1 | contig 10537 bp, 10 predicted proteins | sample 3393881 | NCBI WGS metagenome assembly VAOY01 (sample SAMN08290430, study PRJNA428436) | hydrothermal vent metagenome | isolation source: Deep-sea hydrothermal vent chimney | place: Indian Ocean: Southwest Indian Ridge
GTCATGGGCGACGTCAAGCGTGAGCATATCGTCGCCATGGTCGACGGCGTCATGCTAGAAGATGGCCCAGCGCGCTTTACCGACGTGCAGGAGTTTGGTGGCGAAGGCATTAACACCTGGTTCCACGTGGTGATTCTGGAAGGCCGCAACCGTGAAGTGCGCCGCCTGTGGGAGTCCCAGGGGCTTACCGTTAGCCGCCTGAAGCGTGTGCGCTACGGCAATATCTTCCTCGACAAGCGGGCGAAAGCCGGTGAGTGGGTCGAACTCTCTCAGGATGAGGTGGATGACTTAGCGACGCTGGCCAACCTGGAAACCCGCAAAGTGCCTGAGCTGACGCCAGATGAGAAGAACCGCTGGAGCCGCGACAAGCATAAGCGTCGTCCGGTGCAGGCGATGCGCAAGCCGAAACCCAAGCGCGGTTAGGCTAGGCGCGGTTCAAGCAGTGCGCTCTGCACGGGGTAAGGCTTTTTGGCACCGTGCAGAGCAGTAGATATAGACGAAAGATAAAAAAGGGCTTGCTATTCACAAGCCGTATCCGTACTATATGCATCCGTTCGGACGGGTCGTTAGCTCAGTTGGTAGAGCAGTTGACTTTTAATCAATTGGTCGTAGGTTCGAATCCTACACGACCCACCATCCGAAATAAGCAAACGCATCAGGTAATAGTTTCACCAATGCTTTGTTTTCAATATGTGTTTCGATGTGAGTTAGTGTAGTATTTGCTAGTCGTTTTTGATTAGCGCAGCAAAATTTGGGTCGTTAGCTCAGTTGGTAGAGCAGTTGACTTTTAATCAATTGGTCGTAGGTTCGAATCCTACACGACCCACCAAATTCCGACGCCCTTGGTAGCTTGCTGCCAGGGGCGTTTTGCTATGCACGTTTTGCCGCGCTGCAACGTGACTTTCTGCTTGCAGCGGGCAACGATTGTCCACCACAATATGATGACAATAACGTGATTGCCACGGTGGTCCAGTGGTGAGACGCGTGGTGAGAAGCATAGTTAGAAGAATAGTGAAAAACGTATTGGTTAACGCATAATCGATAGATCGTTTGGCTGCCGAAGATGTCACGGCAGCCCTGGCTCTAAGCAAGCCAGGCTGGTGACGTGCCACCGCGAGAGACGCAGCGGCCGTTGCCCCCGAGTGCGGCGCATGCGGAGCGCATACGCCGTGACTGGTGTTTAACAGGGGGATTCCCTGTTCGTCACAGTGGTAGACACAATGACTATGATGACCTCTCAAGCTGAGCTAGACGCTCCGCTACCAAGCCCATACTGTCCTACCCGTATCCCTGCGGAAGACGAAGCGCGAGTGGCTGAGATCAAGCAGTTACTCAAGGCGAACAACGCCGTTTTGGTAGCGCATTACTATACCGACGATGCCATTCAGCAGCTTGCTGAAGAGACTGGCGGCTGTGTGGCGGACTCCCTGGAAATGGCCCGCTTCGGTGCCCGTCACGATGCCACCACGCTGGTGGTTGCAGGCGTGCGCTTTATGGGCGAAACGGCCAAGATCCTTTCCCCAGAAAAGCGTGTGTTGATGCCTACGCTCGAAGCGACCTGCTCGCTCGATATTGGCTGCCCGATTGACGAGTTCAGCGCGTTCTGCGATGCCCATCCGGACCGTACGGTGGTGGTGTACGCCAATACCTCGGCGGCGGTAAAAGCGCGTGCCGATTGGGTCGTGACCTCTTCGATTGCCGTGGAGGTCATTGAGCACCTGCAGGCGAAGGGTGAAAAGATTTTGTGGGCACCGGATAAGCATCTGGGTGGCTATATTCAGAAAAAAACCGGTGCCGACATGCTGATGTGGGACGGTGCCTGCATCGTGCACGAGGAGTTCAAGGCTAGAGGTATCGAGGATCTAAAGCGCCTCTACCCAGATGCCGCCGTGCTCGTGCATCCGGAATCGCCGGAGGCCGTCGTCAAGCTGGCCGATGTGGCGGGTTCCACCTCGCAACTGATCAAGGCGGCGAAAACCCTGCCCAACGAGCAACTGATCGTAGCGACCGATCGCGGCATTTTCTTCAAGATGCAGCAGGCGGTGCCTGGCAAAACGCTCTTTGAAGCGCCCACTGCCGGTAACGGCGCGACCTGCCGCAGCTGTGCCCACTGCCCGTGGATGGCGATGAACGCGTTGGATAATTTGGCTGGCGCGCTGCGTGAAGGCAGCGGCGAGATCTTTGTTGATGATGCCTTGCGTCAGCAGGCGTTAAAGCCCCTTGAGCGTATGTTGAACTTTAACGCTTAAACATTAGCGCTTAAGTATCAGCGCTTTAATATCAGTACAACGTTTCTGCTGTAAGCCAAAAGCCCGAACGCGATGCGTCGGGCTTTTTTGTATGTTTTGCATGTGCTTTAGGGCGCTAAAACTTCTCTAGCGCCTCTCGGTACTCAAGAAACGCTTCTCTGCGCTGTTCAATGCGCGCTAGCGCCTGAGTGTCGTTTTCCTGCTGGGCGGCGTCTTTGGCAATACTTAACTGTCGAATGCCGCGGTCCACTCGACCGGTAAGCTGCAGGTGCTCGGCGCGGGCCAGGTGACCCCAGCCGTTAAACCCGCTGCGCCCGGCGGCCTCTGCCAGCAGGTTGAAGCCCTGGGGGCTTTCCGGGTGCTGCGTGGTGATATCTCGAAGCAGTTCGTAAGCCGCTTCTGGATCGCGCTGTAGCTGCGCCTCCGCTAGGGTCAACTGAGCAGGCAGATAGTTAGGCATCAGCCGCAGCAGCCGCTGGCTGCGGGAAATGGCCTCATCGTAGCGTTGGGCTTCCAGGGCTACGTTCGCCGCGGAGGCGGGCAGCATGCCGTAATCAGGAAGCTCGTTGGCAAGCTGATCGAGGGTTTGCAGCGCGCGGTCGGTTTGACCATTGTGCGCATCAATAAGTGCGTTGATATAACGCAGCGCAGGCTCCTCGGCATCCTCCTGCGCCAGCCGCGAAGCCGCTTGTTGGGGCGTGTTGCGGTAAATGCTCAGCAGGGCGCGAGCGCGCATCATGTCGTAGAGCGTATCGCTGGTGTAGCGGCTGGCCACGCTAAGCTGAGAAACCCGCGCTTGGGCGTCGCTCAGGCGGCTATCTGACACAGGGTGGGTCAATAGAAATTCAGGCGGCGTGCCGCCTTGAAGCCGCGACAGGCGCTGCATGGTATCGAACATACGCACCATGGCCTCTGGGTCGTAGCCTGCCTCTGCCATGGCCTGTAGGCCAATACGGTCAGCCTCCTGTTCAAAACGTCTGGAGTAGGTGAGCTGGTCCTGAATAAGCGCCGCCTGAGAGCCTATGGCGGTGGCAATGCCTGCATCGCCGCCGCCGCTGGCAGCAATCAGCATACCGGCTAGCATAGCCGCCATGGCGGGCAGCTGGGTCTGTTCTGCACGGGCGCTGCCACGGGCGTAGTGGCGTTGGGAAAGGTGGCCAAGCTCGTGGGCAATCACCGATACAAAAGCGCCTTCATCTTCAGCAAAGGCAAACAGCCCTGAATTAATGCCCACCACGCCGCCGGGCACCGCAAACGCATTGAGCGAACGGTTATCCACCATCACCGTGGTGGTTTGCAGGCTGCCGAGCTGGCTGTAAGGAGCCAGGCGTGCCACCAGGCTCTCCAGGTAGTCGCTGACAATAGGATCCTGCCACTGAGGGGCCTGGGCACGAAACTGGCGCAGCCATGCGCGGCCAAGGCGAAACTCCTCATTGCTTACCGATGCCGATGCGCCCCCTAAACTGGGCAGTTGGTAGTCGTCATAGCTGTGGCTGGGCAAGCTAACGCACAAAGCGCTGAGCGAGAGCGCGAGCGTGCAGGCCCAGCGAGAGTAGGCGGGTCTAAAATGCAGCATGACATCCCCATTCGTTCGAATAATAGGCACGGCTAACAACGGTGTGACATTGATTCAGGCAGGGAAGTGCCGTTAAATCAATATCGCAGTGGGCATCGCAAAAAAACAGTTTATGCAACAATGCGATGGTTATGTAGCCATTGAACGATTTAGCATCATGGAAGCTGCCTTTGGGGGAGAGTATGTCTGAGCAAACAGCGTCAGGGTTAGCCGAAGGGCTTAAGCCCGATCAAGTGTTGGACGCCACCGGATTGCACTGCCCGCTACCGCTGCTAAAGGCGAAGCAGGCACTGGCAGGCCTTGCGCCAGGCCAACTGCTGGAAGTAAGTGCGACCGATGCGGGCTCGTGGCGGGATATGGCGGCATTTACTGAGCTAAGCGACCATGTGATGGAAGCGCGGGTGCAGCGCGGCGACGTGTATGTATTTTGGATTCGTAAAGCAGGGAACACCCACTCATGACCATGCGCAGTATTCTGAAAAGTTGGGTAGAGCGCTACTTTTCAGACGAAGAGGCGTTAATTCTTCTGGTGGTGCTGGTGGCAGGGTTTGCCGCCATTATTTGGTTTGGCCGCATGTTGGCACCGTTCTTTACCGCGTTGGTGCTGGCGTTTTTACTGCAAGGCGTGGTTAGCGCGCTCACGCGACGTCGAGTGCCGCATTTGCTGGCTGTCATTATGGTGTTTTTGGCATTTGTCAGCGTGCTGCTCACGCTAGCGTTTATCTTGATGCCGCTGATCTGGAATCAGCTGGTCGGGCTCGTTCAAGAGACGCCGCGCATGTTTGCCAGCGGCCAGGGCTGGCTAGATCAGTTGCAGGAGCGCTTCCCTAATATCGTGACGCCTGATCAGATGCAGAGCTGGATTGGCGTCGCCGGGCGGGAAATTAGCCAGCTAGGTCAGCGCGCCTTGACGCTCTCGTTGACCTCGCTTGGCAATGTCATGTCGTTGATCATCTATTTGGTGTTAGTGCCGATTTTGGTCTTTTTTATGCTGAAAGATCGTGAGGCGCTGGTGGGCTTTACGCTCTCGCTGCTGCCGCAGAAGCGTACGCTGCTGACGCGCATCTGGCATGAAATGGATCGCCAAATCGCCAACTATATCCGCGGTAAGTCCATTGAGATCGTCATCGTCGGCACGGTGGCGTATATCACCTTTGCCTTTTTTGGCTTGCCCTATACGGCGCTACTGGCCGTGCTGGTCGGTTTTTCCGTATTGGTGCCCTACATTGGCGCGGCGGTGGCAACCATCCCCGTGGCGGCGGTAGCGGGCTTCCATTTCGGTATTAGCGAGCAGTTTGTCTACGTTTTAGTGGCCTACGGCGTGCTGCAGGCACTGGATGGCAACGTACTTGCCCCCGTGCTGTTCTCAGAAACCAATAACATCCACCCAGTCTCGATTATCGTTGCGGTGCTGTTCTTTGGCGGTATTTGGGGATTCTGGGGGGTGTTTTTTGCCATCCCGCTTGCCACGCTGCTGAAAGCGCTGGTGTATGCATGGCCAAGAGGGCTTGAAGGCCGACAAACATCGCAGGTGCCACCGCTGAAGCAGGATTAGCCGTGAGCATGGCTGTGCCCCGATATGGGCACAGCCAGCGGTGCATTATTACTGGCTATTCAGTGCCTGCGCCGCGCTTAGTACCTCATCTACGTGGCCAGGAACTTTAACGCCGCGCCACTCTTGGGCAAGCTTGCCATCCTGGTCGATCAAGAAGGTGCTACGCTCGATGCCCAGGTGCTCTTTGCCGTACATTTTCTTGAGTTTGATCACATCAAACAGCTGACAAACGGTTTCGTCTTTGTCGGAAATCAGCGCAAAGTTGAAATCCTGCTTGGCTTTGAAGTTTTCCTGGGCGCGCAGACCGTCCCGGGAGACACCGATGACCACGGTGTTGGCGGCATCGAAGGCAGTTTTGCGATCACGGAAGTCGCCGCCCTCGGTGGTGCAGCCTGGCGTGCTGGCTTTCGGATAGAAGTAGATGACTACCTGCTTGCCACGCAGTTCCGACAGCGTGATGGTGTCGCCGCCGGTGGCTGGGGCGGAAAAATCAGGGACGGGCTGGCCGAGTTCAATCGCCATAAAGGCTCCTTATGGGGGTGACTTTCATAGAAAATTACACGCAAGCGCTGCGCTGCTGTCAAAGCGTTAAGTAAACTCGCAGCGCTTTACGCTGTACAGGCTCGAATCGCCTGAGTACCATTTGCTGTTTGTGGGCAGGGGTGATCGCGCTCCTTCAAAGTATCAACGCCGCGTCTTAACTCAATGTACGTCATTGCACCCTACGTGGCAGCTTGATTTCAACTTTTTGCAGGTGAGGAAAATACGGATGATCACAGGCAGCATTGTCGCCCTGGCGACGCCGATGAAAGTCAATGGCGACATCGACTGGGAGGCGCTTCGTCGTCTGGTGAACTTCCACCTCGATAATGGCACTGATGCCATCGTCGCTGCGGGCACCACGGGTGAACCCACGACCATGTCCTTTGCTGAGCACTTTGATGTGATCCGCAGCGTGGTTGAAGAAGTCAATGGTCGCATTCCTGTCATTGCCGGTACCGGGGCGAACGCTACCTCGGAAGCCGTTGAGCTGGCGCGCTACGCCAGTGAAGTGGGCGCGGACTACTGCCTATCCGTCTGCCCCTACTACAATAAGCCTACCCAGGAAGGCCTGTACCAGCACTTTAAAGCGGTCGCTGAAGGTAGCAAACTTCCGGTCATTATGTACAACGTTCCTGGCCGCACTTGCTCCGATCTCTACAACGAGACGGTGGTGCGCTTAGCGGAAGTGAACAACATTATCGGCCTGAAAGATGCCACCGGGAACCTTGAGCGCGCTGAGGATCTAATCTCACGCCTGAAAGGCAGCGATTTCATGCTCTACTCGGGTGATGACGCAACGGCCTGCGATTTCATGCTAATGGGTGGGCATGGTGATATCTCCGTGACCGCGAACGTTGCCCCCAAAGCCATGCATGACCTGTGCGCGGCTGCTGTGGCTGGCGATGCCGACAAGGCTCACCAAATTAATACGCGCTTGATGCCGCTGCACACTAACCTAGGCATTGAATCTAATCCCATTCCCGTAAAGTGGGCGCTGCACCGCATGGGTTACATGGAAGCAGGTATTCGTCTGCCGCTGACGTGGCTGTCGGAGAAGTACCACGGCACGGTAAGCGAAGCACTGCAGCTGGCGGGCGTCGTAGAGGAGTAACCCGGCGCTCGAAACCCTTTTGCTACCCGGTGATGGCATGGCCTTCCGGGTAACTGACCTGTTGACTGTTAAGGTGGCTTGATGAGCTCTGTGCTTGAACAACGTGCGCTTAAATGGATACCGCTGGCACTCGCAGCTGCTGTCACACTGGCAGGTTGCGCGCGCGATGGTTATTACCACGACCGCAACTTGGACTACACCGAAGCGGCTCCTGCGCCGCCCCTCGTGCTGCCTGAAACCCGTAATACGCAGCGTTACCAAGATGCCATGCCCGTTCCCCAGATAGCGTTGCAGGGCTCACAGCTTGACGAACCGGCAGAGATTGAACCGCCGCAGCCGTTGGCCATTGGTGGTGGATTAGAGCCTGAGTACGTTGAGCGCCGTCAGGTGGGCGATCAAAGTTGGTTAGTAGTGGCCGCCGACCCTGGTACCGTTTGGCCACAACTGGAAGCGTTTGTACGCAGCCGCCAGCTTCCTGTTCAAGAGAGCAGCGCCACCCAAGGCGTGATCGTGACCCCGCAAGCCACACTAAGCCTGCAGAGTGCCCTGCGCGCTGGTAGCAGCGAAGTGCGCTGTGACCAGAGTGGGCAAAGTGCTGAGAGCTGCTTAACGGCACTAGAGCAGTATCTGGGCGCGCGTAGCGCAACGGCTAGCTCCTCTTCCTGGACCGCTCAGCGCTTGGCTAGCGAGCAAACGCTGCAACTGCGTCAACAGGGCGATGAGTGGGAAGTGCTGATTCCGCAACCCATCGACCGCGTTTGGGCGGAGCTGAACCACTACCTCTCTCTTGATTTCACCCAAGAGGGGCAGCGTAATCTGCTCGCGACCTCCGCCGATGACTATGAGTTCTTGGTGGAGTACATGACGGAAACTGAGCGTGGGCGCAACCCGCTGCAGATCGTCTTTAGCCCTGATGTTCGTCGCATGTCGCAGCAGATTCGACTAGCGCTTGAGCCCAACGGTGACCAGACCGTGCTGCGGGCTATCAACGCCAGCGAGCGTAGTTTTAGCGCTGATGATCAGCGCGAGTTGCTTGAGCGCGTCTCCGGCTACTTACGTTAACCCTTTGACTCTCACTTTCTCACGGAGCCTCCATGGAAAAGCGCCAAGAACTCTATGCCGGCAAGGCAAAATCTGTCTACACCACTGACGATCCTGACCTGCTGGTACTGCAATTTCGTGATGACACCAGCGCTTTCGATGGTAAAAAGAAAGAGGCGCTGGCCCGTAAGGGGATGGTGAACAACATTTTTAACGCTTTCATCATGGAGCGTTTAGAAGAGGGCGGTATCCCGACGCATTTTGAGAAGCAGCTTTCCGACAACGAAAGTCTGGTCAAAAAAATGCAGATGATTCCGGTCGAGTGCGTGGTGCGCAACATTGCCGCAGGTGGTTTGGTGAAGCGACTGGGCGTGGAAGAGGGGATTGCCCTTAACCCGCCGACCTTTGAGCTGTTCTTAAAGAACGATGAGAAGGGCGACCCAATGATCAATGAGTCGCTGGCGGAGACCTTTGGCTGGGCAACACCCGAGCAGCTCGCCAAAATGAAGACGTTAACTTTTAAGGTGAATCACATCCTCAAACAGCTGTTTGCCGAAGGCGATATGCTGCTGGTGGATTACAAGCTGGAGTTCGGTGTGTTCAAAGGCGAGGTGGTACTGGGTGATGAGTTCTCCCCGGATGGCTGCCGTTTATGGGATGCCAACACCCGCGAGAAGCTGGATAAGGACCGCTTCCGTCAGGGGTTGGGTGGCGTCATTGAAGCCTACGAAGAAGTCGGCCGTCGTCTAGGGATTACCTTTCCCGCCTAACGTGTTTCGTTAGTCAGCGTATCGATCGCCACCACCTTCAGGGTGGTGGCGTCGTTTTCAAGGGGTGTTTCTTTTACCGCTTGGAATTTCACATCTATATCCCGCAGTCGTACCCCGTAAATGCGCCCACTCTGCTCCTCACGCTGGTAAGCCGGGCGTGGGTCTTGGCCTAACACCTGCTCAATTAGCGCGTAGAGCGACGCTCCGTCGGCGCGGGCGGCAAGGCTGGCCTGGGCGGCCTGGCTAAAGCTCACGGGCAGCAGTGACGGGGCGCTGGGGGCAAATCCCGCCCGCGCCTCGGGCTTCGCTTCGGCCCAGGGCAGGTAGGGTTTAATATCGACCACTGGCGTGCCGCTGACCAAGTCACAGCCTGCCAAGTGCAAACTCACCCCTTGCTGAGTATCAATGTGCGATAGCTCAATCAGCGAAAGCCCCAACCGGTTAGGGCGATGGGTGCTGCGGCTGGCAAAGACACCGACTTTACGGTTGCCACCCAGGCGCGGCGGGCGCACTAAGGGCGTCCACCGGGTTGGGCTTTGATGAAAGATAAATGATATCCATAGGTGGCTAAAGTCTTCCAAGCCCCGTACGGTGAGAGGATCATCAAACGGCGCTGTGAGTACTAGACGTGCATTGGCCGCTGGCGCTAACCCAGGCTGGCGGGGGACGCCGAATTTATCCGGATAGTCGCTGATGATATGACCAATGGGCGTCAGCGCAAATGACGCGCTATCTGAACGATCGTGCATAGCACTGCCTTTTGAAGGTTGGTCGGTGCCAACGTGGTCAACGAAGTCGTGGGTATTTAGTAATGTAGCGATGAGTATAAAATAGCCAACTGGCGGCAGACAGTGAGTTGTCCGTTGCCAGCCGCTAAATCGCATTGAGGCGAAGCATGTTGAAAACGAACGAACGCGCACCATCCCCTGCGCCCACCGCCCGCGTTACCTATCGCGCGGCATTAGCCAAGGATGCCGCTGATCAGGCGGAAGTATTTTACCATGCCGTCATGCAGGGGGCGGCCACCCATTACGGGTTGGATGAGCGCCGCGCCTGGGCCAATGCGCTACCCCGCGAGGCGAGCGCCTGGGCGGCGCGCCAAGCGCTATACACTACGCTGGTAGCCGCTTGTGATGGCCGATGCGTCGGTTTTTTAGAGCTTAATATCAGCGCTGGACGTATTGAGACCCTCTACGTGTGGCCGTCATTAGCGGGACGCGGCATAGGCACCACGCTACTGATCCATGCCGAGCGTATTCTGCTGGAACATGGCGTGTCTCAGGTGGAGATTGAAGCAAGCTTGGTGCTTTATGAGCGCCTGCTGCGCCGAGGGTTCGATAACCTCGGCGAGCAGTGGGTGGAACGCAGTGGTGAAATGCTTCAACGCTACCGGCTGGTGAAACAGCTCAGCGCCGTAGAAACCTAACGACTAAACGTTAAAGGTTTGAGTGATCCGCATCGACAGGTCAATGGATTTGACGTCTTTCGTCAGCGCGCCGCTGGAGATGCAATCGACCCCCGTGTCGGCAATCGCTCTCAGCGTAGAGTTATCTACGTTGCCAGAGGCTTCCAGCGTGGCACGGCCGCCGTTGATTTCTACCGCTACGTGGAGATCTTCAATGGCGAAGTTATCCAGCATAACGATGTCGGCACCTGCCGCCAGCGCTTGGTCCAACTCCTCGAAGGTTTCGA
>VAOY01028134.1_pt1 | contig 10472 bp, 10 predicted proteins | sample 3393881 | NCBI WGS metagenome assembly VAOY01 (sample SAMN08290430, study PRJNA428436) | hydrothermal vent metagenome | isolation source: Deep-sea hydrothermal vent chimney | place: Indian Ocean: Southwest Indian Ridge
AGTGGGAAGAATATTGGAAAATAAAGATGAAGATTATCGGCAATGTCATGTTCGACATTGGGAATTATAAAGTTTTATCACAAAATTTGGCACATTAACAAGTTTTTAGTAGGATGGGGAAATAGTTTTAAAATATTTATGAGGTAAAAATGATTAAGAAAATAATAAAAAGATTTTTAACTGTCAAGAATAATGATAATGAATTAATATTACAACTTAAAGAAAAGTTTAAACATGATTTAAGAAAGTTTTATCATGGCAATAGGTTATATTTTGCCGATTGTTTAGATTGTGACGCCGTTCCGGGTGTAGTGGAAGTTGTATTGTCAAATCTTCAACATATTAACTGTAAAAATTTATTAAGCTTAGGCGCTGGGACTAAAGGCGTTTCGCAAATGATTGAAACGCTTGGTGTGGACGTTTATAATGTGGATATTGTTATTGAAAAGGAAGACAATAAGAATATAGCATTTGATCTTAATAGTAGAGCCAAATTGCCATATGAAGATAATTTTTTTGATGTCGTTTTATGTCAGGAAATTATTGAACACATTCATGATCCTTGGAGTTTAATTTCACTAGCCAAAAAAGTATTGAAGGATGATGGTTATTTAATTGTTACAACACCCAATATATCTTCAAAATATAGTAAAAAAAAGTTTTGCAAAACAGGATATTTTCATTGGTTTACTAATGATTGTTTAAGTTATCATATTAATCCTATTCCTTTTTTTGAACTTGAACTAATAATAAAACAAAATGGGATGTGTGTTGACAAACTGACAGGGAATAGTAACTATTTTTGGGGTGATTCAAACAATAAGAATAAAACTTTAGCATACAATGAAGGAATAGTTTTATTTTGCAAAAAAATAATATAAAATGATAATATCAAAAATTTACAGTGGCTTGGGAAATCAAATATTTCAGTACGCGGTTGGTAAAGCTGCGGCTCTGCGTTTAGATACAGAATTAAAACTTGACCTGAGCTGGTTTGATATACCAGATGAGATGGTGAGAGCAAAACGATGCTTTGAACTTGAATATTTTCCTAATATCCATGTTGATTTGTCAACTCAGAAAGAATGTAATAAAGCAGGCTATGTTGATGATTTTGGATTCTCTTTATTGGGCAAAATCCAGAGGCGCCTGCATAACGGTTATCGACGATTGCTCCCTAAAAAAAGCTATATTACGGATGATATTAATACGCTGGAGTCATTGCAAGCAGGGAAGGATTATTACCTGGATGGATATTGGCAGTCCGAAATATATTTTAAGGATTTTGCGGATCAAATAGTTAATACTTTTGTTTTTCCTGAATTTCAAAATGAAAAAAATATAAACCTGGCTGCGGAATTGTTGAAACAAAATGATTCTATCGCAATTCATGTTCGCCGGGGGGACTATGTTTCATCGCCGGAAGATGCCAAAGTTTTTGGTGGAGTCTGCACAATAGAATATTATAAACAGGCTATTGCTGAAATAGAAAAATTAATTAAACAACCCAAGTATATTGTTTTTTCTGATGAACCTGAATGGGCGACTAAAAACTTAGCCTTGTCTGAATCGACAATTTTCGTTGATTGGAATTGTAATAAAAACAGTTTTCGGGACATGCAACTTATGACTTGCTGTAAGCACAATATCATTGCTAACTCCAGCTTTAGCTGGTGGGGAGCCTGGCTTAACCGGAATCCGGATAAAATTGTTATAGCTCCCGCCAGGTGGACGAACTATGATTCTACAAGCATCAGACACTGCGCACCTGATGCATGGCTTAAAATATGAGGTTTAGAGAATGACTCCATTATTTTCAATTGTTGTTCCAATTTATAATTGTGAAAAATATATCAAGCAATGCATAGAAAGTGTGGTTTCTCAATCTTTTTCGGAGTGGGAATTAATCCTGGTCGATGATGGCTCCACGGAGGGCAGTCGTTTTATTTGCAATGAATACGCAAGTAAATACTCGCAAATTAAGATTTTTACACAATCCAATCAAGGACCTGGAGCCGCACGTAATACAGGAGTGAGAAATGCTTGCGGTGAATATTTATTGTTTTTAGATTCAGATGATTACCTAAATGTTAATTGCTTATCTGATATAAAAAATGTTATTTGTAACACATCTGATATAGATGTGATTCTAGCTCGAGTTCTTTTGGTTTCAGAAAAAGGGAATCATATTCGAGATTTTAATGAGATCTATGATATTAATCGCATTGAAAATCAAAAAACTGTTCAAGTGATAAGTTTCTTGTTTTCAAGGAGTAATAGTTCATTTTGGAGCGTTTGGAATCATATATTCAAGCTTTCATTTATAAAAGAAACAGGAGTTTTATTTGAAAATGGTATTTATGCAGAAGATCTTGATTGGACACTTCAAATATTTTTTAAAGCCGGGAGCTTTACCGCTTTAAATACTCCTTTCTATTGTCATCGTGAAAGAAAAGGAGAATCTCTTTCTTTTTCAATAAAAATGGAGTTAGATCTTTACTCCGTAGTATCTAAATGGCTCCACAGATTAAGAGATATGGAATTGGAAACAGCTTATTATTTAACTTTTACAGATTCTATTGTTAATATTTATTATTGTAACTTATGGCATTTGTGGAATCATCCACATAATGAAAGGTTGAAAATATTACAACTTTTAAATGAGCATAGGTATATTTGGAATATGGGAATTTCAAAAAAATGTAAATTGTTAGGCTTTTTGTGCCGGACAATAGGACCTTCCGCAACAGCTTTACTTTTAAATATACGGCAAGGCATTAAAAACATTTGTCATAGTCCTCTTAAAATTAAATCTTGAATAATATTTTTCCAGCCTCTGCCGTATTTGAAATACCTTTTATTTTTGATTTCTCCGTAAACAAGTGGAAAACGTTTAAAAATATTGCAGCTCATTTTTGCGCGGACTGCGGAATGATCCCGGTGATCTTCAAGTAAGTTCAGCACTTTGGGCTCAATATGATAAGAGCTTTGGGAAAGACGATTAATGAGTTCGTTATATAAATTCATATTCCAACTGAAGGTGTCACTTTTAATCGACTCAATTGCGGTTTTTAACTGATTAATTCTACCAGATTGAGATAAATTGTTATTATGTTGGCGAAACAGGGTTAAAGTGTCACTGGTGAAAGCCCATCTGTTTGTCGCTGCAATAACTAAACCAATCCAGGTATCATGACATTCTTTAAGATTAGGGAAAGGCAACAGTATATCTTTTAATTTACTCTTGAATGCCATATTATGACCTGCTGCCGGAACACGTTTTAGGAAAAATCCCAACATCCCTCCAAGCGGACATGAAAGTATTTCGTTTGTTTGAAAACCTCTTAAATCCCAATGTGTAATATCAAGCGGCTTTAGGTCCTCACTAACTAATTCACTATTACAAAATGCACCTCCACAATTTGGTGAAGCATTTACTAAAGATGTAAGTTGTGCAATTTTATCTTGTCTCCACACATCGTCCTGATCTGAAAGGAAAATAATATCACCGCTTGTCAGAGAAATTGCTTTTTCAAAATTTTTGCTCACTCCGAGCTGCGTTTCATTTTTAAAATATTTAATAATTTCAGAGTGCTGTGCAACAATCTTTTCTATAGCTTTATAAGTTTTGTTATTGCGTGAATCATCACATATAATTATTTCATCAGGAATAAGACTTTGACAAAGAATACTATCCAGTTGTTGACCAATGAAGCGTCCCCCTTCAAAAACAGCCATCGCTACAGAAATTTTATACTTCATTTTATACAAATTCCATCGTTTGTTTATGAAAAGTTCTTATTAGCAATATAATGCCTTAAGCATAAAAAACTAATAATTAATTGTTTTTCATTTGGAACTTTATGTTTTGCAGTATAGTTTTTTATATGCACTTCGAAAAAACAAGGAATTTGTTTGATGAAACTTACAATGTTTACCAGATATAATACGCTTGGCGCATCCAGCCGTTACCGCTACTATATGTATGCGGCCCGGATGCGTGATGCTGGTGAACAGGTCGATGTTTTTAATTTTTTCGATGAACAATACCTGCGTTGTTTATACAAAGGAAAACGAGCAGGAATCTTTAATATATTGAAGTCGTATTGGCGGCGTTTAAAAGCTGTTTTACGTACGGATAATAATCTGCTGATCGAGTATGAATTGTTTCCATTTTTGCCCTACTTGGTGGAACGAATATTCTTAAAACAGCACAAATACATATTGAATTTTGATGATAATGTCTGGGAAAAATATGCTGGCAAAATATTTTTGTCAGGTAAGTATGACGGTCTAGTCCGCAATGCCTCCGGCATCATCGTCGCTAATGATTTTCTCTATGAAAAAGTCAGCAAGCTGAATGAAAATATAATCAAAATCCCGACAGTTGTTGATTTGGATTTGTACCGGATTGAAACAAGCAAATTTGACAAATTCACCCTGGCCTGGATTGGAACGCCGGTTACTTACATGTATCTGGAAAAACACGCTGAAATATTAAGGATGCTCGCGGAAAAATATGATTTTGAATTATTAGTCATCGCCCGAAAGTCCCTGGGAAAACGCCGTATTGAGGGTGTGAATATGCGTTTTGAAAACTGGTCGCAGGAAGGTGAAATAGAATTACTGCTGCGCAGTCATGTCGGAATAATGCCTTTAACAGATGACGAATTTTCAAAGGGTAAATCTGCCTTTAAATTGATTCAGTATTCAGCATCAGGCTTGCCAGTTATAGCCAGTCCTATAGGCGAAAATGTAAATATCGTAGCTGACGGAGAAACTGGCTTCCTTGCAGACTCCCCGGATGAATGGATGGAAGCTCTCGGCAAACTAATTGATGACAAAAACCTTTATTCTAAGATGGTAAAAAACACTCGCAAAGCTTCTGAGAATTATTCTATCCAGAAGTATTTTCCAATCTTCCAGGATTTCATACAAAACGCAATTATATGATGATTCTGTTTTTGTTCTTGACAAAACTCTATTTTTGGGTTCTGTAATGTAATTCTACATGCTCATTCCGAATTCTTGGTGATGTTCCATTTCTCTTTCTTGATGACATTCTATTTTCTTTTCTACATTTACATTAAAAAGCCTATTTTGAACCCGTTCACAGAAATCTTGTAGGGAATCTATGATTGAATGGATTCTGCTTTGCGTTTGCTGTTCTTTGGGATTTTCTTGCTCCAGCATTTCCATTACTGATTGGCGGTCACCTTTGCGTTTTTCTATATCCCATAATTCTAGTTTGTTTTCACAGAATATTTTTATGTTTTCTGTTCCTCGTGTTCCCGCGACGTATGCTATTTTTCGGTCGGCGTGTTGGATGGAATGCCGGTCAAAGCCGATTATAACGGAATGACAGGTTGTTCCTTGGGATTTGTGGGAAGTAGAAGCATAACCGTAGGAAAGCTTGCTGGTTGTTAATGTTCGACCATCAGTTGAAATTATATTGCCTGATTTGTCGAAGTTCTTTACGGTGATGATTTCGCCATTTGAGAATTCTCCTGTTTTGTTTTTGCCTCCGGCTTTCAACATTATTCTGTCACCAATTCCAATTTGAAGCGACTGTTTTTCAAACACATCGTAGTTGCCTAAATCATTTCGGGGTATTATTCGGTCATTGCCTGAATTATCTTTACACAGGAGCCCTTTGTTATGGATGATCTTTTGAACGATTAGGAAATTTTCCTGCTGATTATTACGGTAGTCGAGTATCATTCCAGGCTGATAGTTTTTGTAGGTTTTCTTTTGGGCTGCAGTCCAGTTTAGAGACTTGAAAGTGAGGATTTCTCTTTCATGATGTATCAAATCTCTTGCTTTGAGTTTTTCTCTTATTTTAGCTGAAACGTCATTATTTTCTCGGTGAGTCGGATTTACAACAATCGCGGAATTACCCGCATCAACAGCTTTCATATATTCTTCTGCCATCATTTCATGCCTAGTCTTGCCTTTGGCTTCGATAATAGCTCCTTGCTCTTCAAGTCTGCAAAATGCGGATCGTATATTGCCATTTGATAAATCTTTCGCCACTTGTCGGTACACGCCTTTCATAGCATCTTTATTTTGACGCATGACCTGCTTGATTTTAGTTCTTTCCATCGAGGAATATTTCAGCAGCATTCTGAAAGCATCCCCGGCTTCAACTGAGGAATGCTGACCGGGATCGCCAACCAGTAACAGCCGCGCACGCGATTGTTTGACCAATTTTGCCAACGAATAAAGTTGTTTAGTTGAAGCTAGCCCAGCTTCGTCAAGAATTATCAAAGAACCCAGTTTTATATCCATTTTTCTCTGTTCATCTATAAGCAGGCGTTGCAAGGAAATTGCATCCTCAAAAGGTTGTGCGGTTCCGAGCTGTTCATATTTTTCTTCAAGAATTTGACCATCTTTACGTAAAACATCCCTTGCACCATTCGTCGGAGCGCACATTACAACATCAATGTCATTTTCAATATTTGCCCTGACAATCTCACTAATTGAAAATGTTTTCCCAGTTCCAGCTTTTCCGACTAGAGCATAATACTGATTAGGACTTTTTAACAACTGTTTTACTGCTTCAGATTGTTCAAAATTGAGTTTGGAAGACAATTCAAATTCAGAAAAAATATCTTTTCCAAAAACATTCCTGCCTATTTGGATATTTGCCAGAAGTTTCTTTTCCCGTTCCCAATGTTCCACAGCCGCAAGTTCGTTTTGAACCGCAATAATTTTATTATCATCCAATTGTCCTTGAAGCTGGGATTCAATATTTTTAAGCTCATATCCTTGTCCGCACAAGGAATTTAAAACAGTCTCTTTGAAGGTATAATCCTTGATTACGCTTTGTCTTTCAAAGTGATGCTCTTTTGCATAAAACGCTGCTTCCTCTAAATCCTGATAAAAATTACGAGCTTTTCCTTTTCGATTGAATTCCACTTTGTGAGCTGTTTCATTTAAAACTAAATTCAGCGTTGACTGTTGTTCTTCTGACAAGCCGTCCCACTGGTCATTTATCACTTGGGGCGTTGTAGTTTCGTGAAGCAAACTATTACTGGCGTTACGGACGGTATTTAAAAACTGTTGCATGAATTCCTTCCGGGAAGAACTTTTTGTTTTTTTATTATCCCAAAGCTTTTCAAATTCATCTATATCAAAACCACGGGATGCAAATGTTATTTGCTTTTTCTCTGCTCTCCCTAATGTGGTGCCCAGATAATCTTCGGCTTGTTCAATTAATATTTCGATTTCTTTGGTACGCCTTGAAAAATGCTCAGAAATATCCTTCAAGCCTTTAATTTGAGGAGCATCATGTTTGTCAAATTCAATATCATAACCTCCTATAATCGCCTGGTTTGCCAGTTCATTTCGATAAACTGCCGTCAAATACCGACAGCGTTGGAAAAATTCATTTGACTCAATAGCGTAATTTCTACCATCTGCTGATGGGGTAGCGTTGAAGATTATCACATGATTATGCAATTGCGGCTCCAGAGCACGATTAGCGTCATGCGCATACATTGCCGCGCAAAATTTTGCTGTTTGCTCAACTCCATTCGAAACATGTTCCTGCCGTGCCGTATACTTTTCCATCTCAGATATTGTTTTCATAACGGCATTATGATGCCACTCGCGGATTCTTGAATCCTCCATTGTTACCGCCATAATCGAAAAACTTTTAGGTGCGGAAAAAGTAAAATCATAAAAATTTCTACGATTGCTAACCTTCTCTGCTCCATCTTTCCTGCTTGTGTTATGCCTGGCGGTTAGTTGGGCACCTGACAAGGCGTGTTTGTTATCTCTGATAGCTTCAAAAGCTTCAGGGCTAACGGCAGTGTTTTCTTCTACACCAAAAGATTCACACGCTTCACCAAGCCAGATGCCCGTGATTTGTTTACCTTTTTCGTAATAATCATTTGCACTAAGATGCTTGCTGACATAATCATTCCCACCAACAAATGCTTTACCACAGATCATTTATTCCCCTCTTACAAATTTGTTATTTTATCCAATATTTCTAGGCGTTTCTCTTGGCTTGATTCATTATCAAGCTCTTCGAGAAGTTGTTTATATTTGGGATCTAACTCTGACTGACTGTTAGCAACATTTAAATTGGATTCATACTCATGCTTCTTTTTCTTAATCTTTTCAGACATTTGTTTATATTTTCGATCCCATTTTGACTGACTGTCAGTAACTTTTAAAGTTGGTTTGCTGTTTTCTACAGTCTCACTGTATTTTTCAACTTTACTATTTTTTTCACAAGTCCAGATAAAAGAAATAATAATCCAGCCAATGAGAATGCTAAACAAAACAAAAACAACAGTGCCTAATACAATATTTGTACATGAATTTTTAATTTCATCACGCTCTTTCTTGGCTTTATAGATTTCATCCTTGCCTTTATGGAATTCTTCCTGTTGCTTTTTGATTTGTTTACGCAAGCATTCTTCTTCATATCTTAGCTCAACAATCATTTTTTGGGCTCCAATAATCGCCTCGTTCTTCCAGAGTTTTATACTGTCTTTCAACTCCGCTATATCTCTTTTGCGTAGTTCCAAGATGGCATTATAAAAATGTTTATAAAGCTCTTTAATTGTCTCTACTGTGTCCTCAATTTCTTCTACAGTTTTTTCAATGTTCTCTCGTTCCCGCACGACTTTTTCAGCTGTCTCACCATTATATTGAGCTAACAAGCCTTGAAGCATAGTGAACTTTATGAGAGGATCGTTATCATCTGTAATGCCCATACAGCGCAAATCCTCATACATTTTCACTTTTTGGGAATCTGATAGTGAAAGCTCCTGAATAATAATTTGAAGCGCATTACGGCTAACATTTTTGGTCTGTTTTTTTACGGTACTATTATTTTTTTGCATTTATCTAACTCCTCAAATATTTGGTTTCTCCAGTACTCAATTCTACATTTAGCTCCAAAATTTTTAAACAGAGGAATATTCGACTTCATAGCTGCCGTTAAGGTTAAGCCGTGATTTTCAAATTCAGTCTGCCATTTTGGGATATGCTCGTCTATTTGTATTTCGACGGGGCAAAAAGCTCGTCTAAATATTTTTGCACCTTTATTTTCAAGCCATAATTTGGGTTCTCCCTGAAAATAATTTTTTACAATCAGATATTTTACATTATTCTGTAACTCATTAGCCCAGGAGAAAACTGTTTCCAGTGATCCTGGGTTTGATGTTACAGATCCGACTGCAAGAAAATTAATGCCGTGTTTTGAAGCGATGGGAAACATTTCTTTAAACCACCGGGTTAGATCAAAACCAGCACCGGCTCCCAAATCCGCAATGACTACAGGACTATTGGCTTTCTCGGTTGCGTCAAGGAATATATCCAAACCATCGGGCTTTCTAATATTCACCTTAACCGCTTCCGGGAAATAATGAGACAAGCTCCCTTTGCGTTTGTTTTCCATATCGCAATCGATCAAAGTCTTGGGAATCTTGTGGAATTCAAAATATTCCGCTAGATTAACCATAAACGCAGTTTTTCCCACGCCGCCTTTGCCACCCATTGTAAATATTACTAGTTTTTTCATAATTTATTTGCTCCTGTTTGTTAAAATGGTTTGTCTAAGTTAAAAATTACTTTTTTCTCTTTTTTCTTTTTACTCGTTTTTTGTTTCTTCCACTGGTTCAGATTTACACTGCCAGAGTCATTATTGCCATTTAATTCCGCTACGGTTATCGGTCTTTTCTTTAGATATTTAGAAATTGCCTGCTGGGTTATTTTTACACCTCCTTTGTTCAGCGTTTCAGCCATTTCTTTTTGAGAAAAATATTTCTTCGTCATCTCTAACAAAGCCTGACGATATTGTTCCAACACACTTCCGTGGTGTTTATCTATAGCCTGAATCTCTAAGAGTATTTTTTCCTGTGAATCCATTATTTTTCCTGTTGTAAAGCATTTGTAAATTGGTTGTAAACGGTTGTAGAACACTTGTTAGCCGATTGTAAAACGGTTTTACGGTGGTTTTAAGCCAGTTGTATTTTGTTTGTACAGAATTCTTATCAAACGATAAGACGTTAGTCTATATACAAAATTATTTTCTTTCCTGTTGAAAAAGTTGAAAATTTTTCGATTTATACAAAATTCAAACATGCTATTTCCTTGAGTTATTATTAATTTTTCGATAACAGAATTAGTTAAATTATCTTGATTCATGATTATATTTTTGCTCCTTTTAAAATTGTTCATAAATTAAATTTCGAGAATCTCACCCATGAAAATCATACTCTTATTCAGGCGGCTTTTGTTGCGCCGGGTCTGTCTTCTTTTTCGTATTGCCTCCCACAATACTCAGCGGTTAATTTTTTTAAAATCAGCTTTCTGCCAAAGGGCGCGAATAGTCGAGTTTTTGCGCTGTACCAGTGTAAGCGTCATACCTGGCACATCTTTTTTGTGGACGAATGTAGTGATATATTGTTTACAGGCGGAATTAATTGTAATATGATTCGGCTTTTTTCCAGTTG
>VAOY01001701.1_pt1 | contig 10465 bp, 11 predicted proteins | sample 3393881 | NCBI WGS metagenome assembly VAOY01 (sample SAMN08290430, study PRJNA428436) | hydrothermal vent metagenome | isolation source: Deep-sea hydrothermal vent chimney | place: Indian Ocean: Southwest Indian Ridge
AACGATATTAAACTCCTGAAGGGCTTTGAAATAGTGATTGAGCCGGTAATATCTGATAAACCTGTGAGACCTAAAAAGGTGCTGAATGTGGCAATTGCAGGGACTTTGTCTCTGTTTTTAGGTGTGTTCCTGGCTTTTTTGCTGGAATGGCTTAATAGGAATAGAAGTGTTTCGTAATAGATTAAAGGCTGAATTGCTGTTCATGATTTGTTTTGAAAAGTGAAAAAACAGGCCACTGATTTATTTAACCAATAAACTGAAAGATACTCATCAAGGAACTCCTTAAGGGCAGTTCCATGGCTTCTGCCTTCAGGATAACCAGTATGGTAAAGGGATTTATAATTACATTGCTGACTACCAGGGACTCTGGTTCATGGGGGATGGGGGTATTTGCACTTTCTTTTGCCGTTCTGACCAGTTTTTTTATTGTTGGAAGTCTTGGGTCTTGATACCGCTTCATGGATATATCTATAAAAATAAAGACCGAGCTTAAGATAATGGTAGGGAATCAAATCGCATCCCGAGCCCGAAAATATTTTGAAAATATACTATGTTTCAAGTTTCTCCATGTGTAATAAGGATGAAGTGATTATAGATGTATAAAGCGAAGATTGAAAATTTGGACAAACCCAGCGTGAACCTCTACAAGCGTGTAGTTAAAGGTGGAGCGTGGGTATTTGCACTTAGAACAGTAAATCGAGGGTTAGGCTTAGTCAGACTTATAATTCTAGCTCGCATTCTTGCCCCTGCTGATTTTGGGTTAATGGGTATTGCACTTTTAGCGATGGCAACCTTGGATACGTTTTCGCAAACAGGATTTAATGCTGCCTTAATTCAGAAGAAAGAGGCAGTAGAATCTTATCTCAATTCAGCATGGACTATAACAATTGTCAGGGGAATAATTCTCTTTGTACTTTTATATTTAATTGCACCTTATGTAGCTGTTTTCTTTAAATCGCCAGAGGCGAAACCTATAATTCAGGTCATTGGATTTTCAATCCTATTTGAGGCATTTACTAATATTGGCATTATCTATTTCCAAAAGGAATTGGAATTTAACAAACAGTTTATCTATCAATTAAGCGGCACATTAGCTGATTTTATTGTTGCAGTTTCCGCTGTTTTAATATTGAGAAGTGTTTGGGCTTTAGTTTTTGGTTTGCTTGCAGGAAATTTTGTTAGATTTATTGCAAGTTATTTAATACATCCTTACAGACCCCATTTAAGTTCTGATTTAGGAAGGGCAAAGGAGCTTTTTGGTTTTGGGAAATGGGTTTTAGGGTCCAGCATATTGATATTCCTGATTACTCAAGGCGATGATATTTTTGTAGGGAAACTACTCGGGGTAACTGCTTTAGGCTTCTATCAATTGGCTTATAGACTATCAAATATGCCAGCCACTGAAATCACCCATGTAATCTCTCAGGTAACTTTTCCTGCCTATTCAAAACTGCAGGGTGATATTCCAAGGTTAAAAGAAGCTTATTTAAAAGTTTTGCAAGTTACAGCATTTTTATCTTTTCCAATTGCAGGCATGATTTTTGTGTTAGCTCCAGATTTTACAAGGATATTTTTAGGAGAAAAATGGATGCCAATGGTTCCTGCAATGCAGGTCTTAGTTTTGTGGGGGCTAATAAGATCAATAGGAGCGACAACCGGACCAATTATTTATGCTGTTGGAAGGCCTAAAATATTAGCTAAATATCAACTCTTCCAATTATTCATGTTAATTATCTTAATTTATCCTATGACCATACATTTGGGAATTTTGGGAACATCTTTGGCAGTGCTTTTTGCCTCAATGGGGGCAAACGGTCTTGCGTTTTACGCAACAATTAAAATTACAAACTGTGGGATATATAATTTTTTTAGGACAATTAGTTTTCCTCTATCAAGTTCGTTAGCAGCAATAGTGTCTATATTTCTGCTACAGGTATACTGGGTTTCTCCAAATGTATTGTTAATGCCATTTGTTGTATCTCTAATATTTTATTGGTTGGTATATTTTGGAGTAACCTATTTGTTTGGTAGATTTTCAACATACAAAATACACTCTTTAATTAAAGAAGGCTTTTTAACCTTGCGGCTATAAAATGGTCGAAAAAACAATTATGCAATTTACAGGTGAAAGGGTTGTTAAAGGTAGCACCCCTGAACGAATATGGTTAGATCATATGGCGCGTTATGAATTTGCTAGTAGATATGTTAAAGAAAAAAATCTTTTAGATATATCATGTGGAACCGGTTACGGATCAAAGTATCTTTACGATGCTGGAGCTACAAAGGTTATTGGAGTAGATATTTCAAGTGAGATAATAGACTTTGCACGTACTCAACACCAGATAAATGGACTAGAATTTAAAGTTGGAGATATACAAAAACTTGATTTTCCAGAAAATCACTTTGATGTAATTACTTGTTTTGAGACTATTGAACATGTTCAGAGTCAAAAAAGGGCATTTATGGAGCTTAAGAGAGTTTTAAAACCACAAGGTTTACTTATTATCTCAAGTCCAAATCGAAAATTGACGTCACCACGTAAGTCAATTAACGATCGTCCTGATAACCCTTTTCATACGAAAGAATTTTCGACTATAGAATTTATTTCAGTGGTAGAAAATTATTTTGGGATTTTGAAAGTTTATGGCCAAAGATCAATAAGCAAATTGTTCCTCTTACCTTTTTTTGAAAGACTGACAAGAAGACTTTTACCCGCGATATATGATTCAGGGAAAGGGAACCCAGAGTTGGAAAAAGTCTCATCTAAAAAAGAATATCGCTATGTTACTGTTGTTGTTTATAAAAAACCATGAAAATCTCAATCCTCACTTCTGAATCTGTCTCATAATTGTCTTGGCAGAGCATATTTATTAGCTAAGGTTCTTCAAAGGCGTTACGAAGTAGAAATTATTAGTCCTGCTTTTTTGTGATGGGATATGGGAGCCTGTAGCGATGATGAATGGCTTCCTCAAAAATTAGAAAAACAGATGAAAGTTTATGAAACTGTATCACTAAAGGTGGGAGTTGTCTATACCGGCTTTTTGAGGATTAGAATGATAAAAAAGAATATATACCCTATCCCTGGGTTGTTCAAAAAGAAGGTGACATACATAGGGAGTTTCTGCTCCGGCGATGTGGGCCAGAAGCCGACTTATTAAAAAGGAAGGGTGGTGTAGCTTCGACTTAACTGACTTGCCACGTCGTTACACAAAAATAGAGGGGAATCTTTTTTGGGCAGTAGAACATATGGCTATAAAATTGCTCCCGTTGGGCGAGGAATTGGTGCTAATTGCAAAAAAGAGATGACAGTGAATCTCGTTATGCAGATAGCTCAGGTCGAGAGGTGAGAATATGCGTTGTCATAGTGACCTATGGTAACAGATTTCATCTGTTGAGACAGGTTGTGGATTCTTTGGTTGAGCCACAGGTTACGAAGATCATAATTGTTGATAATAACTCTGTTGAAGAAAGTTCCAGGGGATTGAAAAGATTAGAAGATCTTTCAAAAAACAAGTTAAGAGTAATTTGCTTGCCAGAGAACACAGGTTCTGCCGGGGGCTATAAACGTGGATTGCAAGAGGCCTATAACTGTACGGATTGTGACTTTATTTGGCTACTTGATGATGATAACAAACCTGAAGAGGATGCACTGAATATACTAATTGATGCTTGGGATCGAGTCAAAGAAAAGCATAAAAAGAGAAGAATAGCCCTGTTGTCTCTAAGAGAGGATAGAAAGCAATATGTGATGGTTGCTCAAGGTGAGCCTGTAGAAAAATGGTTTGGAAGAAAAAACAGTTTTCTGGGATTTCACATTCTGGCGCTGCCAGTAAAAATTTTGACTAAAACAGGGATAAGAAGAAGAAAAAACACAAAAGAATATATGGATAAAACTGTAGTCCCGTATGCTCCTTATGGAGGCCTTTTTTTAAATAAGGAGTTATTGCAGGAAATAGGATATCCAAAAGAGCAGTTTTTCCTTTATGGTGATGACCATGAATTTACCCATAGAGTGTCCCAAAAAGGTGGCAGAATATTTTTGGTTCCCAACAGCAAGATTAGAGATATTGATACATCCTGGCATTTGAAGGAGAACAGGGGACAGGTGGGTACCTTCTTAACCGGGGAAAGCTATAGGGTATACTATACAATCCGGAATCGGGTTTTTTTTGAGAAGAACAGCCTGACAAGTAATAAGTTTGCATACAACATTAATAAGTTTGTCTATTTGAAGCTATTGTGGTGTTTGTCAAGATCTAAAGGAAAAAAAGAAATGTATTCCTTGATAAGTAGAGCCGTAAACGATGGTTTGGAGGGACAACTGGGGAGAAGTTTGTGAAAGTATTAATATTTAATTCTTTATATTATCCACATGTAATTGGTGGAGCTGAAAATTCTGTCCGTATCCTGTCCGAGGGGCTGAAGGAGAAGGGAGTGGAGTCTGTTGTTGTGAGCACTGCAGATGCCGACAAAGTGGAGTATGTGAGAGGTGTCAAAAATTATTATGTAAGATCTCCAAATCTTTACTGGGTATACAGAGCAAAGGAACAAAGTGGATATAAAAAGCCACTCTGGCATATGTTGGATGCCTATAATCCCTTGGTTAGGAGAAAGGTACAAAACAGGATTGAAGAGGAAGCCCCTGATGTTATTCATACGAATAATCTGGCAGGGTTTTCTGTTTATATATGGAGAATAGCTGAACTATTAAATCTTCCCATTGTTCACACCATCAGGGATTATTATTTGCTGTGCCCTAAATCCACCATGTTTCATAAGGATAGAAACTGTTTAAGTCAATGCTTGATTTGCAAGTGTTATTCTGTTCCAAAAAAGATACTCTCAAATAATGTTAAAACGGTAGTCGGTGTAAGTAAGTTTGTTTTAAATATACATTTAAAAAGCGGTTATTTCAAAAAAGCGAAGAAGAAAACCCATATATATAATCCTATAAACAGGGCTGTTAAAACTCCAAGGCATAATAACGGTAAAAATATGAGGTTTGGTTTTGCAGGCTTGTTATCTCCGGGTAAAGGCATAGAGTATCTTTTAACTGAATTTTCCAAAGGAAGATTTAAAAATACAAAACTCTTTGTTTTTGGACGTGGTGTTACAAGGGCATATGAAGAATATTTGGTAGGAAAATTTAAGGCAGAGAATATATTCTTTATGGGTTATAGGGAAATTGAAGAAATATATCCTTTAATTAATGTTCTGGTTGTGCCTTCATTATGGAGTGAACCTTTTGGTAGAACTATTCCGGAGGCTTATTCTTACGGTATTCCAGCAATAACTTCTGATCGGGGAGGTATGCCGGAAATCATTGATGAAGGCAGAACAGGCTTTGTTTTTTGTGCTGATAAAAAAGGAGATTTAGAAGAAAAACTAAGAGTATTTATTGATAATCCTGACCTGGTTAGCAAGTTTTCAAGGAACTGCCTGGAGCTTTCAGAAGAATTTGATAGAAATAAAATCGTAGATGAATATATAGAAATATATAAAAAGGTTCAAAGATGAGAAGTTTAACGAAGGTTATCATCTTTATATGGGTTTTTTTTATAGTCTTTGAGGGACTTTTGCGTTTTGTTTTTTCTGGAATGGGTATGCCTGTTTTGATTTACATTAAAGATCTGTTATTGATAAGCATTTTTTTGGTGACCTTTTTTTACAGCATATACAGCGGCTTAATAAGCAGAACGCTGCTGATCTTTTTTTTGTTTGTATCCTATGGGGGCATTGTAGGTTATTTTAATAATTTAAATCCTTTACAGGTTTTATTGGGTTTTAAGATTTTCCTGTCGTTTTTTGTTGGATTCATCTCTGTTTATGTCCTGAAAGTAGAAGAAGAGTTTTTTTTAAGAATGTTTAGATTCTTTGTCCCGATTATTTTTTTGGGGGTTTTCTTGGAGTGTTTTTATCCCTTGCCATGGAAGGGTTTCGAATATGAGTTGCTTGGGTTTTCTATAGAAGGCTCACGGCAATGGACCACTTTTGGTATCCCCCGACTATCAGGTTTTGGAAGGGCATCCTTTGAAACAGCGACCTCGCTTTTTTCATTGTCTGCACTTTATATGGTTATCAGCTATAAATTAAAACCTGAGTTAAAGCTTTATATGAAGTTTTATGACTACCTTTTGTTAGTTTTATCCTTTGCAGGAATAATGCTAACAACTTCCAAGACCGCTTTTTTTGCCTTTCTGATTTTTACATTATTCTTTGTATTAATAAAAATACATGATAGGACTAATGACATCTCTAAATCATGTGCTGACTTATTATCCCGCGTTCTTTTATTTGCTCTATTTTTGATTGGAATTATACCACCGGTGTTTGCCTTATTAAGCCAGTCTTATTTGCCTGATGGACTTTTGCACTCCCGTGCTCTCAGCTTTTTATTTGCTTCTTATATGGAAAGGATTGAACATATGTGGCCGAATGCGTTTGAATTGCTTTCGGGGCAGTATATGTTCTTTACCGGAAGAGGTTTGGGCGGAATAGGAGCTGCACAGAAATATTTTGAAGCGGATATATACAATGCGGCAGATAATTTATATGTGTATTTATTTGTTGATTTTGGGTTTGTTGCATTATTTGCTTTCGTTTTCTATCTTTTGTCTAATTTGAGTCTTTTAAAGTTGAACAATAAGCGAAATATATACTTTTTTGTTTTCTGTTTAATAGTATTTTCATATGGAATAACTTTGAATGTTATAGAATCTCCTACCTTAATGATGTCTCTCGGTATTTTATTTGGGCTTTGGAAAAGAAGTAACGTTAAGGTTATGTTTAAACATATGAAACCCACCAAAATGGGAATGGCAATAAATGAAGATAGCTATTAACGCTTCTGTATTAGATTCTAAGCCGACAGGATTAGGGATATACACAATAAATGTTATAAATGAATTGGCAAAAAGCAATCAAAATTTATGAGAATCTTATGGAGAATTAAATCATATGGAGATATTTATTAATTCCAGGTATCTAACCCAAAAAGTAACCGGCGTTCAAAGATATGCAATAGAAATATCAAAGCAACTCAAAAAACTACGTCCTGAAATTGAGTTTGTAGCCCCTAAAAACATTATTCACAAAGGCTTGGCTGAAGACCTCAATGTAAAAATTATTGGCAAACATACAGGACATCTATGGGAGCAATACGACCTGCCAAAATATTTAAAGAAAGAAGAAGGACCTTTACTCTTAAACTCAGCGAATACAGCGCCTTTATTTTATAAAAAACAGATAATAACAATATTTGATTTATCATTTTTAAGAAATCCAAGATGGTTTTCAAAAAAGTTTTATGTATATTACAAACTTCTAATACCTAAATTAATAAAAAAATCTATGAGAATTATCACTATTAGTGAATTTTCGAAGAAAGAAATTGTGGACTTATTAAATACTCCTGAGAATAAAATAAGAGTAATTCATTGTGGAGTGTCTGAAGATATTATTACTTTATCTGGAACTGAACTCCATAATAGATATGGCCAATATGTATTGGCTGTTTCATCATTAGATCCGAGAAAGAATTTCAAGAATTTAATTCATGCTTTTAATAAATTAAATTTGAAAGACACAAAGTTGATAATAGCAGGCTCAAGAAGTGAAGTTTTTGCAAATCATGAGTTAAAGAATTTAATTAAGGAAAACTCAAATGTTCTTTTGACTGGATACTTATCAGATAATGAATTATCAGGACTATATAAAAATGCAACACTATTTGTTTATCCCTCACTATATGAAGGCTTTGGACTACCACCACTTGAAGCCATGGCCTGTGGTTGTCCTGTTGTAGTCTCTAATGCCGCAAGTCTTCCGGAAGTTTGTGGGGATGCTGCTTACTATGTTGATCCTTATGATATTGATGATATAGCAAAAGGAATTTATGAGGTTTTAACCGATGATAAACTACAGCAGGAGTTAAGACAAAAAGGATTGGAAAGGGTAAAATTGTTTAACTGGAAAGAATCAGCAGAAAAGTTACTATCTGTTATAAAGGAGGTTTTGGATGAATAAAACGGCATTGATTACAGGGATCAGAGGACAGGATGGAGCATACCTTGCTAAACTACTTCTTGAAAAAGGCTACGAGGTCTATGGTGCTGATAGAAGAAGCGGGGATTTCGGAAATTGGAGACTAAAAGAGCTTGGGATTGAAAATGATGTGAAGATAGTTTGTATGGATTTGCTCGAATTAACAAATATTATAAAAACTATTGAGAAGATTAAGCCTGATGAAGTCTACAATCTTGCTGCTCAAAGTTTTGTGGGTGTTTCTTTTGAACAACCAATTTTGACATCAGATGTCGATGCAATGGGGGTTTTAAGGCTATTAGAATCTATAAGATTAGTAAAACCAGGTACGAAGTTCTATCAGGCATCAACAAGTGAATTGTTTGGGAAAGCTCAGGAGATTCCGCAAACAGAAAAAACCCCATTTCATCCAAGAAGCCCTTATGGTGTAGCAAAATTATTTGGACACTGGATTTCTATTAATTATAGAGAATCATATGATATGTTTGTTTGTTCAGGAATATTGTTTAACCATGAGTCTCCCTTAAGAGGAATAGAGTTTGTCACGAGGAAGATAACTTATGGGATAGCAAGAATGAAATATGGGTTTCAGGATAAAATAATTCTTGGAGACTTAAATGCGAAGAGAGATTGGGGATATGCTCCTGAATATGTTGAGGGAATGTGGTTAATGTTGCACCAGGAGACCCCTGACGACTATGTATTAGCAACGGGAGAAACACATTCTGTCAGAGAATTTGTGGAAAACGCTTTTAAAGCTGCTGGATATGATATTGAGTGGGAAGGGGAAGGTGTAAATACAAAAGGGATGAATAAGAAGTCAGGAAAAGTATTAGTAGAGATTTCTCCGGAATTCTACCGCCCTGCAGAAGTTGAGATATTAATAGGGAATCCTGCAAAGGCTGTGGAAAAACTCGGATGGGAGTCAAGAACCAAACTTGAAGATTTGGTTAGAATTATGGTGGAGGCAGATATGAGAAGGGTGGAAAGGGAATTGAGATGAAGATTGCCCTGGTACATGACTGGCTTGTGACTATTGCTGGTGCAGAGAAGGTTTTAGAGGCAATTTATGAGATATATCCTGGTCCAATCTATACTCTGGTAACAGACCGGGAAAAATTAAAAGGCAGTATCTTTGAAAATGCAGAAATATTTTCTTCTTTTATTCAGAAACTGCCTAGGGCAAAGAGGAAATATAGGAACTATTTACCCTTTTTCCCTCTTGCAATAGAGCAATTTGATTTATCTGAATACGATGTAATACTTTCGGTTAGCACCTGTGCAGCAAAAGGTGTTTTAACACGCACTGATCAGCTCCATATTAGTTATTGTTGTACACCGGTAAGATATGCTTGGGACCTACATCATCAATATTTAAAAGAAACAGGTTTAAATAAAGGGTTAAGAGGGACAATTGCAAAGTTAATTTTACATTATATCCGTATGTGGGATTATACAACTGTAAATAGAGTAGATCGCTTTATTACCCTCTCTAACTATATAGCAAAAAGAATTAAAAAAATTTACGGCAGGGATTCTACTATTATTTATCCACCTGTGGATATTGAGAAATTCCAAATTTATACAGAGAAAGAAGATTTTTATTTAACAGCTTCGAGGATGGTTCCATATAAGAAGATGGATTTGATTGTAGAAGCCTTTTCTGAAATGCCTGATAAGAAACTCGTTGTTATAGGAGATGGTCCGGATTTTGATAAAATTAAATCAAAGGCAGGCAAGAATATCGAAATATTAGGATATCAATCTTTTGAGATTTTAAGAGATTATATGCAGAGAGCTAAAGCCTTTATTTTTGCAGCAGAAGAGGATTTCGGAATAACTCCAGTTGAAGCCCAGGCCTGCGGTACTCCTGTGGTTGCTTATGGAAAGGGTGGAGTGCTGGAGACCGTTATAGAAGAGAAGACAGGTATTTTTTTCAAAGAGCAAACAAAGGAGAGTTTAGTCGAGGCTGTTGAAAGATTTGAGAGAATTCAAAACAAGTTTGATTGTAATGAAATAAGGAAAAATGCAGAAAGATTCAGTAAAGACAGATTTAAAAGAGAATTTAAGGCGTTTATTGAGAAGATTCTGGCTGATAGCTCACAGCCATAGTAGTTCGACATTGAGAATATGATTGAATACCTGAGTTTGACCTGGTAGAAGAATAACCGCATGATTTGTTATAATGTTATATTATACTATTTGGCTAATAATAAATACGGGTTAGCAGAGTGGATTGTGGTCGTTTATGGCTAAACAGTTGATAGGCTTATTTGAATGAGAAATCTATTTACAAGGAGGCAGAGGTGAGAGAGGGTATACATCCAGACTACAAAGAGGCCAAGGTCGCTTGTGCCTGTGGCGAGACTTTTATAACGAGGTCGATTAAACCTGAAATCCATGTGGATATCTGTTCAAAATG
>VAOY01018085.1_pt1 | contig 10463 bp, 11 predicted proteins | sample 3393881 | NCBI WGS metagenome assembly VAOY01 (sample SAMN08290430, study PRJNA428436) | hydrothermal vent metagenome | isolation source: Deep-sea hydrothermal vent chimney | place: Indian Ocean: Southwest Indian Ridge
AAATCACAGGTTAAAAACTGATAATGAGGAGGATATGACGGATGAATTCAAAATTGCATCATAATATCAAGCAGAAAAACGAACTGCAAAACTTAAGTAATCAATGTCCCGGCCATCCATCCGGAGCTGAAAACCAACTCGGAGAAGGATTCGGACATTAACATTAAACCGCGTCTGATTCTATTCATTCTTTTCCTTTAAAATTGAATATTTCCGGCAGGCGCTCGTTGATCTCAATATCTTCGAGTTTCTCTTTTTCGCGAATAAGTTCCACAGTTCCATTTTTACTTATCATTACGACCGCGGGGCGGCAGTGAATGAACTGCATGGACTGGGTGGCGTTGTAAGCGCCGATTGGTGATATAATCAGCTTTGTCCCGCGTTCAAGCCGCGGCAGAAGCATACTTTCCTCGATTACGTCAATATTCATACATAAGGGCCCGTTCAAGGTCGCCGGCTCTAAAATACCCTCAATATAGCGATCAATTTCTACTTTGTAATTATACCAGGTGGAAGTATAAAGGAGGTTGACTCCGGCATCCATTGTATAGGCTCGCTGCCCGGTAATCATGTTTTTTGCCGCAGTTTCGATATAAGGCGGAAGTTATCTGGTCCGCGTATGCCTCGACATCCGGTACCGCGATTTCGGGCGGCTGATAGACGCCCTTTAAATGGCTTTTTGACGCGAAGCCTCCACCCAGGTCAAGATATTCAAGTTTAAAACCGCTGGTTTCTTTCATCTTATTGGAAAAAGCGATCAATTTATCGACTGCCCGGGAATAGGCGCTCGCGTCAAGTATAAAAGTTCCGATATGACAGTGCAGTCCCGTGAGTTTTAATTTTCCTCCCGCTTTGATCCGTTCAACCGCGTCCGCCGCCTGTCCGGACTCGAGATTAAAGCCGAAACGCGACCATTGAGGATAAATTCCGGCGTCAAGGTTTATCCGTATCGCAACGGTGATTTCGCGTTTCAGTTTATGCGCGATTTTTTCAAGATCAGCTATTTCGTCAAAAGAATCCAGATGGATCTTCGCCCCGTCCGCGACCGCTTTTTCGAGAGCCGGGACTGGTTTGTACGGGCCGTTGAAAATAATATCTTCGCCCCTGACGCCAAGTTTGCGCGCTTTATCGTACTCGAATTCACTGACAACCTCGGCGATTGAGCCGAGTTTATGAAAAAGTGAACATATTGATTTCAGGTAATTGGTTTTATAACTCCAGGCAAAATGGACTTTCGGGTAACGCTCAGCAAAGGCGGTATGGTTCCGTTTGTATATTTCCCGCAATCGTTTTTCCGAGAACACATACAAAGGCGAACCGTATCCGGCGCTAAGTTTCTCAATGGGAACGCCGTCAATGTTATCCCTGACCAGCAGGCTTGACGATTTGCTCGCGGCTCCGTGTTTAGCTGAAAGTTGAGTTTGAACTTTTACAATAACTGGACTCTTGTATTTTTTTTAGCTGTTGACGGCATGATTTTCTCCTCCGGTTACCAGGTTGCTGAATTGCGTAATATCACATATAATCTCATCGGTATAACGAACGAACATTTTACCGGGGGGATATGAAGTTTTCCGCGGGATTTTATGCTTTAATATCGTTTTAACAAGTCGCTCAGGGAGATTTATTCCGACTCCGGCCGCGAAATATACCCAGGCCGGAAAGCGCGGATTTATTTCAATTAATTGGATTTTATCGCCGTCCACCAGACATTCCACTTCAAAAGGCCCCCGCCATTTAGTCTTTTTTATGAATTTATTCGCGACCTCCAGCAAGCCGTCATGATATATTGTCACCCCGGACCATATTTTCCCTAAATCAGTAGTAGTCTGCTTTTTTACCGCGACCATTCCTAAATTGCCGCCCTTTCCGTCCCCGACCCCCACAATATTTAATTCTTCGCCTTTTACTATTTCCTGCAGCAGGACAGGCAAACCCCATTCCCGGGCGATTGACGCGAAATATTTTGCGGCATCCGCGAGGGTGCTTACCCGGTATGCCTGGTAATATTGTCCCTTTATCATAAGTTCCGGATACTTTGCGAAAAACTCAGGCAGTTCACCGGCGGAATATATTTTCCAGATCCTGGGATAAATTACGCCTATTGACTTCGCAAAGCCCGCGAGCCGATCCTTATTGCGTAATTCAAATTGTTTTTCGTCCGGCAGAAAAGTCTGAATTCCGGCTTTTTTCAATTTTTCAGCGTATTTAATATACAGCGGCAGTTCCGCGTCAAGACATGGAATTACAATATCGAGCCCGGATTCTTTTTTAATATGCTTTAAACGTTTATAAATTCCGTCCCAGCCAGCCGTCGGGTAGGGAAGGATGTAGGACTTATCCAGATAATGCTGCAAATAATGGCCCGGGTCATTGACGTCATAGCTCAAGCCGATGAGCTCACAGTCAAAATCCGCTTCTCGAAGGCTTTTGGCAACGGGAATCCCCGGGCCCGGGTTGTTGGTCGCGTTGATTCCGCTTATTCCGATTTTCAGTGTTTTCATGCATCAACCTCAAACAGGCCGTAAATCACCAGTTGATTACGGAATTCCAGGATATCCGTGTAAGCGTCTTCATAGCTCACATTGAAATGTTTTGTGAGTTCTTCTGATATTTCAGCCAAAGGCGCAGCTTCGCGTAAAGACCGGATAATCAAAGCACCGGTTTCATTAATAGTGAATGTTTCGCCGGTGAAAGGGTCAAAAGTGAAACCGGACTCATTAATAACTAAAGATTTTATCTTATTCATAGTAAAACTCCATAGTATACCATATTGATATACCACGGAAAGTGTGGAAATTCAATAGAAATAATGAAAAAACGACGCGAAAATCCGAAAGGGGATACGGACGAACACGGGCGGACACGGAGTGATTAAATAAAACAAAAAATATTGCAATATTATTTTTTTGGTATATCTTTTATTTTTTAAGGATATCAGGTGTAAAAATGAGTGGTTCAAAAGAAAGTTTCAGATACGAACAAATCGCGCGGACTTTGCAGCGCAATATTAAACGCGGTTTGTTTCCGTCCGGCAAACTGCCGCCGGAACGCTTTTTGGCGGAGTACTTTGACGTTAACCGTTTGACTCTGCGCAAAGCGATGAAGCTCCTGGAGGCCGATAAATGGATATTCCGCATGGGGCGGCGCGGGACTTTCATCGTTAAAGGCGATCAGTTCGGCGGAATAACAAAACGCCGGGTGTTCGCTTACCTGCTGGCGGGCGGGGATGAATTCTCTCCGGTTTACGCAAACAGTTTCGCTGAATTATCGCGAAAGCTGGCCGCGGTTGGCGGCAGTCTGCTGTTTTACGCCGCTGAAAGCCTTGAGGAACTGGGGTCTTTGGAGGAAGCAACGCTGGGACACGGGGTTGACGGCATTTTTGTTTCCGGCGGAATGAACGTCGAAATAATTAAAAAATTATGTTCCTGGAACGCTCCCGTCGTTGTGCTCGGGCATCTGCTGTACCGCGATCCGCTGGAAAATGAACTGGACCGGGTAATTGTGGACAGTCTGGATTATTCATACCGCTGTACCGGAATGCTGATCGGGCGGGGGGCGAAAAAGATAGCCCTGGTGAACGGGCCGTCATACCAGGTTTTTTCAGATTCGGCCCAGGGCTATATGAAAGCTTTGAATGAGGCGGGGATAAACTTTGCTGAAGACATGGTGATTAGTTGCGGGGAGGATAGTGCCCCGGCTGCTGAAGCTGAATTCGCGGCATGGCTCGGCGGACACGAAATTGACGCGGTTTTTGTCGCCGGCGAAGCCCTGCAGATCGGGGTTCGACAGGCATTATGGAATTTACGACGCAGCGATATTATCCTGGCCTCCCTGAGCTATGGAGCATTGAAATCTTCGCCGGATTGTTTGTTATTGACGATTTCCGCAAAGGAGATAGCCGCTGCTGCAGCCGGTTTGCTGGGGAAAAGACTGGCAAATATGAAAAAAGCCGCTGAAACTATAAAAATCCCGGCGCGAGAGCAGTCGCGGGTGTAGCCGGATACTGCTTTTTATTTGCTAAAGTCGTTTGTCAGGATTATATTAAGGTTTTGCAGAGAACCCACTGGTGATGTCGACAATATATTATGCGGAATATTGAAGAAAATATTAGAATTCATGATAAGTTTCAATTTGAGATAAAATTTGTGTACCCTTTTGACCGGAACACAGCGGTTACGGAATATACGGTTGAACATTTTTTGTTTATCCCGAATAACCTGGGAATCAACGCGCGGAATTATACGAAAAAACAATTCTACAGTGACAGCCAGAAATACATTCGTTTGAAAACACCTGTATTCAGTTTGCATTCCATGGCCGGCGGCGCGGATAATCCCCTGGATAAATTACGCGACAAAATGAAAGCCCTGGCCGATAATTCCGGTGAACGGACAGTTAACCATAATTACAAATATCAATTGAAGATGTTTTGCGCGATATTTAAGAGCGCGATTCGCGACGAGGAATTATTCATCGAAAACCGGCTCGAGCCCCGGGAGCAGAGAGACGCGGCGACTAAGGTTGTAAACGATATTCAGGCGACTATTGATAATTTTCGCGCGCTTAGAGTACTTATTCAAGTTCCGCGTGTTACCTATAAACAAATGGCGTTGTTTAATTTCGCGGACGAATATATGAGTATTTTGATCGAAAAACGTGTATTCAAGCTTTTGAATTTTCTGAAAAAAAGCAAAAGTCCCAAATATTCTAAAATCAGTCCGGTTTTACTGGCCCTGGCGCTTGCCGAGCGGGATTACCGCGACAGACAAAATTATCCGTCCATTGCCCGGGAAGGCAAATCAAATGAAACAATAGTCTACCGCAGCCGTATTTTGAAGAAAATAATGGGCAATATCCTGTTTTTGAGCACGAATATCAAGACAGAAGGACGTTTGCGTGAACAAGTCAGTTTAGGCTTTGCCGCCGGCCTGGCGATGGCGTTTGCCACCTCGTTTATTTTTCTGTCGCGGCGGCTGCTTAAGGATTTTACGCTTTCATTGTTTGCGCTGGTGATTATTATTTATGTTTTTAAAGACCGCATCAAAGAAATAACTAAAAATATCCTGATAAAAATATTGCGCAAATATATTTATGATTACAAAACCAGTTTAACGACCAGTTTCGATAGTAAGATAGGATTTTGCCGGGAGATTTTCAATTTTATTACGGAAGAAAAATTACCGCAGACAATCAATCGCATCCGCAATAAAGATTATATTGATGAACTCAATAACGGTTATACGGCCGAGGATATTATTTATTACAAAAAAAAAATCCGCATTTATTCGGGGCAATGCAGGCAGTTGCTGACGGATTTTAAAGTTGACGGGGTCATTGATATTCTGCGTTTTAATGTGCGTCATTTTCTGAACAAAATGGATAATCCGCTCAAGACTCTTTTTGTCGCGGACGGGGATGAGGATTTCAAAAAAATCAACGGTAAATGTCTTTACCATGTGAATTTGATTTTAAAGTACGGCGGCGTGAAGTCAGACCCGTTCTACCACAAATTCAGGATAATTTTAAATCGTGACGGCATAAGGCGGATTGAAAAAATACCCTGCGATTTCACGCATACAGCTCCGCTTAACGGCTGACTTGCAGCATTGCCGCGGTCAACCGCCTGAGGTCTTCGCTGGAAATAATATACGGCGGCATGATGTAAATCAGGCGCCCGAAAGGCCTTATCCAGACTCCGGCATCAACAAACTTTTTTTGAATCAGGGCCATATCCACAGCTTTTTTCATTTCGATTACGCCGATGGCGCCGAGGATGCGGACGTCTTTGACTCCGGGATATTCGCGGGCGGGGGCGAGCTCAATTTTCAGCTGCCGCTCAATCTCCGCAACTTTCGTTTTCCAGTCATATTGATCAAGTAAATCCAACGAGGCTTTTGCCACCGCGCAGGCCAGGGGGTTGCCCATAAAAGTCGGCCCGTGCATAAAAACTCCGGGCGCAGAGCTGGAAATAGTATGCGCGACATCGTCGGTCGCGAGCGTTGCCGCGAGCGTCATATAGCCGCCCGTTAAAGCTTTGCCGACACAGATAATGTCCGGCGCAACCCCGGCGTGTCCGCAGGCAAACAGTTTGCCGCTGCGCCCGAACCCGGTTGCGATTTCATCAAAAATCAACAGCACGTTATGTTCATCGCAGAGTTGGCGCAATTCGACCAGGTATTGCGGCGAATAAAAACGCATGCCGCCGGCGCCCTGGACGACCGGCTCAAGGATTACAGCGGCTGTTTCAGCGGCGTGTTTCTGCAGGGCTGAACGCATTTCGGCAATATCCGCGGGATTCCATTCGTCTTCAAAACGGCATTGCGGCGCTTCGACAAAATAATGCCTGGCAAGCAGGCCGGCAAACAATGCGTGCATTCCGTCGAGCGGGTCGCAAAGCGCCATGGTTCCCAAAGTATCGCCGTGATAGCCCGAACGTATTGTCAAGAGCCGGTTTTTATTTTTCAGGCCTCTGGCCTGTTGATACTGCAGAGCCATTTTAACAGCGACTTCCACGCTGATCGAACCGGAGTCCGCGAGGAAAACTTTCTGCAATGCCGCAGGTGTGATTTCAACCAGTCGGCGGCAAAGGCCGACGGCGGGTTCATGGGTGATGCCGCCGAACATGACGTGCGACATTTTGTCTATCTGCTTTTTGGCCGCTTCATTTAAAACCGGGTGGTTATAGCCGTGTACGGCCGCCCACCACGAGGACATGCCGTCGATCAGTTCGCGTCCGCCGGCGAGTTTCAGGCGCACTCCGGAAGCTGATTCCACCGGATAAACCGGCAGGGGATTCAGCATGGACGTGTAGGGATGCCAAATATGTTCTTTATCGAATTTTAACATTTTATCCATCATGCCGATACGTCCTTTAAATCAAAATTTTGAATATCCAATGTTCTGAAAAGACAGGAGTAAATACTATATGACATTGCCTGCACATTACAAGCCGGAGCCCCGATGTGTATTTTTTTTGCAATAATATTTGTAAACTGTTAAATCAACTGTAGGTTAAATCGGAGCGTTGGTGTATTTTTAATGGTCGGCAATAAAAGGAAAAGGTGAAATTATGACTTCAGATCCCAAAACAATCAAAAAAGCTGCGAAGACGGAACCGGAACTTGCTCATCAAACAGCAATTAATATGGAGCTCTGTCCCAAAGGCGTACTTGCTAAACTGCTGTATTGTATCGCTTTTCTTCTGCTCGCGAATATTGTCGCAATAATATTAAGGCTTTGTTTCGGTTATTATTATTGCTATGGATTAGTTCCAATGTTTGATCTTGACTCCGAAATGAATGTTCCTACCTTTTATTCATCGCTTACGCTCGTGTTTGCCAGTGTGCTGCTCGCGACTATTGCATTTTGCCATAAGAAAGCAAAAAGTTCTTATTGGCCGTGGGCCGGGCTGGCGATTATATTTTTATTTTTATCGTTGGACGAATTCTGTTCAATCCATGAGCGTTTCGAGGCGCCGGTTTTGAGATTATTAAAAACCTCTGGATTATTTACATTGGCAAAAATATTCTTTTACGCCTGGGTAATCCCCTACGGAATAGTTTTAATCGCATTTTCAATGGTTTATGCTAAATTTTTAGTGAACCTTCCCCGGAAAACAATGCTCCTGTTTATCGCTTCAGCCGCGATTTATGTTAGCGGAACTATAGGTATGGAAATACTTGGCGGCATACAGGATAGATTATACGGCCAGGCCAACCTTGCCTATATGCTTCTCAGTACCGTTGAGGAAATGCTCGAAATGCTTGGTATCGCGCTTTTTATCTATACATTGTTAGCGTATATAAGAGATCAGTTTAAATCTTTCTCAATGTCCGTCAGGAAACATGATAAATAAATAGTATTTGGAGACGGATTCCGAATCCGTCTCCACTGAAAGTCATGCTTATCTGCCTAGTTTTTTCCAGATTGGTTCGAGATCAATCATTTGATTAGTTTGAGCGGCTTGATCCATGACTATCGCGACGACCGCGCTTTCAAGTCCTTCGTCGCCGCTGCATTCGGGCTCGACGCCTTCAGACATGGTTTTATATAATTCTTTCGTGATAAATGCATCACCGCCGCCATGACCGTCAGCTCCAAAATTAATGATTGTTTCGCCTTCGTCTCCAATGAGTTTATAACGCAAAGTACTGGAGTATAATTCGAGAACCATAGTTCCTTCCGTACAGGAAAAATACATACGGCGTTCAGGAATAGCGTTGGACATTGTTGCCTGGAACATTACACAGATGCCGTTGCGGTACTGCATGATGCCCACTTGGTTGTCCATGAGGTCTTTGTCGGCGGTAAAAGGTGAATCTTCACCATGCGGGTCAGGCCGGGTGCGGAAAGTTTCTTTACCGTGCTGCTTCATGTATCTTTCATTTTCAGGGACGAAATAATCGAGTCCGCCGAAAGAAGCTATTTTAGTCGGCAGGCTGTCGCAGAACCAGTTGATAAGGTCTAAGTCATGGCAGCATTTTTCGAGGATGTGAGGCCCGGCGAGTTCCGTTAAGCGGCGCCAGTTCATCATTATGTAGGCACCGTGTGCAGGATCGATATTTTCGTTAGCGTCAATGCTGAGAACTTTACCTAATTTACCGGAAGAGATAAGTTCTTTTGCTTTGCGGTAAAGTTTAGAATAACGCAGAACAAATCCAGTCGCGAAAGTCAAAGCTGATTTCCGGTGTGCTTCGAAGATTTCCTGACAGTCGTCAATACGGGTGGCCAGAGGTTTTTCAGAAAAAACATTTTTGCCGGCCGCAAAACCAGCGAGGATGTGTTCTTTGTGGTGAGCATTTGGAGAAAATACCATTACCCAGTCAACTCCTGGAGTATTGACAGCTTCCTGATAAGTATCGCAAATAGCTGTATCCGGAGAATTCCAGTATTCAAGAGCATTCCGGCATTGTTTTTTGTCCGGGTCGAAAAGTGATAGAACCTTTACATTACCGCCTGAGTCACGCAGTAAATTATTTGTCACGCCGCAAGCCCTGCCGCCAGCGGCGATAACCGCTACATTGATTGTTTTTTTATTTTTTGACATTTTTTTATTCCGTTATTTGTTTAAAATAAGTGTTGTGTCTATATTATACATGTTGAAAGTATAAAAAAAATGGATAAAAACCGCATAAATGATGACTTTTTAACGGACTATGTGAACAATTATGCTTGAAAGAATAAAACCGGCAATAAAATCCAAGCCTTATGATGTACATACGGCACCCAAAGGTATTCAGCAAATACATAAGGATTATGGTTTATGGGTAATTGGCGGCGGCAACAAGGCGCCGGCAGATTCTTATTATACTTGTTCCAAACGCTATTTTGAATTTTATTCTATTTCGCACATGCACGATGGGGCAGGGCGCTTATGGCTGGAGCCGGGCAAGGAATTTGCGGTAAAAGCCGGGCAATGTGTTATAATTTGTCCTGAAACCTTGAACCGTTACGGTGGCTGTAACGCTCAAGCCTATGTGGAGGATTCTATTCGTTTTGCCGGGCCTGTGGCGAACATGATGCGCAAGGCCGGAATTATTAAAGACGGCGTTTTTGAGTTGGGCAGAGCCCGCAGTCTGCTGCCGATAATAAAACTTGTAAGTGATCCGGCGGTGGATTCGCAGATAAACGCCAATATCGCGCTGCAAAAACTTTTAGTCGATATTTACAATGAAAACAAGCAGCAAAATATAATCCAGACAGATTTTATGATCGATAAACTTATTGCGACCATCAAAGAGCAGATCAATCGTTGGTGGACGGTCAGTGAAATGACGGATGTCTGCAATTTAAGCGATGACCAGTTCAGGTGCTTGTTTTTGAAGCGGACAGGAATGCTGCCAAAAATTTACGTTGACCGGCTGAAAATGCAAAAAGCCGGTGAATTACTGATATCAAATCGTTTTAAGATTACAGAAATAGCGAAGCGCCTCGGGTATGTTGACCAATATCATTTTTCCCGGCGTTTCAAGAAAATAACCGGTTTATCGCCGAGACGCTACCGGCAGGCCTTTACTTTAGGGGCTTAAAATAATAATCGCACCGGGGCGTCGCCGGACGCGGTCAAGCGGCGGAACGCTTGTCGTCCATCTGCAAGGGCTCCTGTCTTTAATAGCCCTGCACTCAAGAGATCTTTATTTGTAACTCTTTAAACTCAAAAATATCTAATTTGACACATCTTTGTCGCAAAAAATAATCTTCAAAAAACGGTACTTTCCGGTACTTTTAAGTCTTAAAACGGTACCAAATGGCACTTCTCTAAAACGTTCTTTTTAGACTATTTTTCATAACTAAATATAATCTCCCATAAGCTGAAAATCAAGCATAAATTGAAAGAAATATGAAGATTTTATATTTCCCCAGTAATCGGTCAGTCGACTTTTGGGTCAAAACCCATATCAAGCTGCGATAGAGTCATCTTGGATATCAGAAGCTTCATCTTGAAAAATTAAATGGCGTAA
>VAOY01030769.1_pt1 | contig 10448 bp, 9 predicted proteins | sample 3393881 | NCBI WGS metagenome assembly VAOY01 (sample SAMN08290430, study PRJNA428436) | hydrothermal vent metagenome | isolation source: Deep-sea hydrothermal vent chimney | place: Indian Ocean: Southwest Indian Ridge
AGAAAGGTACTGTGGTTTCCGGAAAGCTTGAAAAACCAATGGATATATTGCAAAGAGAGCATTGGAAAGCGAGAAAGACTTTTGTTGAGTTTGACGATCCTTACTATGGAAAGATCTTAGTGCAAAATTCTTCATTTAAATCCATGTCACGTACACCCGGTAGAATAAAGTGGTGCTGTCGATCTATCGGAGCCGATAATGAATTAATCTATGGGAAATACTTGGGTTTAGGTCGTAAGAAATTAAAAGAATTGAAAGATGAGGGTGTTGTCTGATATTGTTTGTTGGTGTTAACTTTGCCGGTAGGTATAATTGTGAAGATAGACATCAGTCGAGAAAAAAATTTCAAAAAAAAAAGGGGGGGTGTTTGAATGATAAAACAAAGGTGTACTTATAACGTGGATATGTTTAGAGATACTTTTGAAAGCAAGTTTACCTATCTTAACGGTTTTTTGCGCAATACGCACCGCTACGCGGAGAGAACCGCGCTTACCTGTCCCATCCGTGAGAAGAGCTGGACATATCCAGAATTGAACGAGGAATGTAATATGCTGGCAGATGCTCTTGTTGCTGATGAAGTTACTAAGAACGATGTGCTTATGTATCAGTTGTTTAACTGTGCCGAATTTGTTTTTCTTTATCTCGCGCCACAAAAGATCGGTACTGTAAACTGTCCTATAAATTTCCGTCTTTCCTGCGGCGAGACCGCTTATATCATTGACGACAGCAAACCTGCGGTTTACTTCTATGATGCCGAGATCAAAGATACAGCAGAAAAAGCACTAAATATGGCAAAGCATAAGCCAAAAAGGGTTGTCATGGTAGATATTTATGGTACGAGCAAACCCTTTGCCGGATCGATTTCGTATAGTGAGTATGTAAAAGATAAATCTAAAGAAGAGCCGGCAATCAAACTGTCGTCCCATATCTATGATGAAACCACACGTTTATATACCTCCGGTACCACAGGTATGCCTAAAGGAGCGCCATTAAACAATATCAACGAGATTTTAAGTGCCCACGATGTGATTATGCATTTCCCGCTTTCACCTATAGACAAGACAATGAATATGACACCATGGTTTCACCGTGGAGGATTGTACTCGGGCGGACCAAATCCTACGCTTTACATAGGCGGGGAACTGGTTACCTTAAGAGCGTTCGATTCCAAGACAATCCTTGATTATGTTGGAAAATACGGCCTTACTTTTCTCATCGGTACACCATCTACGCTTAAGTTGCTATATGACGAGCAGGTAAACAAGCCGCGCAATTTAAGCAAACTTAAAGGGATAGTAACCATGGGGGCGCCTCTGGAGAAAAATGACTGCATTAAATATCATAAGGTGCTTACACCCAACATATTTAACGGTTACGGAACAACTGAAGCTTTTTGGAATACTTTTCTGAGACCTTACGACCTGCCCGAGATGGCCGGCAGCGCCGGACGCTCATGTACAGACGACGATGTAGCGGTAGTTAAAAGTTACGACAGCCGTATGGCTGAACCGAATGACTATGCAGCTAAAAATAATAAGGAAATAGGTGAAGTAATTGTCAGAGCCCCCGGTAAGTGCGCCTATGATTACATCAATAGACCCGAGGAGACTAAGAAAAAGTACTACAAGGGATGGATGTACACAGGTGATTTGGCAACCTGGAATAATAAGGAATACATTACCATCGTGGGACGCAAGGATGACATGCTCATATCCGGCGGGGAAAATATCTATCCCGTGCAGGTAGAAGAAGTAATCAATGAGAATGCAAAGGTGCAGGAGTGTGTGGTTACGGGAGTGCCTGATGATAAATGGGGTCAAATGGTCGTGGCTTATGTCATTAAAAAAAATTCTTCCCTTACCGCACAGGAACTTGAGGAGTTCTGTAAAAATCACCCAATGCTGGCGAGGTACAAGAGGCCAAAATACTATAGATTTGTAGACAATATACCATTAACGGCCACAGGCAAGAAAATGCATTATAAAGTTAAGGAGCAGGCTGCGGAGGACATTAAGAAAAGTTTGCTGGAAAGAGTTTAAGCTGACAGTAAAATAAGAGTTCTTCCTAAAAAAGCGCTGATAAAAAGATGATACGAGACTTGAAAAAAAGAATTGTTTCTAAGAAGACTGGAATAAACTACAAAAGACACTAACAATTATAACGGAACTTCCGCACAAAAAATGACAAAAAAGCCTGTATCTCTTTATGGATACAGGCTCTACCGGTAATTTATCCATATCTTTTTCTTAGCTTGCCCGATATAGTCATGGTCTTTTAGTTTTAAGGATTTTTCCATACTCAGTTTCGGATCATTAACCGTCTTTACCTCCCGACCTTTTAACAACCTTTCCAATCAGGAGACTAATCTTTCAGGTCGGCTCGACAGATTGGAGATAACAGTATGTTTAACCTTTCCGTCTTCTCTGTAGTTCTCCATCAGTACCACTGATGAGTAGGTCTTCTTTTTGGTTTTCTTATATATTCTTTGAATGCGGTTTTATGATGAAATTTGTACGGAAGATCCGTTAAATACTCAAGTTAATCCATATACTGCCGATCTACTTTGAGAGGTGAAAATATGGATATAACTATCGGACCGTTATATGCGGTCAACAAAGTTGCGAAAAAAAAGAATATAAAGGAAAACAGGCTTTATCGCGGCAGAATTGTGGGAATAAGGCATTCAAGATCAAGAGACAATAGACTAAGTGATGAGAATAATACGAGCTCCAAAACATTAATCATAGTTACAAATTCAAATATCAGCAAAGAAATAGTTGGGAAAACCGTCTTAATAAAAATTATAGGTTAAGCATGCACATCATAACGTACTATGCCGTCGCAGCCTATGAGCGTTTATTGTGCAGCGGTCTCATAATCAGCACGCAGAAACCTTGTTGCGGCCATTCCTTTTTGATTGATATAATGCGTCATCCATTCTCTTGAGTGCCTTGATTGGTAGTTCGTCTTCTCCGTCGTCTACTCTGCATTCAGCCACCCCGAATGATAAAGTAACGGAAAATAGTTTTGATTTAACCTTGAACTTAAGTTTTGAAAGAAGATATCGCAACTTTTCTGCAAGCAGTGCTGCGCATTTTATATTTGTTGAAGGACATATTATAATAATTTCTTCACCTCCATATCTGATGATTGTATCGGATGAGCGCGATGAATTAATAAGCAATTCTGCAATACTCGACAACACCTTATCACCAACCATATGACCATATGTATCGTTTACATCTTTAAACTTATCAATATCTGCAATAATAATGGACAGTTCGGTACCATATCGCTTAAGTCTGTAAAATTCTCTTTTTAGAATAATATTCATAAAGCGCCTGTTAAGTAAGCCGGTAAGAGGATCTTTGAATATCATGTCTGCTATATTGCTTAAAATAGTTTCATCGGCTTCGAGACCTTTTTTTGCTTTATTTAACTTGGATAGATATTCAAGCGTATCCTTTGATAGATCCTTCAGTTCTCTGCTATTTTTAATTTTGCTGCTATATGAAACAGTCGCCAATAACAGTTTTTTGACCTTATCGGAGATACTGCCGTGGACCTTTGACAAATCCTTAGATCTTTTGGTTTCAAGAGCCTTTTGCCGATTTTCAATAAACAGCTCCGAATCAAACATTTCAAGATCTTCATCCGTGAAGCCGAGTTTTCGTGCTATTTTTTTAAAAAGTATTTTATAAAACGTAGGCACAAGTCCTTTATTTTTATCTTCAGCATATTTATATACTTTGGAACTAATCCTTTTTACAGATGCATTTATAGCACTCTTATTCATTTATTCGCTTCGTTTATTTATATAAAAAGTCGCTTTTATCTTTATGATATACATGTTACCTCTATGATTAAGGAATCCATGAACGATTATCTTGACCCCCCAATTAGCCTGCTCTGCATTGCAAATCCCGGCAACAGTTCAACCGTTACCTATAATTTACACTTTTCCGGCAGATTTAACTCTCAGTATAAACAGCCGTTACTGATTACCAGTATATCTTATATTTGATTCGCTGTAAATACCGATCGCCAAAGCCGGATACCCCTCAATAAGCATGTTCTTCTTTAACGACAATTTTATTCAAAAAAGATATCGGATACTATTCTATTTGAACCGTCGCAAAAGTATGTTATTATTCATAACTCAGACGGTTAGAGGATACCGCAAAAGACGATTTTATGTAATTTATATCAGGAGGCTGTTTATGTCAATTTTTAGACAGTACGATATACGGGGCATTATCGGGAAAACATTAAAAGAAAGCATAGTTCAAAAGATTGCATACATATTTGGAAGAATACTGAAACAGAAAACAGAGGATGTTTCTGCGGCTATTGGACATGATGCAAGATTAAGTTCAGAAAGTTTAAGCAGGGCGGCGACAGAAGGATTGCTTGCAAGTGGGGTTAATGTAATTGACATCGGACTTGTTCCAACGCCGATTCTCTATTATGCAACATTTAAGCTTAGTACTACCGGAGCGATGATGATAACAGGCTCTCACAATCCTCCGGAATATAATGGTATGAAATTATGTATCGGCAATGACACAATTTATGGAGAAGCGATCAAAGAGATTGAGAAAAAGATGAAAGAAACAACTATAAAAGAAAATAAAATCGGCACCTATACAAAAACCGACATTTCCGGTAATTATATTGAAATGATTCTAAGCGGTTTTTCCGGAATCTCAGAGATGCTGAAACGGCTTGAGCGGCCTGTAAAGATTGTTATAGATTCAGGAAACGGAACCGCCGGCATAATTGCACCGAAACTTTTTAGAAACATGGGATTTGAGTTAATTGATCTTTATAGCAAACCCGACGGCAATTTCCCCAATCATCATCCTGATCCTACGGTAGAGATAAATTTGAAGGATCTGAGAAAGAAAGTCCGGGAAACGGAATCGGATTTTGGAATAGCATATGATGGAGATGCTGATAGAATTGGAGTTGTGGATGAAAAAGGAACCATCATATGGGGAGACAAACTTTTACTTATTTTTGCGCTTGATATTATCAACGAATGGAAACGGAAGGAACCGCCTGTGATAATCAGCGAAGTAAAAAGCAGCAGCGTTCTGTATGAAGGCGTTCGAAAGGCCGGCGGAAAAATTATTATGTGGAAAACGGGTCATTCATTGATAAAGGCTAAAATGAAAGAGACCGGTGCGATATTAGCCGGAGAGATGAGCGGCCATCTGTTTTTTAAGGATAGATATTATGGATATGATGATGCTGTTTATGCAGGTTTAAGGTTGACTGAGATCTTCGTAAAAAAGAAAATCAATAACAGACAATTCAAATTGTCGGAATTGATAGAAAATATGCACAAAACCGTTGTTACCCCTGAGATTAGAATCAGCTGTCCGGATACCATAAAACATAAAATTCCGGAGCTTGTTCAAGCGGTTATAAATGATAAAAACTATAGTGATGTTAAAGAAATTGTTACGATAGACGGCATAAGAATAGTTTTTGACAGCGGATGGGCACTCGTCAGAGCAAGCAATACCCAATCTGTTTTAGTATCTCGATTTGAAGCCGATACCAAAGAAAATTTAGAAAATATAAAATTTAGGATCAGCAGCATAGTGACTCAATGTATAAAATCGTTATCTTAACTATTGTGCTCAATCTATCTTATGGCTATGCAGCAGCCGGAAAGCTGTCTTTTTATGATCATAAAGGAGCGATTTACATAAGCAATCTTGATAAACCTACTTTACCGAGAATAACGGATAAAAATGAAATTAAAAATTTAATTATTTCAAAAGCCAGAAATAATAAAATAGATCCTAATCTGCTGATGGCTATTGCAAAGGTTGAATCCGATTTTAATCCTAATGCCGTTTCGAATGCCGGTGCGATAGGATTGATGCAGGTTAAACCTGAAACGGCAAAGCGTTTTGGAATTGCCGAAAACAGTTTATACGATCCTGCATTAAACCTCGAAGCTTCAATACGTTATATTAAATTTCTCATGAGGCGGTTTCACAAAAAATCACTGGTGATAGCATCTTATTACGGCGGAGAAAACAGCATCAAAAAAAATAAAATAGTTAAGTCGAAAGCTATAAATTATCTTAAATCGGTTATTAAATGGGAAAACTATTTTAAAAATCTTGGTATATAAATTATGAAAAACCGAATTGTAACAATTCCCAATATCTTAACACTTTTAAGAATAGCGTTAATTCCTGTGGCTGTAATTTTTATATATCAGGATAAGCAATCGTTTTTCACGCTTACTATTATTGTGCTGGTTTTGGCAATTTTTACGGATATTCTGGATGGACAGATTGCAAGACGGACAAACCAGGTTACAAACATTGGAAAACTGCTTGATCCGGTAGCTGACAAATTAATGGTTGTATCTGTCATGATTGCTATGACGGATATCAATATAATTGCAGGCTGGATTGTTATAATTATCGTAGCAAGGGAACTGTTGGCTACCGGCATAAGGGCAATAGCAGCAGATTCCGGAGTAGTAATATCTGCTAATTGGTGGGGAAAATTTAAGACAGGATTTCAATTTGCGGCGCTTATAATTTTATTGATGGGAAAAAGAGAACTCGGTACTATTGTTCTCTATATTGCATTGGTTCTGGCAGTTTTTTCTGTGATAATCTATCTAATAGACTACTTTAAGGTAATAAATAGAATATGATTATTTTAATGAACAATGTCAAGAAAATTGCAAAAACATTTAACGCTCTTTTAAGGATGATCAAGTTTTCACATTCCGTCTTTGCGCTTCCATTTGCATTTGTAGGAATGCTGATAGCTGCAAACGGATTACCTAATTTAGAAATCTTTATTTTGATTTCTGTTGCGATGATTTCAGCTCGTTCGCTTGCGATGGCGCTCAACAGGATCATAGATGCAAATATTGATAAACAAAATCCAAGAACAAGTGAGCGTGAAATTCCTTCCGGACAAATAAGACAATCATACGCATGGTTTTTCTCGTTAAGCATGTTTATAATATTTGAAATTTCTGCTTATCTGATTAATATGCTCGTATTCAAACTTTCTTTTATAGTCGTGGCGCTTTTTATAATATACCCATTTACGAAACGATTCAGCATAATATGTCATCTACTCTTGGGAATTATTGATGGATTGGCACCGATCGGTGCATATTTGGCAATTTCTCCTCATTTTTCACTTCCAATTATTATGTTTGGGCTTTCGGTGAGTTTTTGGGTTGCAGGTTTTGATATGATCTACAGTATGCTTGACCATGAATTTGATGTCAGGCATCATCTCTATTCGGCTTCATCGGCATACGGCAAAAACGGCGCTATTCTGTTATCAAAACTGTTTCATTTTATAAGTCTTATGTTTCTTGTAACAGCAGGCATTTTAAGCGGATTTGGAGCTATCTATTACATTGCTACTGCAATTATAGGATCTCTTTTAATTTATGAACAGATTTTGGCGGCATCAATGAAAAAAGGGAAGATTTATGCTGCCTTTTTCAATATAAACAGTTTTGTCGGCGCTATTGTGCTTATTGCAGTTGCGATAGAGCTGCTCTGATTCTTTTGCCGGCGGTGACCGGCTGTACAATTATTAAACAGAAGTTTAACAAAGCATATGGGAAAGCAGCTATTTGCCCGCAGGGAAGGCTGATATCGGGCAATCTTCAAGAAATAAAAATTCTCAAGCTAACCTATGTCAGCCCGGCAAATTTTAATTTTTAAATCTTGCCCGATCTTAACCTTCTGTGGAGGCGTTTACTGTGCAACGGTCTCATTATGTTCGCTGCCATCCGTCAAGGTTACATTTATGCATAGCGACAACCTTTTTGTCATGCCTCTCTAAATCATCTATGATATTTTTTATGTCTGATACCTGAATTCTGATCACTACCTGTCTTCTTGTTCTGTTTGTACCGTAATACGGTGTGACAATACTTATTATAAATCCCTCATGTTCGGCTATTATTTTGGTAATTTCGGCCAATGCACCTATTTTGTCTGAAGTTTGTATTGTCAATCTGTAACTTTCAGCCGATCCTCCCATAACATCGAAGAATGCTTCCAAAATATCTATAGTTGAGATTATACCTACTATTCTGCTCTCATTATCAACAACCGGAAGTGATCCTATCCTATGTTCTTTCATTATTTCTGAGGCATATTCTATGGTTGTATCCGGTTCGATGGTAAAAAGCTGGCGGTTCATAATTTCAGCTGCAGTTATTTTTTCTAAAAGATATCCAATTTCTCCTTTTGACAGACCGGTTGCATTAGATGGTGAGGCCAGTCTGACATCTCTGTCGCTTATCATACCAACTATCTTTCCGTCATCTACAACAGGCATATGCCTAATCTGTTTCTCTTTCATGATTTTTGCAACTTTATAGAATGTATCGTTCGGTTTTGAAGTTATCACTTCTGTTTTCATCCAGTTCTTAACATACATTGTCTACCTCCAACTATTAGAATTTTCTTCTGTCTTCAATCAATCTATCATCGCTGGTAATCTTTGCCTTTTTTATAGAATCAATCTTGATTTTCATTATTCTTTTTGCGTTCAAGGCGAGTTTATTATAATCCATATCCGATTCTATTTCCAGAAATAATGTAACATAATCTCTCTCTTGCTTTCTCTCAACAACAAGTTTCGCCTTTTTTATCTGTTTAAAATTTGATAAAAGTTCCTTGATAGCCGAAGGATACACAAACATTCCTCTAATTTTTACCGTCTGATCTACCCTGCCCTCAATGTTCGAAAGCAGATATAAATTATCTTCAGGACGACAGTCGGATTTTATCAATCTCGCTATATCTCCTGTGCCGTATCGTATAAGAGGATATGTATGATTTGAAAGCAGCGTTATTATAACCTCTCCGGATTTTCCTGTCGGAATTTTTTTGCCGTTCGCATCAACGATTTCTACAAAAACCCTGTCAGCTATATGAAAACCTGGAAAATTTTTACATTCATAGCCTATCAATCCCGCTTCGGCGGTTGCATATATTCCCCTGACATCCATCTTTGTTTTATTGAAGTCGTTTCTGATTGTCTCGGATATAGGCTCTCCGGCTACAATTGCTTTTGTTACGGGAAATGGTTTTTTAAAAAACTCATAATATTTTTTCTTTAAACTATAAAGATATGAGGGTGTTCCGATAAATGCGTTGCACGGTATATCATCAATTGCCTGTACAACAAGGCTGCTGTTTCCAACGCCTGCAGGAAAAACCGTACAGCCTGCATTAACCAACGCATTATCAAAAAAAAGACCGGCAGGAGTTAAATGGTAATTGAAACTGTTAAGAACTATATCTCCGCCGCCAAAGCCTAATTTTTTCAATACATACTCAATTCCCCAATAATCCTTTTCTCTTCCTTCTGCATCATAAATTGGACCCGGTGAAAGATAGATATGTTTCAGTTCGGTTTTTTCAGTTGTCAGAAAACTGCCGAAAGGCAAGTTATCTCTATGAAGTTCGGGTATTTCCGATTTATGAGTAATCGGTATTTTCTCAATCTTATCCAACCCGATCTCTGATGTATTAATTGAATATTTTCTAAAAAGATTTGAATAATATTTGCTGAATTGCGAGGCATGTTTTATGATAGATTCAAATTTTTTATTCTTATTCCGGCTCAAAGCCATCTTTTTCTTCTCCTGTAATGTTTTACATTTTTAAAACTTTTCTTTCCTTCTGCCGATATTCCAAGATAAAATTCTTTAACATCCTCGTTTTCTCGTAATTTAGCGCAGCTGCCCTCAAGCACGACCTTTCCATTTTCCATAATATATCCATAATTGCCAATCGAAAGCGCAATATCGGCGTTTTGTTCGACCAGCAAAATTGTAATTTTATCAATTCTATTTATGCGTTCTATGATTTCAAAGAGTTCTTTGACTAAAAGCGGAGCAAGACCAAGTGAGGGCTCATCAAGTAAAATCATTTTAGGCTCCGATATCAGAGCTCTTCCTATTGCGAGCATTTGCTGTTCTCCGCCCGACAGATATCCTGCTCTTATCTCTTGCCTTTCTTTTAAATGCGGAAAATATTCATATATCTTTTCGATTTTGTTTTTTAATATTCTTTTGCTGTATTTGCGGCAGTATCCGGCCACCTTGAGATTTTCTTCCGTTGTCAGAGTTCCGAAGATTCTTCTTCCTTCCATAACCTGAAATATGCCGGCACTGACAATTTCCTCAGGACTTTTATTTTTTAGAGACCTGTTTTCAAAAAATATATCACCATCTGTGATCTTGCCTTCTTCGGATTTAAGAAGACCCGATATTGCTTTAAGTGTTGTACTTTTGCCCGCACCGTTTGAGCCGAGCAAAACAGTTATGGATCCCTTTTTCGCTTCAATGGACATCCCTCTCAGGACTAAAATTACATCATCATAGACTACTTCAATATTTTTAATCTTTAGCACATCCTCACCCGTAT
>VAOY01018999.1_pt1 | contig 10440 bp, 4 predicted proteins | sample 3393881 | NCBI WGS metagenome assembly VAOY01 (sample SAMN08290430, study PRJNA428436) | hydrothermal vent metagenome | isolation source: Deep-sea hydrothermal vent chimney | place: Indian Ocean: Southwest Indian Ridge
ATCAAGTCGACCATTTGCTTACAAATTGCCAATCCAATACCGGTACCTGTGGCCGATTGGTGGTCAGGGTGATCAACCTGATAGTACATGGCAAAAATCTTATCAATTTCGCTTTCAGGAATACCTACGCCCGTGTCTTCAATCACAAATGTCACATACGCCTTATCACCATCAGGTTTCGTCGATGAAACCGTTAAACTTACGTGACCTTTTTGTGTGAACTTCACTGCGTTAAACAGGATGTTCCATAATATCTGACGAAGGCGCGTACCATCTATTTCAACAAGACGGGGAAGCGGCTCGTTAATTGTCGTTTTAAGCTCTAGCTGTTTGTCGGCTGCAAGTAGACGAATAATGCTGCTAAGTTCTTCGGTAAAGTCTTTCAACGATATGGTTTTTAGACTCAGCTCAAGCTTATCTCTGTCTAACTTATCAAGGTCGATAATATCGTTAAAAATATTACCTAATGTTATAGCGCTGGCGTATATCGTACTTACCCAGTTAAATTGTTCTTCACTCAACTCGGTATCACGCAGCATACGGCTTAAGCCCACAATACCGTTTAGCGGTGTGCGTAGCTCATGACTTATGGTTGCGATAAAGCGAGTTTTGTCGGTACTTGCTTTTGCAGCAGCATTTTCAGCCTGCTTACGCTCAGTCATGTCTCGACCGAACGACAACAAGCCAAGGCGATTACCGTCTTTATCGAAGAAAGGTACACGCTTCATTTCGAAGTAACGACGACGTCCATCAGCAAAGCGAAGCCACAGCTCTTCTGTGATACTGGCGTTGGTTTCTAGAACTTCGTGATCACTCGCTACAATTTGGCGGGCAAGCTCTTCCTCATATACGTCTTTTGGCGTTAAGCCAAGCAGCTCTTGCTCGGTTTTGCCCGTCATAAGCTCCGCTATACGGTTACAACCAGCAAACCTGCCTTCTTCATTTCGGTAATATATTAAGTCTGGTGAGGCATCGATGATTGAACGTAACAAGGTTGATAAGCGGCGTGCTTGTGCTTCTTGTTCTGATTTATCCTGAATTTCTTTTTCTAAGTCTTTAAACAGCGCCTCACGCTCTTCTTGTGCTTGCTTGCGCTGCTCTATCTCGTGATTAAGCTGTCTGATGTTGCTTTGAAGTTCGCGGTTAAGAAAGACATCTTCTTCACGCAAACTTTCCAACTGGCTTACCACTTCCTTTAAGTTGGTACGTGAGTTTTCTAATTGCTTGATTAACTCACTAAAGAAATAAAGTACCCAAGGCGCAGATAACATGGTCAGTACTACAGCACTGATGAAGTCATCGGGCTGAACCTGGCTTCCCATGCTCACGCGAATTACGTATGAGCCCCCTAGCGTAAACACAAGCGAAAGAACAACAAACAATATGCTGAGCTTTAGAGTGCCAAAACGCTGAACAAATTGGGCAAAGCGAATTGCCCAAGAATCGTTTGGTGAATCTGAATGCATGTACGTCTAATTTAAGCTTATTTTGCGGTTATCCTATCAGGCTTTCCTCTTTTCGGGAATGCGGTTTGTCAAAGCATAACTCTGTGGCCCTGCTCAGAATTAGGATTTGAAAGGCGACTTTTCAGTAATTTCATTAATGTATTTGGTATTCACCCATCCCACCTTCGTGTAAGACACTTTCGCCCACTCCCCTCGCTTTTCCAGTATTTTTAGCACTTCGCCCTTATTCAAACCGTTCTCGACAGTTGGGTACGAAACATCTGGCCCTTTTCTCACATTCAGCGAATTGGCACTTACATTGGCCACCCGCTTTACAGGGCTAGCGAGATCCCGCTGAATTTGATCATGCGCCTCTCGCTGTGAATTCGAATCACTTGACTCAGTTGCCCACCTTTCACTATCACTTTGCAAAACAGCGGCTTTGAGTCTTTGAAGGGGAAAAGCGGGGCCAGGATCGACCTTTCGTGACGGCGCTATTTCTTCATGCCCGACGATAGTAGAGATGTTGTAGTGGCTACACAACGCTTTACACAGCGATAGCGTCCTAACAATTTGTACGTCGGTGTACTTGTGCCAATAGCCCATAGACTGTTGGTTAATGTGCTGGGCAGCTAATACTTCATTCTCGCCAAAAATTTCGCCAAACCAACTTTCAAAGGTGCCGTCTCCCCTTGCCTTAAGCTGGCCAGCATTGTCTAATTCAATGCCGATAGAGTACTGATTCAAGCCACTACGCCCCTCGTAATAACTTTCTCCTGCGTGCCACGCTATTTTATTAGTCGGAAGCATTTGAACAATGTCACCATTGCGTCCAACGGCAAAGTGAGCTGACACACCGCTATCAGCATTGGTCAAGACATTCACCGAAGATGAAAGGCTACTACCGGCGGTAAAATGAATAACAATAGTATCGGGAGATCCAGATTGAAAACGCCCAGATGTGTTAGGAGAAAGCCTGAAGGTGATATTGTCGCCAGTTAGAATATGATCATCTATACTAAATAAAGGCAGTGGTGAAGCATGTAGTGTATTCATACAATAATCCTTATTGTCTTAACAGCACGCCACCACAGTGAATTTTTATTCTTCGCCTTCCACATAAGCGTACACTCAATTCACACACAGGGCTCTCTATCAACATCCTTCAGCGCACCACGGGCCTTACCTGTGGTTAATTTTCAACCAATATAGCAAACTACTTATATTAGTGGAACCATAGCTTTACAAATTAATAAAAATACACCGCAAACCGCTATTGACAACATAAAACATCAATTTCGAAGCATATTTATTCATTAATAAAACGCAAATGAGAAGTAATATCATTTATAAGGGATGAGTTATTCACTTTGCAATACTGATAACATTTTTGTTACAAATATAAATGACGACACGTAAGCAACTGATTAATATATATTTAATTATATTTATACTAATTCACTATAAAGCTTATACTTTTAGCGTTTGATTTTAGTTTTTAATGTGGGTATTTTGTACGGCCCGCATCGCAATAATGCATAAAAATGCGGAAACGACTGGAATCCTCTAATAATAAAATAACGACAAGAAAGGCGCACGCCGCGAGCAATACCGCTCGCAGGCATAAAAGACGTCTAATAATGTTGTGATACGCAAACCTAGGCGCATCTACACGCAACGCATACCTTGCCCAGTCAAAAGGTTGAAGGAGTTAAGAGATGAGTTTATATAATCCCAATGATTCCCGGGACAACTGTGGGTTTGGCTTAATCGCTCACACTCATGGGGAAGCCAGTCATGAATTGGTAACTACTGCAATACACGGTCTTGACCGTATGCAGCATCGTGGCGGTATCGCCGCCGACGGGAAAACCGGTGACGGCTGTGGTTTATTACTACAGAAACCGGATGCGTTCTTCCATGCAATCGCCGAAGAAAATGGCTGGAAACTCAGCAAAAAATACGGCGTGGGCATGATTTTCTTAAGTCAGGACCCGGTACTTGCGCAAGCCGCGCGTGAAGTACTTAATGAAGAACTAGAAAAAGAAACACTTTCAGTAGTGGGTTGGCGCGAAGTGCCTGTCGACCACTCAGTACTGGGTGAATTAGCGCTAACGGGTGTTCCACAAATTGAACAGGTATTTGTGAACGCGCCAGCAGGTTGGAGAAAACGCGACCTTGAGCGTCGTTTGTATATGATCCGCCGCCGCGCTGAAAAACGTCTTGAGAAAGATCCCGATTTTTACGTAGCTTGTTTGTCGGGCTTGGTAACGATCTACAAAGGCTTGGTAATGCCAAAAGATTTACCCGCCTTTTATCACGATCTTGCCGATGAGCGTATGCAAAGCGCAATTTGCGTTTTCCACCAACGCTTTTCAACAAATACACTACCACGCTGGCCGCTTGCTCAGCCTTTCCGCTTCCTTGCGCACAACGGTGAGATTAACACCATTAAAGGCAACCGCGACTGGGCCATGGCACGTGCTGCTAAATTCGCAACGCCACTTATTCCAGATCTTAAAGATGCAGCCCCTTTCGTTAATACTGAAGGATCGGACTCATCCTCGCTGGATAACATGCTGGAGCTATTCTTAGCCGGCGGTATGGATTTATTCCGTGCTATGCGGTTACTTGTTCCACCCGCCTATCAAAACAACAAGACCATGGACGATGATCTTCGTGCATTTTACGAGTTCAACTCTATGCACATGGAACCATGGGATGGCCCAGCGGGTATCGTTTTAACTAACGGTCGCCACGTTGCCTGTAACCTTGATAGAAATGGTCTACGTCCTGCACGTTACGTTATTACTAAGAACGGTTTCATTACCCTAGCCTCAGAAGTAGGTATCTGGGATTACGAGCAAGCTGACGTAATTGAAAAAGGCCGTGTAGGCCCAGGTGAAATGCTTGCTGTAGACACTTACACAGGCAAAATCTGGCGCTCTACTGAAATTGATGAAGACTTAAAAGCACGCCATCCTTATAAAGAGTGGCTAGACAAGCATATTCGTCGACTTACACCAATTGAAAAGCTTGACGCGTCATTAATTGGTAAACGTGTGTTTGACGACGATGCCATGGCGGTGTACCACAAGCTACACGCCTACAGCTATGAAGAAATTCAACAAGTTGTAAAAGTACTCGCGAAAGACGGCCAAGAAGCCGTTGGTTCAATGGGTGATGACACGCCAATGGCGGTTATGTCCTCGCGTCAACGTACGGTTTACGACTATTTCCGTCAGCAATTCGCACAGGTAACTAACCCGCCTATCGACCCGCTACGTGAAAACCACGTTATGTCGTTGGCAACTTGTATTGGCCGCGAGCAAAACGTATTTAGCGAAACCTCAGGTTACGCTGACCGCGTATTGTTTGACTCGCCAGTGCTAATGTATACCGACCTTAAGCAACTGCGCGAATTTAACCCAGACAACTACTACTCAGAAGTCGTGGAGCTTCAGTATGCGCCGCAAGAGGGTTTAAAGAAAGCCATTGAGCGCGTGTGTAACGAAGTAGAAATGCTGGTTAAAAACAAGCGTGCTGCGTTCGTTATTCTGTCTGACAGAAACATTAAACAAAATCGCTTGGTTATCCCTGCAGCAATGGCAGTTGGTGCGGTACAACGTCGCTTAGTTGAAAAGTCATTACGCTGCGATGCTAACGTTGTTGTTGAAACAGCAAGTGCCCGCGATCCACACCATTTCGCGGTGCTGATTGGCTTAGGTGCCACTGCGGTTTACCCATTCCTAGCATATGAAACTATTGAGCAGCTTTGTGAAAAAGGCGAGCTAGATATTTCTCCTATGCAGGCCACGTTGAACTACCGTAAGGGTATCAACAAAGGCTTGTACAAGATCATGTCGAAAATGGGTATTAGCACTGTTGCTAGCTACCGTAGCTCTAAACTGTTTGAAGCAGTGGGTATTAACAACGAAGTGATGAAGTTATGCTTTAAAGGTGTGACCTCACGCATTCAAGGTGCGGGCTTCGATGATTTCCAGCAAGATCTTATCAACCTAAACCGTATTGCTTGGCTTAAGCGTAAATCTGTCGATCACGGCGGCTTGCTTAAATACGTGCACGGTGGCGAATATCACGCCTATAACCCAGACGTAGTCAGTACGCTTCAAAAGGCTGTGGTGTCTGGTAACTACGACGACTACCAGCAATATGCGAAGCTTGTTAACGAGCGTGCGCCTGCGCACATCCGCGACTTACTCGCCATCAATCCTGATTGCGACCCTATTGATATAAGCGAAGTTGAAGCGCCGGAAAACTTATTCCCTCGCTTTGATACTGCGGCAATGTCAATTGGTGCACTAAGCCCTGAAGCGCACGAAGCGCTTGCCATTGCGATGAACCGTTTAGGCGGTCAGTCTAACTCGGGCGAAGGTGGCGAGCACCCTTCTCGTTTTGGAACTGAAAAGAACTCTAAAATTAAGCAGGTGGCTTCAGGTCGCTTTGGTGTAACACCTCACTATTTGGTTAACGCCAACGTTATTCAAATTAAAGTGGCGCAAGGTGCAAAACCAGGTGAAGGTGGTCAGCTTCCCGGCGATAAGGTCAATAAGTACATTGCACAGCTGCGTTTCTCTGTGCCGGGTGTAACCCTTATTTCTCCACCTCCGCACCACGATATTTACTCAATTGAAGATTTGGCACAGCTGATTTTCGATTTGAAACAGGTTAATCCAACGGCACTTATATCCGTTAAGTTAGTATCTGAGCCGGGTGTTGGCACCATTGCAACGGGTGTAGCGAAAGCCTATGCCGACCTTATCACCGTTTCAGGTTACGACGGCGGTACAGGTGCAAGCCCGCTAACATCAGTTAAGTATGCGGGTAGCCCATTTGAGCTTGGTTTATCTGAAACTCAGCAAGCGCTTATTGAAAACGGCTTACGTCACAAAGTACGCGTTCAAACCGACGGTGGTTTGAAAACAGGCTTAGACGTAGTAAAAGCCGGTATTTTAGGCGCTGAGAGCTTTGGTTTTGGTACAGGTCCAATGGTGGCTTTAGGCTGTAAATATCTACGTATTTGCCACTTGAACAACTGTGCGACCGGTGTTGCAACGCAGGATCAAAAACTGCGTGACGACCACTTCATTGGCTTACCTGATATGGTAATGAACTACTTCAAGTTTATTGCTCAAGAAGTGCGTGAAATCATGGCGTCTATGGGTATTGCTAAGTTCGACGACCTTGTTGGTCGCACAGAGCTACTTAAAGTTCTAGATGGCATTACCGCTAAGCAAAACCGTTTAGATTTGTCTCCGTTGCTAGCGCAGCCTAAAGCAGGCGACCATACGCGCTTATTCTGCTCACAAACGACCAACGCACCTATCGATAAAGGTGAATTGAACGCGCAGATGCTTAAAGACGGCCAGCAAGCGGTTGTTGACGGTAAATCTATTACCCTTAAATACCCGATCCGCAATACGGATCGCTCTGTCGGCGCATTGCTATCAGGTGAAATCGCTAAACACCACGGTAACCACGACTTTGAAGATACACCTATCAAAGTTGAACTTACCGGTACAGCGGGTCAGAGCTTCGGTGTGTGGAACGCTGGCGGCCTGCATATGCACCTTGAAGGTGATGCCAATGATTATGTAGGTAAAGGGATGACCGGCGGTAAGCTTGTTATTCCCCCACCTCGCAATATCTCTTACGACGCCCACGACAGCGCCATTATGGGTAACACCTGCCTTTACGGTGCAACAGGCGGTAAGCTGTTTGCTGCTGGCCGTGCTGGCGAGCGCTTTGGCGTACGTAACTCTGGTGCTATTGCGGTAGTTGAAGGCATTGGCGATAACGGCTGTGAATATATGACAGGCGGCATCGTGGCTGTACTTGGTCCGGTTGGTGTTAACTTCGGTGCAGGTATGACTGGTGGTTTTGCTTATCTTATGGATGATGGTGACGACCTTGATAACCGTGTAAATGCGGAACTGGTCGATGTAATGCCAATTGAAGATAAAGCGATTCTTGCTGAGCACTTACGTGGCTTAATTAATCAGCATTACGAAGAAACAGGAAGCGAGCACTCGTTGTCGTTGCTTACTGACTTCGCCGCAACGCTGAAACGCTTCAAGCTTATTAAGCCAAAAACCAGTGATGTGAAAAACTTGCTTGGTCACATCAGTCGTTCAAGTGCTGAATTACGCATTCAGGCTCAGTAGGAGGATTTAGTTTATGGCAAAGAACGTATATCAATTTGTCGATGTTGAACGTATCGATCCGCCGAAAAAGCCGATCATGGTACGTAAACAAGAGTTCGCGGAAATTTATCAACCGCTGAGCCAATCTCAAACCGAAGGCCAAGCAGATCGCTGCTTGGACTGCGGTAACCCATACTGTGAATGGAAGTGCCCAGTGCACAACTACATTCCACAATGGTTAAGCTTGGCCAACGAAGGCCGCATTTTAGAAGCTGCGGAACTTTCTCATAAAACCAACAGTTTGCCGGAAGTATGCGGCCGCGTATGTCCGCAGGACAGACTGTGCGAAGGTGCATGTACGCTGAATGATGATTTTGGCGCTGTTACCATTGGTAGTATTGAAAAATACATTACCGATACGGCATTCAAAATGGGCTGGCGCCCAGATATGTCTGACGTGGTATGGACCGATAAGAAAGTGGCGATTGTAGGTGCCGGCCCTGCTGGTCTTGCATGTGCTGATATTCTGGTTCGTAACGGCGTTAAACCTGTTGTTTACGACAAATACGAAGAAATTGGTGGCCTACTTACATTTGGTATCCCGTCTTTTAAATTAGAGAAAGACGTAATCAAGCTACGCCGCCAAATCTTTACCGAGATGGGTGTTGAGTTCGTACTTAACACTGAAATTGGTAAAGACATACAGTTCCAGGATTTGCTTGATAAATACGATGCTGTTTTCTTAGGCATGGGTACGTACAAGTCTATGCAAGGTGGCTTCAATAACGAAGAAGTTGAAGGCGTATATGATGCACTTCCTTTCCTTATAGCCAACACCAACCGCGTAATGGGTCTTGAAAAAGATCCTGCTGATTTTGTTGACATGAAAGGCAAGCGTGTTGTTGTGCTAGGTGGTGGTGATACCACCATGGACTGTGTTCGCACGTCAATCCGCCAAGGCGCTGCCCAAGTTACCTGTGCATACCGCCGTGACGAAGAAAGCATGCCTGGTTCACGCCGCGAAGTTGTTAATGCGAAAGAAGAAGGGGTTGAGTTTAAATTCAATCTTCAGCCGCTAGACATTGCAGTAGATGAAAACGGTAAGGCATGTGGTGTTAAGCTGGTTAAAACCGAAATGGGGCCACCGGATGCCAATGGTCGCCGCCGCCCTGTTGAAGTGGAAGGTTCAGAGCACGTACTAGAAGCAGACGCGGTAATTATCGCCTTCGGCTTCCAGCCCAGCCCTGCGCCATGGTTTGCTGACTTCGGCATTATGCTTGATGAAAAAGGTCGCGTACGCGCGCCATCTGCTGGCAAATTTGCTTACCAGACCTCTCACCCGCAAGTCTTTGCCGGTGGCGATATGGTACGTGGTAGTGACTTGGTTGTTACTGCTATCGACGAAGGCCGTAAAGCCGCAGAAGGGATTATGGACTATATTGGCGTTTAACCTTCGCTAACTAAGGCCTATTGTCCATTCACGAAAAGCTCGATAGTTCTGCTGTCGAGCTTTTTTTATGCACACTTCGATAATACGGAAAACGCTAAAAGTATACGTTAATAGACCAAGGTTTAGTTGAAGCGCGAGCGTTACGACTCTACTATCGTTTAAGCAATTAAAGACATCGCACATCGGGTGAAGAATCTATCTATGCAGCATTTAAACATTAAGAAACTTACATTTTGTCTAACACTGGCGATAGCAGCGAGCAATGCCAGCTTAGCTGATACCATTGCTGTTGACGCTTCATTAAATGCGCAAGTTAACAACCAAACTAAGAAACAAAGCGTCAACTCTTCACCTAGTAAGCCAAGCATCATGTCTTGCCCTTCTGATTTTCAGCAAGTTAAGATTTCTGATGATGCAAGACAATGCCAAGCATTTGACGAAAGCAAGACGGCAGTAATGGTTTACCACTCTCCTCGCTCCCCGAGTGAATTACTGAATGTTTACCAAACGGCGCACCCCGCTTTAAAAACTCACACACCAATTAGCGGCCGCACGTTGTTATCCTCAGAAGATAAAGGGGTCAGAGTAATAATCAGCCCAGATAATACTGGCTCTCAAGTGGATATTCTTGTTACATCCACAACGAAATAAGCCCTTTTAGCAAGACAACTACGAAATCTACTCATGTTGGCATCTGCTTTGCAAAATCATCAATAACTACTCCACGGTAACAGTGAGTGTCATTTTTATGACGCTCAAACTGCAAACGGAGCCCAAGCTTTTTTCGATATAAACACTTTAGCGGGCTTCTTTATTATGCATTCCGTGGGCTTTAACTATTGAAATTTGCGAGGGTTACGATGGAATTGGCAATTATTCTAATGATGTTACTTATTGTCGTTGCACTGGGTGCCATAAAGTTGTCAGACGGCGGTGTCGCATTTCCATTTAGGCGAAAGCCGCAATTGTTCACCCCCGTTGAGCACTCTTTTTTAAACCTTATCGAACAGGCTATGGGAAGAGAGTTTCGCATAGTGTGCCGTGTGCGTCTTAACGATTTAGTGGCGGTTCGCCAGTCTGCAAATAAAAAGACGGCAAGCCAAGCCATCAGCAGAGCTTCTAGCAGACAGCTCGACTTTGTATTAGTAGATAAACACGACATGAGTCCTGTTCTTGCTATCGACTTAGTTCATAGCCAAGGCAAAGATGGTTATAAATCACAAAAAGACTGGTTTGTAACCGGAGCACTTGATGCTGCCGGCCTTCCTCATGCAAGAATTAAAGTGAAATCTGGTTATACCGTTGACGATATTCGCGAGTGTTTGGAAAACAAACTCATTCCATATCGCCGTTTACAGCAAAAAATGGCACAGCTGCCAAC
>VAOY01011738.1_pt1 | contig 10417 bp, 8 predicted proteins | sample 3393881 | NCBI WGS metagenome assembly VAOY01 (sample SAMN08290430, study PRJNA428436) | hydrothermal vent metagenome | isolation source: Deep-sea hydrothermal vent chimney | place: Indian Ocean: Southwest Indian Ridge
ATTATAGCACGCTATATTATATGTTAAATTAGACAACAAAGCTTCAGAATAAAAAATTATATCCTCCTGACTATAAGTGAAGGGCGGGGAGACCCCGCCCCTACTTTCCGAGTTATGCAACACAGCTTAAAAAGCATTAACTTAGACTGTAATTCTGGGATTTTACGAGCCAGTATTCCAATACTGTATTGTAGTATTAAAATACTGCAATGTTTTTGTTGACATTCAGCTCATTTATATTGTATAGTGTGTAATGTTTAAAGAAACCTCTGTAAGTCAGGCAAAAAACATCCGGCTTTCTCAGTTGGCTGAAAAAATCTTCCAGGGTCTGTACCCTTCCAGAAAGAACGGGAAAATCAGCTTAAGTAAAAATGTCCCTGCTATAAACATCAAAAACATTGTAGATGGCCGGATAGATATCGAGGCCCCTTGCCTGATATCAGTTGACAGCCATAGGCATTTGGAGAAATATACTGTGCGTTCCGGTGACGTGGTAGTTACCTGCAGAGGTACAGTCCTTAAATCGGCTGTTGTCCCCGAAAGTATCGATGGTTATTTGATAGCATCAAACCTTATAGCCATACGTCTCAATGGTAATTTTGAGCCCATACTCCTGTCTGCCTTCTTTCAGAGTCCTGAGGGACAGAAGATTTTGCTTTCAAACGTCAGGTCTTCTACCAGGCAGATAGCCCTGACAGTATCAGATATTGAAAAAATAGAAGTACCTTTAATCCCTGTAGAAATTCAGAAAAGGCTTGCGGGCTTAATATCGGCTGCTGACAATTGTTATAGAGCTGCGGTTGAATCTGCCAATCTGAGACGTGATATAGCTTACAGCATTGCCCTTAAATCATTTATGCAATCATCTAACCAGTTGGAGGTAAAAGTTGAATAGAAGACTTACAAGGGAACAACTCAATGCTCACCTGTGGGGTGCTGCAGATATTCTTAGAGGCTCCATTGATTCATCGGATTACAAAAATTATATTTTTGGAATGCTTTTTTTGAAACGCCTTTCGGATGTTTTTGAAGAAGAGGCGGAAAAAGTTGAAAAAAGGGAGCTTGAGGCCGGAACTCCCCCGAAAGAAGCCAAAAAAATTGCATGGGAAGATCCGGATGAGCACCAGTTTTTTGTGCCTCCACGGGCAAGATGGTCTAAGATAAGAAAGGTGTCAACTCAGATGGGTGAAGCCCTTAACAAGGCATGTGAAGCCCTTGAGGAACAGAATCCATCTCTTGAAGGTGTCCTTGCAGTGATAGACTTTAACGACCCTTACAGGCTTGGGGATGCAAAAAACCGTGAAACGGTTCTTCTGCGGCTTGTTCAGCATTTTTCGCAGATTGGACTGAAAAATTCAGACCTGTCGGAACCCGATATGCTCGGCAGGGCTTATGAGTACCTGATAGAGAAATTCGCTGATGACGCAGGTAAAAAAGGAGGAGAATTTTATACACCGCGAAAGGTAGTTCAACTTCTTGTAGAACTCCTTGCCCCGAAAGAGGGGATGAGGATCTGCGACCCAACCGTAGGTTCCGGCGGTATGCTTATTGAATGTGCCCATCATATTGAACGCCAGGGAGGAAATCATAAAAACCTTTCACTTTTTGGCCAGGAGAAAAATCTCGGCACCTGGGGAATATGCAAAATGAACATGCTTCTGCACGGACTTCCTGATGCAAGGATCGAAAAAGGAGATGTTATTCGTGACCCAAAGCTTGTTAAGGACGCTGAACTCATGCTCTTTGACAGGGTGATAGCAAATCCTCCTTTCAGTCTTGATGAGTGGGGCAGGGAAGTGGCTGAAAACGACGGTTATGGACGTTTCCGCTTTGGTCTGCCTCCAAAGACAAAAGGCGATTATGCCTTTGTACAGCATATGGTGGCAACCATAAATATGCAGGGCATGGTAGGTGTTGTCATGCCCCATGGTGTTTTATTCCGTGGAGCTGCGGAAGGAAGAATCCGCCGGGGACTTCTGGAACATGACCTTTTTGAGGCTGTTGTAGGACTTCCGTCAAATCTGTTTTATGGGACAGGCATACCGGCAGCAATATTGATATTCAATAGAAACAAACCAGATGAACGAAAAGGGAAAGTTCTATTTATCCATGCTGCAGATGAATATGAGGCTGGAAAGAATCAGAATCTTCTGAGGGAGCAGGACATTAAGAAGATTGTAAAAACCTTCAGCGAGTATAAGGATATTGAGCGTTATGCCAGGGTTGTATCGTTTGAAGAGATTAAAGGCAATGACTATAACCTGAATATCACCAGGTATGTGGATAACACAATTCCTGAACCAAAGATTGATGTAAAGGAGGCCTTAAAAAAGCTTCGCCGGCTTGAGAAAGAGCGTGATGAGGCAGAGGCAAAGATGAATGCCTACCTGAAGGAGCTTGGATATGAGTAAAGGAAGCAAGGTCTCTATGGAAGTTGAAATAGAAGACAAAAAAAGACCATATCACCCAATACAGCCGGGTGAAATATTAAAAGAAGAGCTTGATGCACGTGGCTGGACCCTGGGAGACTTTGCAGAAATAACGGGTAAGCCTTTACAGGCCATTAATGCAATAATAGCCGGTATGAAGGCAATTACCCCGGAAACTGCAATCCTTTTCTCGGAAGCATTTGAGACTTCCCCTGAGTTCTGGCTGAACCTTGAAGATTCGTATAGGAAGGATCGGGGATGAGTGCCATGAAGAGCGATCATCTATTGCCATCCGGTTACGGAGACTTATTACAAACGGTAAAAAAACGAATTCAGGAAAGCCGTGTTCTGGCTTACCGTGCGGTCAATAAAGAACTGATTCAGCTTTACTGGAATATTGGCAGAGAGATAGCGGAACGTCAGGCACGTGAAGGTTGGGGCAAATCAATAGTTGAGAGATTATCGCGTGACCTGCGCGAGGAGTTTCCGGGTACATCAGGATTTTCTTCTCAGAATTTATGGTATATGCGTCAGTTTTACTCCGAATACAAGGACCATCCAAATCTCCAACAACTTGTTGGAGAAATTCCCTGGGGGCAAAATTTGCTTATTTTATCCAAGGTTAAAGATAAGCAAGAACGAGAGTACTATCTGCGCATGACAGCAGAAATGGGGTGGAGTCGTAATGTGCTTTTGAATCAGATTAAGACCAGGGCTTACCTGAGACACAAGGCAACTTCCAAACAGCATAATTTTCGGGACACCTTACCAATGGCGATTGCTGAACAGGCAGATCAGGCTATGAAGGATGTCTATGCCCTCGACTTCCTTGGAATCACCAGGCCTGTTGTTGAACGTGAACTGGAGCGGCGCATGGTTAACCGTATCTGCGAAGTTTTGCTGGAGTTTGGTCATGGCTTTGCTTTTATCGGCAATCAGTATCCCATAAAACTCAACGATGAGGAGTATTTTATAGACCTTCTTTTCTATCACCGAAAACTCAAGTGTCTGGTGGCTATTGAATTAAAAACAGGGAGATTTAAACCTGAATACGCAGGAAAAATGAACTTCTACCTGAACCTGCTTAATGATTTCGTTCGCGAACCTGATGAGAATCCATCTATCGGCATTATCCTGTGCGGAGACCGCAATCGTATAGAGGTGGAATATTCACTGAAGGGTATTGATAAGCCTGTAGGCGTGGCTGAGTATACCCTAACCCGTAAACTTCCTTCAGAACTTGCCGATAAACTGCCGAAACCGGAAGAACTGGAGAGGCAGATTATGATGGAGCTTGGGAAAGAGGGATTGGAGGGTAATGGTGAGTAAGGCGGTTCCAAGGGGATGGACAGAGATTAGATTGGGACAGTATTTAAAGGAAATTAAAGAGCGTAACGGCAGCCATGGCAATCACCCGGTTCTAAGCGTTACTAATACTCAAGGGTTTGTTCAATCTGAAGAATATTTCGAAAGAAAAGTATACAGCAAAAACCTGGATAACTATAAAATTGTTCGTAAAGGACAATTTGCCTACAACCCTTCACGTCTCAACGTCGGGTCTTTAGCACGATTGAAAAATTACGATGCCGGGTTGCTCAGTCCTATGTATGTAATCTTTGAAACCCTGTCTGATATAGATGCAGATTTTCTTAGCCATTGGTTAAAAAGCGGACGGGTAAAAAATCTTATTAAGGTTAGCACACAGGGTACAGTACGTGATTCTGTAAATTATTCTGCACTTGCTGCTTTTCTATTAGCTCTTCCCCCTCTCCCCGAACAACTCAAAATCGCAACAATTCTTTCATCTGTAGATGATGCGATTGAAAAAACAAAAGCGGTCATTGAACAGACAAAGGTTGTGAAAAAGGGGTTGATGCAGGAACTCCTCACCAGAGGCATCCCCGGGCGGCACAAGAAGTTTAAGAAAACTCCTGTCGGTGAGATACCAGAGGAGTGGGATGTGGTGAGGCTTAAAGATATAGCGAAAGTTCAAACTGGAGTTGCAAAAAACTCTAAAAAGAAAAAAGAGAAACCTATAACTCTTCCTTACTTGCGAGTTGCTAATGTTCAAGATGGATTTGTAGATCTTTCAGAAATTAAGCATATTGTTATAGATAAGAATAAAGCCGAGAGATACCTACTTCAAAAGGGCGATGTACTTTTTAATGAAGGTGGTGACAATGATAAACTTGGGAGAGGCTGCGTTTGGGAGGCTAAAATTAATCCTTGTGTGCATCAAAATCATGTCTTTGCCGTAAGATGCTCTTCAAAAATATCGCCATATTACTTGGCTATTTTTGCTGCCAGTCCGATAGGAAAACAGTTTTTCTTGAATGCAGCAAAACAGACAACTAATTTAGCGTCTATTAACTCTTCCCAACTTAAATTGTTTCCTGTTCCCCTACCGTCACCTGAAGAACAGCATAAGATTATAAGTATCATCAGGAGTATAGATAACAATCTTACTGCAAAACAAGAACTGCTTGATAGTATGCAAAATATAAAAACCGCACTCATGCAGGTTTTGTTGACAGGGGAAGTGAGGGTGAAAATATAGGGATATTGTTTTATGTCTGAACAACGTGGATATCTGAGGGCGGGGAGCCCAAGTGTACAAAATAGCGGTGTGCAGTGTGTAGGGGCGAGGGATAGGGCGGGGAAACCCCGCCCCTACGGGGTGCAGGACAGGGACAAAATAACTGGTGTGTAGTGTAGGGGCGAGGTTGCCTCGCCCTGTTTGCTGTCTGTCGCCCATTAATGGACAAACGCCCTTATATGGATAATAATTATGATTTATAATCCTGATAAACATGATCGCAAAACAATCCGTTTAAATGGATATGATTATGCACAGAACGGTGCATATTTTGTAACAATCTGTATTAAAAACAAGGAATGCATATCAGGTGAAATATTGGATGGAGTAATAGTCTTAAATGATGCAGGGGAAATGATACAAAGCGTATGGAATGGTTTGCCGGAACATTATCCGCATGTTGAATTGGATCAATTTGTTGTAATGCCGAACCATATGCATGGTATTGTCGTGATTTCGAATGATAATTGTAGGGGCGGGGTCTTCCCGCCCTCAGATGCCTCACATGTTTCCTCTCCCCCTCCAATCAATCGAAAGGACGGGTTGATTTATAAGGGCGGGGAGACCCCGCCCCTACGGGGACGCTCATTGGGTCAAATTGTCGCATATTTTAAATACCAAACAACTAAACAGATCAACCAGAGACGTGATACACCCGGCATACCTGTCTGGCAGCGCAATTACTATGACCGCATAATCCGAAATGAAACGGAATTAAACCGTATCAGGGTATATATTCTCAACAATCCCCTGAAATGGCATCTTGACAAAGAAAATCCGGACGGTAATCCTGATGAAGATGAAAAGAAATTCTGGAAGGAGTTTTCATGAATTCTCATGATTGGAACGAACTACATCTCTCCGAAGACCCTGCGATTGAGCTTCTTCAGTCAATCGGATATGCCTTTATACCCTCAGATGAGCTTGATAAGGAACGTGCAAGCCGGAAGGAAGTTGTTTTAGTTAGACGTCTTGAGAAAGTTATCAAGAAACTCAATCCCTGGATTTCTGAAGAGAACCTTAAGAAGGCTGTTCGCGAGATTGCAAATGTTCAGGCTGTAAGCCTTATGGAGGCTAATGAAAAGGTTCATACTGCTTTAGTCCACACCATCTCTCTGGAGCAGGACCTCGGACAGGGCAAAAAGGGACAAAGTGTCCATTTTATTGATTTTGAACATCCTGAGAATAATGAGTTTGTTGTAACACGGCAGTTCCGGATTCAGGGCAGTAAAAAACTTATATGTCCTGATATCGTGGTATTTGTAAACGGCATACCTCTTGTGATTATTGAATGCAAGAGTCCTGCAATACAAAATCCTATTGAAGAAGCCATTACTCAACTCCTCCGTTATCAGGAAATTGGTGAGAAGTTTAAAGGACTGGGAGCCCCACACCTTTTTGAGCCTGCACAGATTCTTATTGCAACATGCGGACAGGTGTCCATGTTTGCTACTGTGGGGACTATCCACAGGCATTACGCAGAGTGGAAGGTTCCGTTTCCCGTGACATTGGATGAACTGGCTGGAACTCAACCAATTACCGCAAAGGGTATGTACGGGCGGGGATTAATCCGCACGGGCGGGAAAAACCCGATACAGAGCAAGGGCGGGGCAACCCCGCCCCTACAGAGAATTCCCTCACCCCAGGATGTTCTGCTTTATGGGATGCTTTATCCCGACAATCTCCTTGATATTGTGAGGAACTTCATTGTATTTGAGGTTGCAGGAGGCAGTACGGTTAAGAAACTTGCACGATATCAACAGTTTATCGCTGTAAACAGGGCTATAGATAGGATTCTTTCCGCAAAGAGCCCTGCAAGGCGTGGTGGCATAATCTGGCATACTCAGGGTTCAGGTAAATCCCTGACCATGCTCTGGCTAACTGTCAAACTCAGGCGTATAGCAAGGCTTGAAAACCCTGTAATTGTGATTGTTACTGACCGAGTTGACCTTGATAGACAGATAAGCGGTACATTTGAAAGGTGTGGGTTCCCAAATCCTGAGAGGGCTAAAAGCGTGACAGACCTTCGTAAGCTGCTCACATCAGGACAGGGGAAGACCATCATGACCACTATTCAGAAGTTTCAGGAGGCTACGGGTAAGCTTCATCCAGTACTTACCGAAGAGAAGAACCTGTTTGTCATGGTTGATGAGGCACATCGAACGCAATATAAAAGTCTTGCGGCAAACTTGCGCAGGGCAATGCCCAATGCCTGTTTTTTAGGGTTCACAGGAACACCAATTGATAAAAAAGACAGGAGCACCATCCAGACCTTTGGTCCCTACATCCATACCTACACGATTGAACAGTCTGTTAAGGACAGGGCAACAGTCCCGATATATTATGAGAGCCGTCTCCCGAATCTCAGGGTTGAGGGTGAAACCCTTGATACCATCTTTGAAAGAGTATTTAAAGATTACACAGATAAGGAAAGGGAAGAGATCAAGAAGAAATACGCAACTCATGAGGCTATTGCCGGGGCTCTCAGGAGAATCGAACGGATATGTCTGGACATTATAGAGCATTTTGAGAAATGCATCTATCCAAATGGTTTTAAGGCACAGGTTGTTGCCGTAAACAGAGACACGGCGGTTACCTACAAGGAAACCCTTGACAGACTTGGGGCTCCCGAATCTGTTCTTATAATGTCTGCAAATCACAATGATCCTGAGCGTCTGGCAAAATACCATCTCAGCAGGGAAAAACAGCAGGAACTTATTGAGAGATTTAAGGACAGGAATGATTCCCTTGCCATACTCATTGTGTGCGATATGTTGATTACAGGTTTTGACGCCCCTGTTGAGCAGGTCATGTATCTGGACAGCCCGTTTAAAGAACATACCTTACTTCAGGCTATAGCGAGGGTAAACCGGACTGCTGAAGGGAAGGATTACGGGCTGGTGGTGGATTATTGGGGGATATCACGGTTTTTACAGGATGCCTTAGGCATATTCCATCCAGAGGATATCAAAGGTGTAATGCGTCCGAAATCTGATGAACTGCCCCGGCTTGAGAGCCGCCACAGGGCAGCCCTGCGTTTTTTTGACAGGGTTGACAGGGGAGATATGGAGGCATGTCTAAAGGTGCTTGAGCCGGAGGATGTAAGGGCTGAGTTTGATATTTCCTTCAGGAGATTTACACAGAGTATGGATATGCTTCTACCCGACCCTTCAGCCCTTCCGTACATAAAAGACCTCAAGTGGCTGGGTAATGTTCGCAATGCTGCCCGCGCCCGCTATCGTGACCCGAGGCTTGACCTTTCGGGATGCAGGGAAAAGGTGCGCAAAATCATTGAGGAACATATCCGGGTCTCTGGTATAGACCGGCTCCTTGAGCCTGTCTCAATATTCTCGGAGAGGTTTGATGAAGAGGTATCCAGGCTTTCGTCAACAGAGGCACAGGCGAGCGAGATGGAACATGCCATAAGACACGAGATTTCTGTAAGATTAGAAGAAGACCCTGTGTTTTACCAGTCCCTGAAGGAACGTGTTGAAAAGATAATCGAGGAAAAAAGAGAGGAGAGGATAGATGCTGCACGGCAGCTCAAGCTCCTGCAGACAATAAAGGACGAAATAATAAATGTCCATAGGGTTGCTGAGACAATGGGAATGTCTGAGGCAGAGCTTGCTTTCTACAACCTTCTATCTAAAGAAGAGAACGATATCGGTATTTTGAGGTCTGATGAAGAACATGCTCCCTATGGGGAAGACAAAGAACCTAAAAAAGAACTGGCCGGGTTAATCCTGGAATCCCTTGAAAAGCTTGCAGTAATAGACTGGATACATAAGGAAGATGTTCAGCGCCAAATGCGGAGACAGATCAAGAGGCATCTGAGGGCAGCAGGCTATAAACCGGATGAAATAGAGCCTCTGACAACTGGGTTGATTGAACTGGCAAGGGTGAGACTTGGAAGATGAATAAAATAATTTTCGGTCGGAAAACGATTAGATTTTCAGTAATCCGCAGTACCCGACGCAAGAAGACGATTGCCCTCTCTATAGAACCTGACGGAAAAGTCTTTGTCAGGGCACCGGTGAACACAACCTATTCGAGACTTACTCACGTAGTTAAATCGAAAGCAGCATGGATCATTACAAAACTGGGGTCTCTAAGTGATGTTTCGCAACAACTTAAAAAAGAATTTGTAAGTGGCGAATCATTTTATTATCTCGGGCGTCACATGAGACTCAAGATACTGAAAGACAGGGATGTAAAGAAAACCGTTGTGCGAAGGTTCAGGGGCCGTCTTGAGGTCATAATGAATCCGGTAGGTAAAAACGGGAAAGTTCCTGAAGAGATCAGGGATGCAATAACTGAATGGTATAAGATACAGGCAGCAAGACGCATTCCCGAACGTGTTGAAATATACACTAACAAAATGGGCCTAAAAACACCTGGTGTATTTATCCGGGATCAGAAGAAAATCTGGGGTAGCTGCAGTACAAAAGGGGTTTTAAGGTTTAACTGGAGAATTATAATGGCACCCATGAGCCTTGTTGACTATGTGGTAGTCCATGAGCTTTGCCATCTCAAATACAGGAATCACTCGCAATCGTTCTGGAGATACGTTGGCATGATAATGCCTGACTATGAAAGACGCAGGGAAAAGCTAAGAAAAAAGGGAGAATTATATCAATTTTAGAACTACTGTCGCGTAGGATTAAAAGTTATCCGTTGCCTTTCTCTCCATCCCCTTAAATCCATAGCATTCAAAGATGCTGTAATCCCTCAACACCCTTGTCTTCTCTCTTACGGTATAGAGTCTCTTGTCACATCTTTCAAAGGTGCGGCCTATCCTTTTTGGCAGGGGGTTGTCGCCAGTCATTACAAATATTGCATTATAACCCTTGAGGTCATAAAATCCGGGCCAGAGATCGTACTGGTTCATCCTCCTGCCGAGGTTTATATTGTATGTTACAGGGTTTCCCCGCACATAGAAGGCGAGCTCCGAGGTGACCTGGTATTTGTCGGAAAAGATAAAATATGGGGCTTTCATCCCGTCAGCGATTTTGCCGACCTCTTTTCCCAGTTCCTTCCAGCCCCTGAGCCTTGCCGTTGGATCCATCTTGAGGGGGAGGTTAATTGCAGAAGGATAATGGGCTACTGCTGTAATGGCGATGGATATCAATGCCCCTGCTACAAGTAAAACCCTGACGGATTTCCTGAATCCCTGCCAGTATTTTACCGTATAGATGCTCAGGGAGATAAACCCTGCAATGTATGCGGGTAGTGCCCAGTTTGCCTGCACCTTGCCCTGAAGGCTTTTTAGAGAGAAGAAAAGGAGAATCGGGATGGAGAACCAGAAAAGAAGGCTTCCGTCTGAATTCTTCTTTCTGAGGACAAAGAGGCTGATGAGTATAAATACGAAGAGTACAGGGGAAACCACGCCTAA
>VAOY01033343.1_pt1 | contig 10404 bp, 9 predicted proteins | sample 3393881 | NCBI WGS metagenome assembly VAOY01 (sample SAMN08290430, study PRJNA428436) | hydrothermal vent metagenome | isolation source: Deep-sea hydrothermal vent chimney | place: Indian Ocean: Southwest Indian Ridge
ACAGGTTAAAAACTGATAATGAGGAGGATATGACGGATGAATTCAAAATTGCATCATAATATCAAGCAGAAAAACGAACTGCAAAACTTAAGTAATTTATTTATGGCTTAGCAACAAAAATGATGGCAGGAACAATGCATTATACGCAAGTTATTCCGGTATTATCGGAGTGTCGCTGAACCTGATAATCACCTTGTTTTATTTTCACCCGAGGCCGTTTATGAACGGCCTCGGCACAATGTTGCTGAACCACGTTCCTGAAACTTCGTTTCCTTCGGACCACACTACATTTATGCTGTCTGTTTCAGTTACTTTATTATTTCTGAAAGAAACAAGAAAAATAGGCTTTGCTTTTACAATTATTGGAATTGCGGGCGGCCTGGCAAGAGTATTTTGTGGTATTCACTATCCGCTTGATGTGCTGGGTTCTTTAGTTGTCGCGATAGCTGCCGGCTTGTTTGTAATTTCCATCAAGGGCAAACTGGCAAATATCAATCAGTATATACTTGCTTTATATGCTCGTATTTTTATAAAAAAAAACAAAAATCCGTCCGACGCGTCGTAAACATAGAAGGAAGGTGATAATGTGCTTGTATGCAGGTTTGGGTATTTCCATAGGTATTTGGATAATATCAGGCATATATGTCTTTTCAGAAGTAAAAAAGACCTATGTGAGAAACGGGGTTTTCACGAATAAACTTCTGAAGCTCTGGTTTGTTATGTGGGGGTTCTATCACCTGGCGGTAATCCTGTCGTCGCTGTATGGCTTGTGGCTGATACCGGTTAACAGGATATTCGCCTTAAGCGGTGGTTTGCTTTTGATTGCGCTTGGTATTGTTGTACTGGCAAGCGGGATGATTAAGTTTCGCTCCATGCGCAGAAGTTGCGGACAGGATATTTCAAAGCTCATAACTACGGGGATATATCGCTGGAGCAGGAATCCGCAGTTTATCGGCTGTCTTTTTTATCTTTCCGGTATAGCGCTTGCCGGCCGCTCAGGGCTTGCTTTTCTGCTTACCGGAGCGGCCGCTATTGTTATCTGTTTGTATACAGCCCGCCTGGCAGAGCCTTATCTTGAGCGTCTTTACGGCGAGGAATACCGTTTGTACAAATCGAGAACCGGAAGATGGATAGCGAAAAAAAACTGATATTTTCATTCATAAAATTTGCATCCGGGCGGAAAAGGTCTATTGTACATTTCGCTGTTTGTAAAACTCATGTAGACTCAAAATTAATATTGACGTTCATGTAAATTTTGCACGGGTGAAAACTTAACATTTGCATTGAACTTAGATATTAATAAAATAAATTAAAGAAATCTACCGCTTGCGGTATAAAATTCAGGAGTATTATAAAATGTACGCAATTATCAAAACCGGCGGGAAACAGTATAAAGTAAAAAAAGATGATATCCTTGACCTTGAGAAACTTGAAGGTGAAGCCGGCGGCAAATTGACTTTTTCGGAAGTTCTCGCAGTCGGCGAAGAAGGCGAAAGCTTAAAAGTCGGCACTCCGCTGCTTGAAGGCGCCAAGGTGGAAGCTGAAATACTGGATCAGTTTCGCGGGCCTAAACTGATTGCTTTCAAAATGAAAAAACGCAAAGGCTATCGCCGTAAAATCGGACATCGCCAAAGCCTCACAAAAATCAAAATTTCTGCTATTAACGCATAGCGAGCCGCTTGTAAATAAATTACGCTAAACGTAAAAATGGAGACTTGCAATGAAATATGACGACAATGGAGCCTTAATTCAGTGTGAGCTGGAAGGGATTAAATTACTTAATCGTGGCAAAGTTCGTGATATTTATGATTTAGGCGACAGTCTGCTGTTTGTTGCCAGTGACCGTTTGAGCGCTTTTGACGTTGTTATGCCGAACGGCATTCCCTGCAAAGGGGAAGTACTCACCAAACTTTCATTATTCTGGTTTGAAATGATGGATTTCATGCCTAACCATCTCATTTCAGCGGACGTTACGACGCGCCCTGAACTGGTCAAATACGCTGACGCGCTGCAGGGCCGTTCAATGATTGTCAAGAAAGCTCAACCTTTGACTGTGGAATGTATTGTTCGCGGTTACATCATCGGCTGCGGCTGGAAAGACTATCAGAAAACCGGTGAAGTTTCCGGTATAAAATTGCGGGCCGGTTATCAGCAGGCGGAAAAGCTTGACGAAACCTTATTCTCGCCTTCGACCAAAGCTGAACAGGGTTTGCATGACGAAGCCATTTCATTTGCGAAAGTCATTGAGATTCTCGGCCGGGACATGGCTGAGGAGATCAAGGAACTTTCCTTGAAAATATATACTAAAGCTCATGATTTTGCTCAGACTAAAGGCATTATTCTGGCGGACACAAAATTCGAATTCGGGATTTACGCGGGCAAAATAATTTTGATTGACGAAGTGTTAACACCTGATTCAAGTCGTTTCTGGCCTGCTGACCAATACGAAGTCGGTTGCAGTCCGGTAAGTCTTGACAAACAATATGTCCGGGATTATCTTGAAACTCTTGATTGGGGCAAAGTAGCTCCAGGCCCGGAACTGCCCAAAAATGTTGTCGAAAAAACAACTGAAAAATATTTGGAAGCCTACAAGGCCATCACCGGAAAAGACTTATAATAAAAATAAATTTTTTGGGATGAAAAAAAAGACAGCATTTAGCTTGCCGGTCCGGTAGAATCCCGAATAATCAATTTGGTGTCTAAAACTATTTTCGTTGTACTCTGTGGAGTAAAATGCTGTTGGGAAACCAATAGACGAATAGCTTCCTGGCCTAATCGTTCCAGAGGCCATTCAATGCTTGTCAGATGAGGTTTCTGATTAATGCAGCATTCAGGCAAATTTCCCGCCCCGATAACCGAAACGTCCCGCGGCACTCTCATTTTTTTTTGAGCCAACACCTTTATCGCCAACCGCGCAAGAGCATCGGAGGCGCAAATAAGAGCAAACGGTTGCTTATAGCCGCCTGGAATTATTTCAAATAATTTGTCCCATAATGACAAATCACTTTCATCAAACACGAACGGCAGTTCATATTCAAATGTTTCAATTTTTTCGTGTGAAAATTCCTGTACAGCGCAGTCTATACCATTCACGACTGAGATTTGAGCAGTACTGAAAGGGAAATGCGCTTTGATGCCGATGTATCCCAAGCGACGATGACCAAGACCAATCAGGTATTTTGCCGCTTCATAACCACTATTCTCATTGTTAAAAGTAATAGCGTCACACGGTATTTGAGCAAAAAAAGTTCCAAGCAGAATTACCGGCACCCCCTGATTGATCAGTTGCGACAGGTACATATTCAATTCCATGGAACTGAAAGGAAAGCCAAGTAAGGCATCAAAAAGACCATTTTTGAAATCCCGGTTAATCGCTTCCATTTCCTCTTTGCTTGAGAGTCCGGCGGCAATCGGAATTGTTTCGATCCCGTATTTTTTGCTTTCCTGTGATAAACCGCTGAACAGACGCCGAAAATATGCCGTGCCGGTATTATAATAGAAAACAGCTACACGTTTTATGGAATGATTTTTCTGTTTCACCTTGTCGCTTACGAAAGAGCCCACCCCGACTTTCCGGACAAGCCAGCCTTTGGCTGCCAGTTCCCTTAAAGCCTTGGAAACTGTCGGATAACTTAAGCCGCCCTGTTCAATGATTTCCCGCTCACTTTCCAGTTTTTCCCCCGGCTTATAAACGCCGGATAAAATAGCCCCCCAAAACAATTCCTTTAATTGTTGATATAACGGCTTTCCTGCTGTTTTTTTACACAAAACATTTAAGTCTATTTTCATGAACTGTTCCTTTGTCTGAGTGTTCAATAATCATCTGTATTTGTTATAATACACCGAACGAAGCATATATTCCAAACTTAAAGCATATAAAAAACGACAAAAGAATTGGTTCTGCTATTGACAAAGCACAAGCAATCACCTATAATGAATATAGAAACAATATATTATATAGGTAATCTGAAAGTATCAAACTCAAAAAGGAGCATAGCGATGCGATTATTGTTCGTCATATTATCATGTTGGATAGCCATAGAAGCCAATTGTGAAGTTTCAGTGGAAAAAAGCGTTAAGGAAACGACAGTGAAAGTTGGCAATCGTTATCACTCAAAACATAAAATTCTGAAATATATCTATAAGATTAATTCAGGAGTAAAAACATATCAACTGAATTACCGTCGCTGTCAGGATTCCAGCCACAAAAACAATAATCCCAGTGTTTACCGAGGCGCTGTTGATCTTCTTTCAGGCATAGGACTTCAATCCCCCAAAGGTGCCGGGTGGTACTATAACAGTTTTATAGATATTGTGGTTAACGGCATTTCCCTGGGAAGTTACCAGGCAAAAAGCATAGAACCAATTCTCGAAGATAATAAAGGCGGAGTCAGTTTTTTCTGGGAACTGCCTGAAATCAAGGTTAAAGTTGATTTTTTCATGATTCCTCAACAGGACGGGCTATATGTAACTGCCGAAATCGATCCCAAATGTAAAATAAAAAGTATCAGGGTTGGTTTGTGTTGTTTCCCGAGCATTATACGCCGGGACGGAAAACGTTTAGTGAAATGCGTTGACCAGAAGTTTCCTCAAGATGTCAAGAAAGCTTATACTTTTAAACCGAAACCCAATGAATTCTGGCTTTTTTATGAAGATGAGAAATATGATGCCTCCAAATTTAGAAACGGTCGTGGTCCCTGTGCGCTTGTCTTTGAAAAGGAAGCTATTGACAAAGTAGTTCTTAATGTGGGAACGTATTCTGTCAACACTAAAATCGATTATCCTGTAAAAACCCGCAAAATAAAATTATGTCTTTTCGAGTTCCAGAAACTCGTAAATCCTGCGGCTAAAAAGTACTTTTTAAAACAATTACCGCAGGTTGAAAAAATATTATCGAATAAATAATGATAGAAAAACTTTAGCAAGGGAAAATACTAATAATGATTTTTTATGCGAAATCGCGTTTTTGCAAACCGTCTGGAAAGATTGCACTTGCATTGACACTTGGAGGAACAATAATGTTTGGGGCAAGTTATACTAATGCCGGAAGTAAGATGAAAGAACCATTTATCACAATTTCAAGAATAAATGCTCCAGTAATTGATGGTAATGTAGAAAAAAAAGAATGGAATAACGCTGTTCAAATCACCAATTTTCTGAAAGTTGACGGTACTGCTCCGGCTAAAGAACAAACTTTTTGCAGGATCGGATATGATGACAATAATCTATATTTCGGCTGTAAGATGCAGGCATGGGCCCTGGACCCGGCAAGTAACCAACGGCACACCTTTAAATCCAAAGTTAAAAAATATAAAGGCCCGGTATGGGATGATGACTCTATTGAATTGAGGTTTTCCATGCCCGGCAATCCGCTGAAAGTCTTTTTTATCGCCATCAATGCCAATGCGGCAGTCCATCCTTTGATAATCAAATACAAGTCAGGCGGAGCTGTCGCGGGAATGCTCCCATGGACGCCAAAAATTCAGGCAAAAGCGAAAATAAATGACGGTTTCTGGTCATTTGAACTTAAAATTCCGTTTTCGGAATTGGGAGTTCATCCCGGCTTTAGTAAGTTTGGGCGCCTTTGTGTTGACCGTTTTGAAAAACGTCTCAGTGAAAATTCCGCATGGTCAAATATGCGCGGCAGTCTTCTTAATCCAAAGGGATTCGGTTGGTATGTTTTCACTGATAAGCGGATGGGGATCGCGCCGGATGAAATACCGGTATTGCGTCCAGGAGAGAATCATGGAAATATCAAAATTTATACTGTTGAACCGCAAATAGTCACATTTTCAACTACAGTCATATTTGAAGATGGAACTACTGAGAAAAAAGAAAAGTATTATCGACTTAAAAAAGCATCCTATACAAATTTAAAAAGTAGTTTTAAAATCATAAATCCCACGAAAAACTGGGTGCAGTTTACTATTGCCGACAAAAAAGGAAAAGTTCTTTATCAGACTAAACCGCTTCGACGTCCTGACAGCAACAGTTACGGTAAAGTACCTGAGATTGCTTTTTCAGGTAAAGTTTACGGAAGCATTGATATTTATTTGAACGGGAAGAAATATCCTTTGAATGCAAAATTCAAAAAAAGCTTAAATCCCGGCCTTAATACCTTGATGTTGTTTATTCCGGCTGGAGCCAATTGTAAGGGAAAATTTAAAATCGGCACACAAATTTTTGCTCTTGATTCAGGCTGGAAATACAAGCTTTCAAATGAACCGCTGGGGTTAAGTTTGGACTCCAACACTCGAAAATGGGTGGAATATTCCCCGAAAATAATGGCTCAAAACAAATCAGGAGGCATTTGTCTGCAAAAAGTCATTCTCGCCGGAGCCAGCAAAACCTTTCCGCAATTTATTGACAATACTTTATATATGAGCGTTAATGGAACTTATGGCTTTCAAGTTAATGTGCAATCATGCCCACCGTCCGTTCCGGCGATGAAAGTTGATAATTTGAAATATTTTATTGAAGTGCCTGAAGGGATTACTCTGGTCGGAGCTTGCGGACGTGTCGGAAAAATCAGCAGGTTTCCTCAATCTATCTGGAAAAATCGCAACATTTACTCCTGGCGTGATTTAGGTGTCTTTGTCCGTACTGAATCAGGACGCCCTGAAAAATACCGGCGTTACCGTATTGAGCGTCAGGGGAAAGCTCTCCTGACCGATAAAAACCCCAGATACGGGCGTTATGACCGATGCACTATAGCCCTTAAAGCTGGTGCGGAGACAAAAAAATGGATTTCAAAAGATGCCAAAAAAATATTTTTCAGGATTGAGGCGGACAATGGCTATATTCAGGAAACAAACAATGTTCTGTTTCTGAAAATGCTGCCGCAACTTGCCGGGAAAGCTCCCCGCAAAATTAAATTTGACGTGGGTGGAATGGTTCAGTTATATAGGTTTATGGCAGATGATAAGCTCATATTGGAAGTCGCTAAAACTCTCCATGATGCCGGGTTTAACCAGATGATGTATGATGGTTTTCAAGATATTCAGGGAAAGACCGGGGTCGCAACTTATTGGTTTTATCGTTATACCGGATATGCTGATGTTGACAATTTGATTTATATTAGAGATGTGCTGAAACATTTTCCACAGCGCTACGTAGGGCAAAACGGTGCAAAACACCCTCAAAGTATTTGTTGGGATGCACTGCTGGATACGCCGGATGCGGTAGACGCGTTTAAAGACGCGGTCAAAGCATATTATAAAAAACTACCCTATCAGTCAATGTTGTTTGAAGATTATGAGTACCCGGCATATGCGAAAGATCCTAAAAAAATATATCGGGTTAATGCCTGCTTCTGTCCTTATTCCCTGAAACGATTCCGCAAAAAAATGAATATCCCGGAACCGGTAAGCATCGAACTTATTGGTAAAAAATACTTGAAGCAATGGATTGATTATCAATGTACTAGGGTGGCCGAACAAATGCGTCTGGGCTACGAAGCGAGTCATGAATGCGGGAAGGCCTTTTCCTCTTACAGCGCTTATCAAAGTGATTATACCATTTCACACTATACTTTTGATTACCGCAAGACCGGCCGCTGGGTTGATCAAGCATCAGCCGGTTACGGGCGGCCGTTGAACGCGATTAAAGCCACCCGGAAAGCGTTGAAGGGAAAGCCGTTGCTGGGTGGAGTGCTGTCAATTCCCGTCAATAAGGTTATTTCTCCCCCCGCGATTCTATTGCGTAGAATCCTTGATTGCGGCGGCGGTGTTCTTTGCTGGTGGGAAGACGCATATGATGCCCGGAAACTGCATCAGGTTGCTCAAGCCAGCACCTTAGTAGCGGAATATGAAGATTTTTTCCTGGCGGGAGCACTCAGTACTGAAAAAGTAGAGAGCCTGATTGAATCGCCAAGCCTTGACAACATATACCTGTGTAAACATCAAAACCGTTATCTGTTGATTCTGCTCAATGAAAATCAACTTCCCGCCCAAATACCTGTTAAATTTTTGAAAGCGCTGAAATCAATAAAATATGCTTTAAACAAAAAGTCTTTAAAAGTCCAGCCCAAACTTACAATCCCAATAAAAGGAGGAAGTTATGAAGCGCTCATTTTTGAACTTAAGTAGATTAACTGGGCAATTCACCCTTATAGAATTGCTGGTCGTGATCGGAATCATCGCAATCCTCGCGTCAATGTTGTTGCCGGCTCTTAACAAAGCCCGTGAAAAGGCAAAAGCTATAAACTGCGTTAATAATCTGAAACAAAACGGTACTATGCTAAATTTTTATGCCAGTGACTATGAAGGCTGGCTGGTTCCGGTGCTCGATGGAGCTACTCCTTGGTCTTTAAAATTAACTATTTTAGGCTATTTAGCGGCGCCGAAACAAGGGAATCCATGTTGTGTGGTTTGTCCATCAACTATGCCGCAATCCTACTACGATTCCAACGAGACTTATGCTTTGATTTATAATCTCGGTAGCGCCTTTATTAGACTGCAACCATTATATACAACTTATTCATATTACACTCCCCAAAAAGGTGCGTCAGAATTCCCGATTATGTTTGATTCTATTGAGTCGAACAGCAAAGTTATGGTTTCCGGTCTTACAAAAACTTGTTGGGCTAACCGTAAAGTCTATCTTGTCCATAATAAAATGGCCAACACTCTATATGCGGATGGCAGTGTCAGACCAACCGACAGATATACTCTGGTCAAAGAGTACGGATTTTTTGATACCGCAATTGTCAATAGATATTATTAGGCTACTAGAAAATATGAAAAACACTGAATCACAATTGCGCTCTTATTTTGCCTTTGAGAAGGAACTGTGGGCGGAAGTCCGGAACGTGGAACTGCGTTTGAATGAATTGAAATCCCATGAAAACCGTCCGGTATTAAAACGCGGCGGCGGCATGAGTCCGGACAACCACCGCGCAATTAATCCGAGCGTTATTCATGACGGCGAAAAATTTACAATGTGGTACACCGGTATGCACTTGGATAAAACCAGTACATTTAAGGATTACCGCACTCTCAAGCACTTCATGTGTGTGGCATACAGCAATGACGGCGTTAGTTGGCAAAAACCAAATCTGAAAAGAAATATTTCCAAAATAGAAAAATCTAAAAATGCTCTGTTTTCAGGAGGCTTGCTGGGGGGTGTGGATTACCTGCCGGAACTTGGGAAATACGCGATGGCACTTTCCTATGCCAATGGACGAAAAAAAGAAGGTGGGCAGACTACATTCAGTTTGATTACCAGCGACAATGGGATTGATTGGGAAATCAAGCATATCCCGGCGATTACCCATGAGCACTTTGAAACCTGTACCGGACCCAAAAAAATTAACGGTTGCTATTGGGTCATAGGACAAGGGATTTCGCCGCATTTCCACCTGCCGAATGGAGAAAAATGCGGGCGCAGCGCATTCGGGTTTTACTCTCATGACCTGAAAATATGGAAGTTATACCCGTATCCGTTGTTTCATTATCCACCGGAAATAGAGTTTCTAAGGAAGAATCAGAATCTGGGTTTCCAGACTCATCTTGGATTTACAGCATGGAATCGGGGACGAATACATCTGGGAATGCTGGGACAATTCTGGCCGGGCGGTTTTTCCCAGAATGTACGTTTTACTCTAGGTTTGATTTATTCCCATGACGGTTTGAATTGGTATGAACCATTTCCCAAAACTCCAATATTATCCGCCGATGAAAACTCATGGTTTCATAATGTTATACAAGGTAATTCCTTCTATCAAACAAATAATGAAACCTGGTTCTGGTTTTCCGGTGGAGATAATCAGGGTAACACCTGGGAAGCCAACTGCGATATAGGATTGGCGACAATTCGCCGCGACGGATTTGCTTATTTTGCGTCAGTAGAGACTGGAAAAAGTTATATTGTTACCAAAGCAATTCTCCTGGAAAAATCTGATGAAGCAATTTATCTGAATGTCAATGCCAGCAAATATTTTCCGTTAAAAGTCAAAGTAATGGACAAATATTTTGAACCTCTAAATGCTGAATTCAGCCTAAGCAAAAGCGGTGTCATGGAAAAATGTGCTATTGACTTAAAGAAAATTAAAGATCAAACAAAAGAAATAAGATTATGTTTTGAATGGGAAGGAGACAGTAGCGAAAATCGTCTTTACATGTTTAATCTTGGCCCGGATACAAATTAAAAATCTTTTGCGCCTTTGCGGGACACAAAATAATTAGGTATTTTCTTTCAACAGCTCTTCGATGTTGTCTTTGTTGACATCAATGATTTTCCCGGTCTTCATCCACGGGTAATCACTGGTGTTATAGAGGCGACTGTAAAATTTAAAACTTCGTATTTTTTTTCACAAATTAATGTAGCACAACCGTCTCGGTTGTGAAGATATTCAAGCGAGACGGTTGACTTTCGCTGTGCTCAGTCTCAGCCTTCGCAAAGTGA
>VAOY01022069.1_pt1 | contig 10381 bp, 6 predicted proteins | sample 3393881 | NCBI WGS metagenome assembly VAOY01 (sample SAMN08290430, study PRJNA428436) | hydrothermal vent metagenome | isolation source: Deep-sea hydrothermal vent chimney | place: Indian Ocean: Southwest Indian Ridge
AAAAAAATATTTCAAGTAGAAATGGAGAAAAATATTGATTTATTCAGAAAAAAGGCTGATTACATTTTTTGACCTGCAAGGCGACTGACCGATTACTTTATTTTTGATTTTTTATTGCTGTTTTTAAAAAAAGCTATTGACTTTTATAAAGAATGGCACTATAATTATACTGTATGATAAATGCACAACAGTATCGCATCGTTGTATGTTTTCTAAAAATCAAAATTTCAAACAAAACGGGAATGTATGAAAAATGAAAAGAAATAATCTCAAAAGCACAGCGCACTCAGTAGGTATGATTTACTTGATATGTTTTTTTATGTTAATATCTTTATTAACAGGAGCGACAGATAATCATCCTGCGGGTAATGATTTACCTAAAACAGTCGTTAAAGTATTATTCGGTTCATCTCTTGAAGCAGACAAGGCTATTCTCGGTTTTAGCAGACCAGGTGGAGCGACATATTTTGATATCAATACAAACCGTATTGTAGCAGTTCCTAAAAATATTCCACGCTTTGTGGAAGTTGCTGAAAAAAATTTGTGGGGTGTTAACAAGGGAATATTATTGGAATGCGGTGCTGAAAATTTGTTGTTGGATTCCAGTTTTGAAGGAAATCTTAGTCCGTGGACTTTCCAGGGGAATGTTAAACAGCAAAAGACTATTGGAATTCATGGAAAACATGCATTGAAGGTAATAGGTCCCGCTTCGATTACCTACAAGCCTATTTCCTTAAAAACAATACCGGCAATTGCTTCTATATATATTGCGTCTATTTATATCCGCAGGATTGATGGCGCTAGTATAAACAAAGGGGATATCCAATGTATTGCAAAACCGGAAGGAGCAAAATCCGCTAAAGCTAAAGCATTTAATTTGGCACGAATGGGAAATGGCCCATGGTACCGATGCAGCCTTCCTGTCAGAGCGAGAGGCCATAATCCTACTCTTTACTCCATTACTTTCCAATTCAGGGAAGGAGAATATATAGTGGATTGCGCACAGTTGGAATGGGGCTGGAATAGACACAGTGGCCCCAGCTCTTATATTCCCACCGGAGAAAAGCACATTATGGGAATTCATCAAGAACAAAAATGGATATGGCCAAGAGATGGTTCAACAAAAAGCTCCACCCAGCGTGCCCATGAAAGACTTACTTGTAAAAGATTTATGACGAAAAAACTTTTCCCCGGAAAAGCATGGAGTTATTCTTTTTGGACATATGTTTATCCATATACCGGAGGTGGCAATTGTTTTTTTCTCCTCTCCAAGGGTGCAGTGAAGATGCGCACATCACGAGGATATGTAATTATTGGAAATAAAAGGGCGAATGCGTATAAATTTCATCCCCATGGTTGGCTTTTCATTACGGTTACTTATGACGGCACAAATATGGATGTGTTCTATAATGGTGTACACTCCCCCAAAGGCCCCTTTAAAGTGGATTCCCCTTCATTTGATACAGCTTGCTGGTCATTAGGATATAATTCTCCTGTGGGGATTATAGCGGATTTCACCACGTGGAATCGTGCTCTCAGCACTAAACAGGTTATGTCTTTATATAAAACAAGTAATCCTATGGTTGATATTAATACCAATAAAAAAAAAGTAACGCAAATATTCCTGTAAAATTTAAGACAAATAAATCCGGCAATGTAAGTATAAATATCTTTAATTCCGAAAACAAATTGGTTTATAAATTTGCTGTAGGTAAAAAACTACCTGCCGGAGAACACATACTTTTCTGGGACGGATGTAATGATGAAGGTAATCCCGTCCCCATCGCTAAGTATACATTCAAGGGGCTTACGTCAAATCTCCGCTCTGTGTGGGATGGAAAAATCGGCAACACCAGCCCTTCGGATAAATGGGAGTATCTGCAGTACCGGACAGGACATTACTGTGACGTAATAGCCATGCCCGATGGCGGACTTCTCTCGTTGAGCATGTGGGGTGAACATTCCAGAATTATTCAGTATATAAATGGAACGGAAGGTTACCCGGTACGCTGGTCATCAGGCCAGTGTTCCGTGTGGCTGGACTATCTTGTAGCCGGTGCTGTAGATGGGGACTATTTGTACGGAGTCCGTTCCCGCAACGCGGGAAATGGCAAGCGTTATGAAGTAATCAAAAAATGGTCATTGAAAGACGGAGTGCGCCCGCCTCCCGACAATGACGTGGTACTTAATAAACCACACGGTGCTACAGGGGCACTCCTCGTTCCTGGGACGTATCTACCCGGTTATAAAGAAAACCCAAACAATCCCATTCCTTTTGCCGGGGTCGTCGGCCTTGCTGCTCATGCCGGGAAACTGTATGTACCACTTTTGATAGAGGACCGTGTAGCGGTTTACGACATAAAAAACATGAAGGAAATCTCGAGTTTTTCATGTCCGTCTCCGCGTAAAATTGCAATCAGCAAAACGGGAGAAATATATGTTACCAGCGAAAATCAGGTTCTTCGTTTTAATCCGTATGGTTCCAGGCAAATGTCATTTGTGTCCGGGCTTGATACGCCATGGGGTATTACCGTCGCACCGGACGGAAACATCTATGTAACGGAATGCGGTAACACACAGCAACTTAAAATATACAATTCTAAAGGAAAGTTACTAAAAACATTCGGCAAAAAAGGTGGACATAAAGGCGGACTTGTCAGTCCAAATCTTCTGGAAATGCCTTTGTCTGTCTCAGTAAATAATCAGGGACATATTTTCATTGCCGATTTTGGAGGACAACGAGTTCTGGTTCTCAATTCTGATTTTACGCTTCGCAAGATTATCCATGGCAGAATGCACCAACACGCACTTTCGGTTTCGGAGCTTGACCGGAGTCTTTTGTACAGCACTTTTGTTCGAACTAAACTTTGGGAATATAAAATTGATTATGATAAACACGTAGGAGATGTCTCGAAACTGTTGCGTCGCTGGAATTTCATACGGTTTTATCCAGAGATGAAGAGATTTAGCAGTAATCGCATCTATTTTCGTAAGTGGAACGGTCGCGTATTCGGCATTCAGCCGGGAGAGGGTATTCTTGTCTTTGAAATGGTGGGAGATCAGATTGTCTCCCGTAGTCAACTCGGCCTTCGCAGGTACCCTTGGCAGAAAACAGGACCAAAGCAGGAATGGGTCTGGCGCGACCAAAATGGAGATGGTATTATGCAAACAGGCGAAATTAAATTTGGAGATTGGCAAGCTGCTGCTAGTTGGTTTGGCGGTTATGTCGATGAGATTGGAAATATCTATATTCCCAGTGCTGGCAGAGTTAAAGGAACTCTCTATCCTCGTGGAGTCCTTAAAATACCTTTTCAGGGACTTGACAAAAGCGGATTACCTATTTACAGTTGGGGCTCCGCCAAGTGGATTCTTAAATTGACCGATAAAGATGAAAGACCCGGACTGGATGGTAAACTCTATAATATTCAACCTTCATCGTATATGCAGGACAAAGCCGGAAATATGTATATATCGGACTGTGGTGATGGCAATTCATATTGGACAAAACCCAAAAAAGACTTATGCATATTTAAATATGACCCCAACGGAAAACGTGTCTGGAAAGCAGGACAAAAGCAGAGGAATCGTTCACCGCTACCCGGAGATATGCGGTTTTGTGCATTTCCCTCAGGTTTGGTGAGTGATAAGTATCTTTTCTACGTGGACTACACCGGCTCAATAAACTGCTGGGATACAGATGGACTTTGGGTAGGCCGCCTCTTCTCCGATCTCCCTGAAGAGCTGAAAAACGAAGGGGAATGTTTTAACGGGCTCGTTTTTCGTCATCCAAATGGTAAAGTGTATGCATTTTCCGCACCGGATTGTACGTACCGGATTTCCCGCATTGTGGTAGAGGGATTGGATGATATTGAACGATTTCAGGGTGCAGTCATGGTGAATAAAGTTGCCACACCCCGAAAAGCCGAGAAAGCAGGACTGCCTCTATGGCAAATTCTGCATACACGCGGCAAGATTGATATTGACGGCACGATTGATTCAGCTGAGTGGGGAACCAGAACAGATACACAAGCCCCGGTAGATTTTGAACGCGGAGATAAAAATGTGGCACGCTGCTGGGCACAGTGGGATGAAAAAGCATTATATATTGCCTGGGATATCAAAGATAAAAGCCCTGCGATGAACAAAAGTCTCGGAAAGGTTCGTTGGGCTGGCGACCAGGTGGAACTCATGATTCGTGTTGAACCGGGAGCTGTAAGTAAAAGCGCGCGCGGGAAACATACTGCCACGGAGTATCAAATAGAAATCGGAACGGATGGGAACAACAGATTGGGTGCATATGTGTTACTCAACGGCAGCAGCAGGAAAGGTAAGTTCCTGTCCGATGCAAAAGTCGGACTCAAGATCAACGAGAACAAGAGCGGATATACCATGGAGACAATGATTCCATGGGCATCACTGGGCGACTATCGTCCCAAGAAGGGAGACAAAATTCCCTGGAACATGAAAATCCACTGGAGCGGGCCGGATGGCAAAGGCGTAAGTTATATCAGCCAATGGGCACCTGGCCTGCACACTTTGCCTAAAACTTGGGGAACTGCAATCTTTCAATAGAATTTTTTTAAAAACGGCAATTTAAAGAAGGAGAACAAAAATGAAGAACAAAAGAAATAAAAAAAGTCACAACAGCTTGGCTATAAACAACTTCACGCTTATTGAGCTCCTCGTCGTGATCGCTATCATAGCAATCCTTGCTTCAATGTTATTGCCAGCTCTAAACAAAGCACGGCAGGCGGCAAAAAAATCCTATTGTACTAATAATCTGAAGCAGCTTATGTTAAGCGTTATTTCATACAGTATAGATAATGAAGGCATGGCTCCACCTTGGCAGAAGCCTATCAGCGGGAGCCCGTGGACGACAACTCTCTATAGTGCAGGATATGGTCCCAAAGTAATAAAAATATTGGACAAGGTTGTTGGTGCAAAGTTATATTATTGTCCAGAAAATCCACCATCCAATTATGAACATGAAAGGGCAATGTCAGTCACAGGAAACATTTACCAAACGTATGGAATGCGTTGGAAAAATGGAGCATCTTGGAGTTATAACCTGGAAAGAACTGTCAATCCATCAAATACCTGGTTACTTGGAGATTCTGTTTGGACTGGTGATGATTTCTATTTAAGTGGCAATTTGATATATAAAAAAGGTGGTCAATATTACATTCTCAACGCCGGGTCTGCAAAATTTCAACTCCGTCATAACAAGACGGCAAACAGTGCATACCTCGATGGAAGCGTGCGCTCATCTAACAAAGGAGAATTAATTAATCAAGGGGTTGCAGAAGTTAACATTTCATATTAATTAACAAAAAGCAGAAGATTACGTTCAGTTATACAAGATTTGATTTACATCGCGTGCAAGAGAACCCGGCATTCCGGATCAATATTTTTAAAATTGGGGAGGCATTGTCCATGGTTCGACGTTTTTCGGCAATTACACGCAATATATTGCTAAACAATAATTTAACATCAGAGAGGAAGTAAGCCTATAATAGGAAAAATGTATCAAAAATCGGGATTTTCGCAGTCAAAATGTTAAAATCAACACCAAGCAAATAAAAATAAGAAAAGGTGTCGATTGTAACGAAAATAAACTGCTGAAATTGAGTAAAACAGCTGATTTTTAGCCAATCAATTAACAAAAAAGTTAATCCGGAAATTCTTTCACAGATTCAGGAACTCTTTAAAAATTGACAATTAACAGAGCAATAATTATTTTTTATTAAAAAGGAAAATTTACTATGAGATCGAACACTGATTGGTTTAGGGACGCCAAATGGGGAATTATAATGCATTACCTGACTCAGGAGATAGGAGGTGATGAAACCATGCCGGCGAAAGTATGGAGTCGCCTTGTTGACAATTTTGATGTCGATGCACTTGCAGCCCAGTTAAAAGAAGTTGGTGCCGGATATATGATGATCACAGTCGGACAGAATTCTGGTCATTATTGCTCTCCAAATGAAACATACGATAGCCTCGTTGAGATTAAGCCAAGCAAGTGTTCTAAGCGAGATCTGGTTAATGATCTTTATGATGCTTTGAATCCTTTTGGAATTAAATTGATAGCTTATTTACCTAGTAATGCACCGATGAAAGATCCAGTTGCAGTAAAAAAATTAAAATGGGTCAATGGAACACAGTATAGAGAGCGTAAGCCGCAAAGTGGTTTAGATGAAAATGATAAACCATGGGGTTCGGCAAATCCTAGACTGGCAGAATTCCAACGATACTGGGAAGCTATTATAACCGAATGGTCGCTAAGATGGGGGAGCAAAGTTAGTGGCTGGTGGATTGATGGGTGCTATTTTCCAGAAGCGATGTACGAACAACCAGAGGCGCCTAACTACGAAAGTTTTGTTGCCGCATTAAAAGCCGGTAATCCTAACAGTATAGTTGCATTCAATCCAGGTACAACTACACCTATTATTTCGTTAACAGAACACGAGGACTACACTGCGGGGGAGCTCAGTGCTAATTTTCCGACTTGTCCTGGACGATGGGTTGATGGTGCCCAGTATCATGTAATGAGTCCCCTGACTGGAACATGGGGTGAGCGAAATATTCCACAATTGTCCAACGAGCTTATCGCGGCATACACGCACTACATAAATAGTAAGAGAGGTGTAATAACATGGGATACGCCACCCAATAAAGATGGAACAATCAAGCAACAGTTTATGAATCAGTTGAAAGCTTTGAAAAACGATTTTTAATTAACTAAATCGGCTAAACATCGAAAAGGAGGTTTATAGTTTTAGAATAGTGTTTTCACTCATTTTGACTAGGGAAAGTAGAAAATGATCATGGAAACGGTTTTCATGGTTTAAAACAAAGTTATTAACAAAATGAGCCAAAGCTTTTGCAATTGGCTCTATACTGTTTTAATTTCAATTATTTTATATGGAATTCTTGGGTTCTATATCGTATGAGAGTTCGACAGTTACAAGGAATTATGAAAAAGTCACAGCAAAAAAATAATATGGGAACAAGAAATTCTTTCGGTTCACAAACCGGAAAATTGATTTCTTCTGATGGTTTTCAAAAGATGAGCGCAACCGACTGCTTAATAATAGTATAATACAACAAAATAACAGTAAAGGCAAGAGGATTTAATCAACTACAGATGGTTTTTTAGCGAGATAATTTTTAACATTGACGGAGGACAAGATATGGAACAAAATGATTGGCTTGAAAAAATTAAGTTTTTTTCGAGAGAAGCAACTTTTAAACACTAAATTATTACAAAATTGTAAAAAAAGAGTGTTAATAACCGGTGGATTTTATGAAGATATCTGCCATAAGACAGGAGAGTAGGAAAATGAAAGAGAAACAGAAAAATTATAGTTGTAAGTTGTTGATATACAAAAAGTTCACACTCGTCGAATTGTTGGTCGTTATCGCAATCATCGCAATCCTCGCAGCTATGCTGTTGCCAGCGTTAAACAAGGCCAGAGAAACAGCAAAGAAAATAAGCTGTATCAATAACTTGAAGCAAATAGGACTAGGATTTATCTCATATGCTGATGATTATAACGAATGGTTTCCCAAGGATTATAACAATATTGGTACTACTGTTGCAAGTGGGGGCTTTTGGTATGATGTAATTGCTGCAAGAATCAATCCCAGTTGGAATAAATTGGATATCGCCAAACCATCACTATTTAAGTGTCCCTCCAATGAAGATTCAGGTTTTACTAGAATGATTCTCGCTTACGGATATAATTACAAATATTTGGGAAATCAAGCCCTTAGGCGAAAACTTCCGCAAATAAAGCGTCCTACCGCTACAATTGAGGTTACTGATGCAAGCCGTAATGGTAACTACTCGTATTATGTCACACCGGCATTGGTATTCGATCCTCGTCCAAATGTAGGTATGCATGGAGGTTCTTCTGACAATGTTCTGTGGGTTGATGGGCATGTCACCAATGAATTCACTACTGTACTTAGGGCTACTGATATTTGGTGGAACAATCTATAATAAATCCATAAATAATCCCTAAATCCGTGGTAAAAGTTTAGTCACAAAAAGTTGAGTACGTAAAGAATTTCCAAAGATTTTCGCGGAAAAGTACAAAGCGAAATATAAAGCCAATCCCGAGAAATATGGTAATTACAATTGGGATAATGTTGAAATTGTTCTTGACAGGTTTTCCGGTATCAAAGTGGAAGGTGTGGAAAGTGACCTGTTGGCGATTGCCGGTGACATGGCTGCGGATATCCTGTATATCAACTTCCGTAAATCTGATAACTTTAACTATGGAGGTCGCATGAATCAACAAACGATTCAAAGCAGTCGGTCTGAAAAAAAGGAAGATTTTTTTCAGAGGAAGCAACTTTTTAACTCTAAACCATTACAATCATTGAAAAACCAAACTTTATTGTATAAAAAAGCAATGCTTGAAAAATCACCTTTCAAATTATTTATTTTTGATTTGGATGGAACCGCTCTTGGTGGACATGAACCATATAAGCAGTTTCCGCTTGAATTTGCTGATTTTTTGGATAAACTGGATGCTTCTGGAATTAAGTGGGCTACGGCAACCACCTGGGCTGTGGATAAACAGTTGAAGCTGATCAGGTCAAGCGGTGTTAAAAGCGAGCCTGTATTATTAACCGGCAGTACTGGACGAACAGCCTTTTCGGTAGTTGGTGATGAGATGTTTCCGATTTCTGAATATATTAACGAAGTGGCAGAACTGGATTGTAACTTAAAAAGAAAATATGGGAAAACAATCCAAAGCATAATTACTGAATTGCAATCCCAAAAATGTGTTGAGGAAATATCATATAATCGTTTTGGACATCATGTTATCAGCTTCAAAGCGGCATATGGCAAGGAAAAAGAACTTTGGCAAATATTGCAGCCCTTGATTGATGAAGGTATCTATTATTCTTTTACGCCGGGTAACCTTGAATGTAACTCTCTTTTACCTGAATATATGAACAAGGGACGGGCGGTCAGGCTCATTCAAAAAATCGCGGGTGTTTCTCCAGGCGAGACCTTGATTGCGGGTGATGAGACCAATGATTTGCACATGTTTGACCCGAAACTTGCCAAATACATGGCATGCCCCGCGAACGCCCATGACGAAATCAAGAAAATTGTCAGGTCGAATAACGGAATAGTTGCCGCGAAGAATTACGCTTTCGGCATAATTGAAGCCGTAAATGAATTATTAAAAGGTTAGCTGAATGACAATTGAAAATTCGAATATTGATTGGTTTGTAAATGCCAGGTTCGGCATGTTTATTCACTTCGGGCTCTTCAGCATGTTGGCTCGCGGTGAATGGGTGATGAATAAGGAACGGATTGCGTCGGAAGAATATTCTAAACTGGCGAATGAGTTCAATCCAGTTAATTTTGACGCGGAGAATTTGTGTAGTCTTGCCAAAGAGGCAGGAATGAAATATATAGTATTTACTACTATGCACCACGAAGGTTTTCGCTTATATGATACAGCTCTGACTGATTTTTGTTCTACCAAAACATTGGCAAAACGCGATTTTGTTGCAGAAATAATTGCCGCCGCGCGTAAACATGGATTAAAAATAGGACTTTATCATACTTTGAATAACTGGTATGATAAGCCGGATGCGGTTGATGCCCTTGAAGATAAAATTAAATATCAGGAATTCATCGACAATACTTTTGCCCGTATCAGGGAATTGCTTACAAAGTATAATCCTGTTGACATTCTTTGGTATGATGGCTGGTGGCCTTTCAATGCCCAAGAGTGGCAGGCTGAGAAAATGAATGAAATGGCTCGTTCCATTCAAACCCATATTGTAATCAACGGAAGAAACGGTTTACCGGGAGATTTTAGTACTCCTGAAGGGCACATGTCTCAACCTATCCCTTGGCGTCCATGGGAAGCATGCATGACTTTGAACGACAGTTGGGGATACCATAAAGGTGATCACAATTGGAAGTCTGTAAAGGATATCATTCAATTACTCGGCACAGCCGCTAATGGAAAAGGTAATTTGCTTTTGAATATTGGTCCCAAGGGAGATGGAAGCATTCCTGAAGCATCATTAAAAATTCTTAAACGCCTCGCTACATGGACGAAGATTAACAACGAAGCGATTTTTAACACAGATATTTTCTATTGCCACCCAAATGAGCGGGGAGACGGGCGTAATGACTTTAGTCCACACGGTCATTTTACCGCGTCCGGCAATAATCTATATTTACTGGCAAGAAATTGGATGGGGACAAAATACGTCTTGAATGGACTTGAAACTCCAGTAAAAGCAGTATCTGTACTTGGATCTTCCAAGTGTTATCCATTCCAGTGGCGGGACAATCTCTTGACAGTCAACGGTTTGCCGGAGACAGCTCCTGATGATGAAT
>VAOY01014032.1_pt1 | contig 10354 bp, 10 predicted proteins | sample 3393881 | NCBI WGS metagenome assembly VAOY01 (sample SAMN08290430, study PRJNA428436) | hydrothermal vent metagenome | isolation source: Deep-sea hydrothermal vent chimney | place: Indian Ocean: Southwest Indian Ridge
GAACTTTAACTCGTCATCTTTAAATTGTATTCTTACCATTGAGACAGTATAGTATTTGGAGTTTATAAAACCACCCAAAATTAAGTTGCTGAGACACTAGCAGCCACTGTAATGGAAAGGGAAAAAGATGTTGATGTACAATTTCTGCGTGAGCTTAGAGAAGATTTTAGCTTCAGTCCTGTTGTTTAAGAGGCAATAATCCATCAAGCAAAATTGTACTACCAGAGTAATGGAAGTTAAGGATATATCTGCAAGCTGACTGTGCTTGCAGTATCTGCTGATGAACCTGCTGGTAAGCCAATAAAACATTGTAAACTCATAAGAATACAGGGTCCTTGCTGGACTCATCGTTCGGCAAGTCTCTGCAGGTCTTTTTTGAATTGATTCCGAGTGAAATGACCACGCCGGTTAAAAGTACACAAAGAGCACATGTTTTTTCTACAGAATGCATTGTATAACGGTGTAATTTGGAAAAAAACGAAAGAATTCTTCGCTAACTTGAAGATGTCCTCGATGATTGACCGTATAGGTCTGAAATTCTTCCATCTGCATATCTTCTCCTTGAACTCCAGCACCAATATGGCAATGATAGTTTAATATTAAAACTAGTTATTCAAAGGTGATTTAATAGGAATTTTTGTGAGAATTTGGCAGTACCCTTAAATTTATATACTACAATGCCATTCATATAATAAGGTAGATTATTGGAGGGGTTACAATAAAAACCATAACCTTTGAATGTGAAACTATTACACCAATGTTCCTTGCTGGTGCAGACGGGAAAACGCCAGAACTCAGGCCTCCTTCAATCAAAGGTTTGATGCGTTTCTGGTGGAGGGCAATGAATGGGCATCTACCTCTTGAAGAGTTAAAGAAAGAAGAGGGGAAGATATTCGGGACAAGTGATGAGAAGATAGGGCGGAGTAAATTTAATATTCGGATAAAGAAACAACCAACTTCTGATGATATTCTCAATAGTCTCTGAGTAGAAATTCCCAATGAAGAAAAAACTACTAAAAAAGGAAAAAAATATAAAATTCCAACCCAATATAAAGGAATATCTTATCTGTTGTATTCCACACATATGTTGAATAGTCGCTCATACATTAAAAGTGGCACATCATTTTCAATAAAAATCTCATCAAGTGATACACAACCTTTTCAAGAAGCTGTTCATTCCTTTGCCCTTTTAACATTTTTTGGGGCGTTAGGAACAAGAAGCAGACGGGGCGCTGGAACATTTATGGTAAAAAAAGTGATTTATGAAGGTAATGATGATTATGAAAATCTGTTTTGTATAAGTAAAATTCAGTCCAAAGAACAATTAAAGAATCATATTGAATCTCAATTAAAGATATTAGTTAGTACCACAAGTAATAAAAGTTATTCTACATTAAAGGATAGTAAGATATATATTTGTAACCCAAAAAATAACTGGAAAGATGCTCTTGAAGCAATAGGGAAACCATTTCTTGATTTTCGAAGTAGTAACAAAAGTAAAATATCCGATACGCCCAATTTCGGATTTCCAATTTTTCACAGAAGAAATTTCAAAACTTCGATGGGTGCAGGTCCTCAAAATATTAAAAAAGACAAAAAAGGGAATGTGGTTGGTTTCATGGAGAGAAGAGCATCTCCATTGATTTTTAAGGTAATAAAAACAGATGAAAATAATTATTTTCCAGTTATTATATGGCTAAGTGATGACCTCGTACCTCCAGATTATAAAATAATGGATAAGAGGGGCGGTAATATCAAGGAACCTGATGAAGTTATAGTCCGCAGATTTTTGAAAGACTTACCTAATAATTTGGAGGCAATCCTATGACAAAATCTCTGTTCTTATTTACAATCGGTCCAGTCCAATCTTTCATCGGTCAGGCACGTAAGACTCAGGACCTTTATGCAGGGAGCTTCTTGCTATCTCATTTAATTGACTCTGCCATGAAAAAACTTGAGGATAAGGTGAATAACTGTAAATTTATTTTCCCACATAAAGATATAAAATCCAAGCCCAACCGTTTCATCGCTGAGATAGAATCTGATGATATAGAGAAGCTGGGTAAGGAATTAAAAAGTTTCGTGGAGAATACGTTTGGAAGGATATCCACTAGTATTTTAGAAGAACTAAATTTAGATTCACCCGAACCCGACGGTTTCAATTCACAAATAAAAGATTTTTTCCAGGTGAATTGGGTTGCTCTTCCTTTAGAAAAGGATAATTATGAAGCTACCTACAAAGAACTTGAGAGCTACCTCGGCTCCATTAAAAATGTTAGAGCATTTAAACAGTTGAATAACGGCAGAGGCGAAACAGGTCGCAAGTGCTCTTTATGCGGCGAGAGGAATGTATTATTTTATTGTGGCAGAAAAAGAGCATATACTACGGATTCTGCGATTTTTTTGGATGGGCAACCACTCAGGTATATGAGCGATGGTGAAGGTCTTTGTGCTGTCTGTTTTACCAAACGCTTTGCGGATAAATATCAAAATTTTAAAGATAAATATGAAAAGAATTACCCTTCTACTGCTAAAATCGCTCTGATGGATTTACTTAATAACTTAGATAGTGGCTTATTGGACAAATATGAGGAAATATTTGGTGATAATTTTGATGAAGAGTTGTATTATGAAGATAGCCTGACAAAGGGATATTTTAAGAAAAATAACTACTCTGTTAAGAAGTTTGAAGATGCAAAAGAGTATTACAGAAAAATATCTGAAAAAGCCAGAGAAAATAAGGTAATTTTTTCCCAGTACTATGCGATATTGATGCTTGATGGAGACAATATGGGTAAATGGCTTTCTGGAGAATTTTTGGAAGAGCACGAGAAGACAATATTGGAAGATTTCCATAAAGAATTAACTGAACAATTGGGCTCTTTTGCAAAATGTGTGAGTAAGGTTATCAAAGAGCCAAAAAGTAAACTCGTTAATGTTGATGGAGATCTTGCAAAATGTGTGAGTAAGATTATTAAAAATCCAAAAGGTAAACTCGTTTATGCTGGTGGAGATGATGTGCTTGCATTTATCAATTTAAACCAGTTGTTGCCGGCGATGAAGGGATTAAGAAAGGAATTTCCCAAGTTTGAAGAGTTTGGATTTGAAATAAAAGGTAATAATAAATCTTCACCCTCAGTGGGTATTGCCATTGCCCATTACAAAACTCCTCTTTCTGAGGTGTTAAAGTGGGCAAGGAAGATGGAACATGAAGCAAAAGAAAAAGGCGGGAGAGATGCTTTTGCCATTGCCGTACTTAAACGATCTGGTGGGATTAGTAAAACCATGTTCAAATGGCAATACGGTGATTTATCCAGCATAGAAATATTAGAGCATCTCATCAAATCTTTAAAACCAAAAGAAGACTCAAAACAGGCGGATTTTTCCAACACGTTCATCAAAAATTTAGGTATGGAATTCAGACGACTTATTGATGAAAAAGGTGAATACGGGGAGCCTATGATTTTCAAAACTGAGATGAGGAGATTGATTGGACGCTCATGCAATTTGGCACGAAAACAGAAGGAAATAGAAGATGATAGAAGAAATAAGGCGATAGATGAGTTAACCGCAGATTTGACCACCCTTTACACAAACAGCAGGTTGGATAACTTCTTATCATCTCTAGAAATAGCGGATTTTATAAAAAGAGGGGGCAGTTAAAATGATAATAAAAATTGACCCCCTGGACACACTCTTTTTTAGAGATGGAAAGCCGTTTAATATGGGCGATGATACCTGGGCAGATGCTGTATTCCCTCCATTTCCATCGGTAATTTACGGGGCACTGCGAAGTGCCTATTTTGCAGAGCATATTGATGAACTTGGAAAAGCAGCAGATAAAGAGGATCCTACTAAGGATTTGATTATAAGGGGGATTTATATCCGGATTGGAGAAGATGTGTATGTTCCCTTACCATTGGATTGTGTTAAAACAAAAGAGTGGGGTAATAATAAAAACAATGATAATAAAAACAAAGTCTTTTCCCTTTCCCCCATTAAAAATCATAATCTTACTAGTACCTGTCCTACAGAATTTGTATTAAAACCTAAGGAAGATAAAGAAGTAGAAAACGAACCTAACGGCCTGATTAGAATCTCCATGCTTAAAAAGCATTTATCCCAATCTGAAGACGATTTTTCAATTCAGAAGTTAGACGATTATGTGTTATCTGAACCAAAGATCGGCATAGCTATTGATTCTATGACTGGTTCATCAGAAGAAGGAAAACTCTACCGAGTGGACATGAAAAGACTTGGCAACAAGAGTGGCGTTTTAATAAGTTTGATTGTTGATTTTAAAGGTATTAATTTATCAGAAAAAGGACTTATAAAGCTTGGTGGTGAAGGTAAAGCGGTCTCTTATGAAAAATGTAGCAAAGACCTTTCCATTGATGTCATCATCCCAACAGAAAACAGGTTTAAGATATATCTTTCAACTCCAGCAATTTTCAAAAAAGGCTGGCTTCCTGAGTGGATTGATGAAAAAACTTTAATTGGGGAATACAGTGGACTTAAATTAAAACTAATAACGACAGCAATAGGAAAGCCAATCCATATTGGGGGTTTTGACATGAAAAAAAGAAAGCCGAAACCTATGTATAAAGCCGTTCCAGCAGGAAGTGTGTATTATTTTAAGATTATCAAAGGTGCTGTGCAGGATGTTATAGATGCCTTCCATGGAAAATCAATATCAGATTATTATAAAGAGCAAGGATTTGGGATAGCTTATGTAGGAAAAATAATGGGCGGGAGGAACATATGAAGACAATTATAACAACAGTTGGTACATCTGTTTTTACAAATTATCATATAGGACATGGAGATCTCGATGATAAAATTGTGTATTTAAAATCGAAGCCATATAGTGAATGGAAAAACTGGGAAGAGGATATAAAAAGTATAACATCTACAATCCATCAATGGCTTAGCAGTAACAATAACTCTTCTGCTGAGATTAAGAGCATTTTAGAATTAAAAAAGAAATATGGTGAAGTAAGTGTTCAATTAATCGCCACAGATACGATACTTTCAGCTTTGTCTGCAGAAATTATTAGAGAATATCTCAAACAGAAAAATATTGAAGTTCTTTTTGATAAAAACAATGACGTAATAACAGGATTACAGGTAGAAAATAAAGACGAATTTGTAAAAATTGGACTTATTAAACTAGTGGAACGATTAGAATCCATAATGAATTCCTATGACGATATGATTTTCAACATAACGGGCGGATATAAAGCTGTAATTCCCTATATGACAATTATGGGTCAGATTTATAACATTCCTATCTGTTACATCTTTGAAGAGACAGACGAGCTGATAGAGATACCGCAGGCACCGGTAGATTTTGATTTTTCAGTAATAGATGAAGATTATGTCGCATTTCAATCTTTGGGTAAAGCTCAACCACCCAGTTATCAAGAGTTCATATCTGATTTTACAACTGAGGTATTTAATAGATTAAAAAGTGAAAACTTAGTCGAAGAAATCAAAGAAAGCGATGAAAATAAGGTAAGATTAACTCCATTAGGAATTATACTGGCGGAGAGGTATAAAGAGTTATTTAATAGTGGCAAATATCATAAACAAAATTTAATAAGTAATCTTATAGAACTGAAATTGTTTAAGTATTTTGTTAAAAAATCCAGAGATAAGCCAAGTGTTGAACACGGTAAAAAAATAGGGGAAGGAAATTTCGATATAGATGTTTATATCGAAAACAAAGACACAATCACTGCAATTGAAGTAAAGTCAGGAGGTAACGTGCCTATATGGGAACATAACTCCAAAAAAGAGTCAATTGAGTACAAACTCACAAAAGGAGGATTTAAACACCTAATTGACAACCATAATGGAAAAAAATTGAAACTTGAAGTGTTTTTATATCTTTCAAAATCCATTCATCAAAGTGTTATTGAACAAATAAATAAATTACATGAGAAGTACCCTAAGGAAACAGAATATTTAAAATGGTTTTGGTTAAAAATCCCTAGTAATTATTCCACCAATAATCATTGGGATGTATTTGAAAATGAGATACAAGGAATTAAAGGATAATCTAATGAAGGTGTAAGTAAAAATGCCTAAGATGCTGCTTCTATTTTCCCATAAGTTAACTGGAGACCAAAGAGATGATGCAGGCAATAACTTAAACATCAGTGAGTTTGTTCCTTTGTCTCCGGATTTGCACCAACTATGGATGAATATTCCACCTACAAAATCTTTGCTAAGCGATTATCTGAAACTTTTTCGCAAATGGATTAGCGAGAATTCCAACAGTGGGGATTATGTGCTTATCCAGGGGGATTTTGGTGCGGTCTATTCAATGGTTAATTTTGCATTTTCAATGGGTTTAATTCCTGTTTATTCTACTACTGAACGGGAAGTGGTAGAGAAACAAATGGAAGACAATACAGTAAAATCTGAACGGATATTCCAGCATAAGATGTTTAGAAGATATGAAGGAGGGGATGTATAATGAGCAATGTTTTAGTTTCTTTAGTAAGCACTCAGACAATTCCTAATGTTCTATTTATAAAAGAGATGGAGAAAAGGATGGAAAACATACGAATGTACCTGTTTGTTTCTACTGAAAAAATGGAAGATAAAGGAAAAACAGATTTTATTATTCAGGGAAGTCATATAAAAAAATCCAAAAAGGAGATAATTAAAGTAGTTGAGGATTCTATTGAAGACATTAACTCTAAACTAATTGAGTTCGCTAAAGAAAAGTTAAGTGACGAAGATAACCTTATTGTTAATTTGACTGGTGGCACGAAAATTATGTCAATAGGAGTCTACAACTTTTTTAAAGAACGAACATCAACTATATATTACTTACCAATCGACAAGAATATTTACAAACAGATTTTCCCATCTTTGACACACAGAGAACATAAACTAAACTTTAGAATATCGCTGAAAGATTATTTAATCTCTTATGGGATAGAAATAAAATCCAAGGATATAAATAAGACATTAAAGGACAAAGAATATACAGAATCTCTTTTCAGAGAATTTTTAAATAATAAAATTGATACGGAGATAATTGATGAATTAAGAAAAGAGAGAAATAAAAAGGAAATCCGATTAGATGAAAAGATAAAGAGTTTTCTTGAGAAAATCAAGTTTGATATTGAAAAAGAAGGCTCCATTAACAAAAAAGATATCAATTATCTAACGGGTGGTTGGCTTGAGGAGTATGGATACAATCTTGTACGAGGACATATTCAATTGGATGACAATAAAATCGGATTGAATGTCCAAATTTCACATGACAAAACCCAAAATGAATTTGATGTAATGTTCGTTCATGAAAATATCCTCTATGTCATTGAGTGTAAAACGGCATTGAAAGATGATAAAAGGAATCTGCTGAACGATACGCTTTATAAATTATCTGCATTGAACAAAAATTTCGGCTTGAATGTGAGGGGCTATCTTTTTACGTTAGACAGGAATTTAAGGGGCCCAGAAGGTGAAATAAAGAAAGACTATCAAAATCGTTCAGATTTGTTGAAAGTAACATTAGTAGACAGAGCAATATTAAGTGATAGAGAGAAGTTGAGTGAAATATTCGATAGTATAAAAGGAGGTGCAACAAATGTATAAAATAGCCAGACCATTCTTTATGGTCGTGGAGACCCCGCTTCATGCGGGAAGTGGAACGGAATTGGGTGTAGTGGACATGCCGATACAGAGAGAAAGACATACGAGCTTTCCTAAGATTGAAGGTTCGGGGTTGAAAGGAAGTATAAGAAGAGTGTTTGAAGGGTTAAAAAGCGAAGATAACAAGGTTAAATCTAAGGAATTGAAATCTTTATTCCCAAATTTAGAGGAAAAATGGAAAATTGAAAAGGATGGTAAAGAACTTATTAAATTTGACGAAGCAATCTCGTTTTCCTTTGGTCCTGAAGAAGGAGATGATCATGCTGGTGCGTTGGGTTTTACAGATGCCCGTTTATTGCTGTTTCCTGTAAAATCCATGAAAGGCGTTTTTGCATGGATTACATGCCCGAAGGTTTTGGATAGATTTAAGCGTGACCTTGAACTTGCAGGAATAAAGGGTATCCCTGACAGATCAGGTAAAAACACCGCACCGAAAGATTGCCAGTTATTTATCAAGGACAGCAGAATTGTGCTTGAGGAATACACCTTTGAGATAAATAAAGACACTAACGGGAATGACACATGTTCAAATTTCGCTGTATGGCTTTCAAAGCATGCAATTCCTCAGGAAAAAGAATATGATTACTGGCAAGAGAAGATGAAGAAAGATATTGTAGTGTTACCTGACGATGATTTCCGGGATTTTGTAAACCTTTCCACGGAAGTAATAACAAGAACGAAAATCAAGAATGAAACTGGAACTGTTCAATCTGGAGCACTTTTTACAGAGGAGTATTTGCCAGCTGAAACAATACTTTATTCTCTGGCATTGACAACTCCGATATTCACGGAAAATGACAACGAAAAAGGTATTTTCCGGAAAACCGATGACAAAAGCGAAGAAGAGCTGGTGATGGAGTATTTTACCAATGGGTTGCCTGAAGTTATCCAGATAGGAGGCAATGCAACCATTGGCAAGGGCATCGTAAGAACAAAAGTGTGGGGGGATAAAAATGACTAATACAAATGATATAAGCACGATGAAAGGTCTGGAGCAGGGGCGGGCAAAGTTTGCATATGAATACGCTGATGGAATCAGCAGCGGTCTCAAAGAAAAGTTTAAATCACATGTGAAAAGCTTTCCGATGATGGTTAAAGGAAACGGATTAGGTGCAGCAATTGCTTTTTTATTCTCAAAAAAGGATAAAGAAGACGGGGTTTATAAGAAGGTTGGCGAAAGTATAGTTGGCTGGCTGAAAAAAGATGAAAAATATAAAGATTACGAGATTAAAGAATTGTCAGATTTAAAGAGTCTATCAAAAGGAATAATAGAAATAGATTCTACACCTTATCGTGCTTTAACAATAGAGATTTTAGCATTTTTTAACTGGCTGAGGAGATTCGCAGATGGGTTAGCATAAGGAGAGGTTAGAAATGAGTGAAAGGGGAAAAATTTATGTTAATAAAGCTAAAAGAGGGGGCTATGTAGCCAGAGTACACTTGGATAATGGTAAAACAAAAATAGATGTGCCGCTTGATTATCAAATGGATATGTCTTCAAATAACAAAGCGTGCGAGATAGAAAGAGAAAATGGACAGATTACAAAAATAATCGTTAATGGAAAAGAGCTTCCTAGAAATCAGAAGTTTAGCAAAGGTCATAGTATCAATTATAAAAGTCGAAATCATATAGAGAAAGCCGTTTCTGATATATTTAATATAAGCAATACAAAGCTTCCGAGTGATACAAGAACTGCACTACAGTCATTTAAAGGGAAGGATATCGAAAATTATAGCTTATTATTAAATAAAGCATCTCAATTTGATGATAACTTCAAATTTTTTAAAGTAGACAGTAAAGAAGGGATTGTATTAAATGTCCAGCCAGATTATTCAAAAATAGATATAAAAGCAATAGCAGAAAGATATAAGAAAAATATAGAAAAATTAAACATAGATAGAAAATCAATAATTCTTAAACCCGACTGGCGTCTCATAGTTGGTCTCGGTAATGAATCCGTTTATGAGACCTCAATGACACTGCATCATATTTATGGAATTCCTTACATTCCGGGAAGTGCTATTAAAGGAGTGATACGAAGTCATATTATCACAGAGGAATTTGGAAGTGATGAAAAAAAAGCATTAAAGGAAGACCCAGGCTTTTGTGATATATTTGGGTGTCCTAAAAAGAGTTTTTATAAAGAGAGCAGACAGGGAAAGGTTATTTTCTTTGATGCTTTACCACTATCTAAACCAACAATCAAGCCAGATATTATGAATCCACATTATGGCCCTTACTATTCTGATTCTTCAGGAAATGTTCCGCCTGCTGACTATCATAGTCCAAAGCCAATTTTCTTCTTAACAGTAGAAGATGCGGGATTTGAATTCATAATTGGAATAAAAGAAAAAGATAATACTGCTATCCAGAATGGGATCTTTAAAGGTAAGTATCCATTGGAAGCTGGATTTGACTGGATGAAAAAGGCCTTGAATGAACATGGCATCGGTGCAAAGACTGCTGTTGGATACGGATATCTACAGTGAACTGTAAAGCAATAAAGTAGATATGTCCTGCAACTTCACCTTTTACCCTGAATTTGACACTTTGCTCCGCTAACTTATTCGAAAAATCCATTTGACAGAAGCTGGAACTATGTGTTTTGACCCCAGATTTATCACGTGATTGCCTGATTTTGTGCCAAAATCACCTGCGAGAGTAGGTTGAAATTAGAGAAAA
>VAOY01004838.1_pt1 | contig 10310 bp, 13 predicted proteins | sample 3393881 | NCBI WGS metagenome assembly VAOY01 (sample SAMN08290430, study PRJNA428436) | hydrothermal vent metagenome | isolation source: Deep-sea hydrothermal vent chimney | place: Indian Ocean: Southwest Indian Ridge
AGGCGGTTGCCGAGATACCACAGTTCGAGTATTTGGCAACGCCGATACGGAGGCGTAAAGCGTTTGCCAACGCGACAGGAGCGGGGCTGTCCGTGCAAGAAATTAAGCCGGTAGACAGGAAGGCAGTAGCTGAGTTGGATGCACTTGTTAAAGCCCTTTTTTAATATTAAAATGATATTCTTTTTATATAAAAGGTAGTGTTTATGGCTATTACAAAGCCGAAGGCAAAGCCCTCACAGACAGCGGAGTCTTTCATCTCTGGTGCGCCGGACTCGGAGACCAAGCCGAAGGGGGTGAAAAAAGGCAATAAGCGACAGATCAGCCTTACGATCACACCCTCACTGTTGGAGAGAGTAGACGAGCTAGCCGAAGAACTAGGCCAGTCCCGTGCCGCGATCATTAATATGGCAATTTACCGTGCTGTTGAGCATGGCCTCATCAAAGAGTGATCGGGGGCAGGGCATGAGCGAGGATCGCCAGAAATTCATCGAGGACAACGCCAGAGCTGGGGAAACCTGGACAGAAGCTTCCGCACGTCTCTTTCCAGCCCCTGGCAAGGGCTCGAAACGCACCCGCTCCACACTGGCTCCCGAGCGTCATGTCCAGCACGATTTCTTCATTGCAGACATGCTGGAGGCGAGCCCCAAGGACGACCTCGGGAGCATGGAGCATCCGTTGTTCGCTTTGAAGTCGGGCGATACACGAAGGCGTACCTACGCGCGCAATGGCATCACTGTAACTGTGATGCCAGGTCAAGCTGGCTGTGCAACGATTCATGATAAGGACGTGTGGATCTACTGCATCAGCCAACTTGTAGAGGCGATGAACAGGGGCCGCGAGGATGTGGGGCCGGTTGTACGCTTTACGGCCTATGATTTTCTCGTGACAACCAACCGCGACACCAGTGGGCGATCCTACCAGCGCATGGGAGACGCGCTTTCGAGGTTACGTAGTACCACTATCGAAACCAACATCGAGGTGGACGGCTACCGCGAGCGGCGTGGTTTTGGTCTGGTTGACTCGTGGCGCGTCATCGAGCGTGGCCCAGGTGATCGGATGGTCGCTGTTGAGGTGCATCTCCCTGAATGGTTGTGGCGTTCAGTTCAGGCTTTTCAGGTGTTGACCATAAGCCGAGACTACTTTCGGCTACGCAAGCCGCTAGATAGGCGGATTTACGAGCTTGCCCGCAAGCACTGTGGCCAGCAGTCACGGTGGCGTGTAGGTCTCAAGGCCCTCCATGAGAAGAGCGGCAGCTCAGACACGCTGCGCAACTTCCGAGCGGCAATCAAAGTGTTGGTCAAAGCCAATGAGCTGCCTGACTACCGAGTAAAATTTGACCAAGAGACTGATGCGGTGACGTTCTATGCCCGCGCTGGCAAGGGCAGCAAAGCTCAGATGGCGGATCTCGTTGCGGAGCTAGCCAAACCGCCAGAGTGCGCCCAATAGTGCAGGTGAAAGCACGATATTAAAAGCACGTGCTTTCACCTGCACTATGGACGTGAATAGGCACGTGCTTTCACCTGCAGTCACAGGCTGTGAATAGGCACGTGCTTTTACCTGCACCAGGCTGTGAATAGGCACGTGCTTTTACCTGCGCCAGGCCTGTGGACAGGCACGTGCTTTTACCTGCACCCACTTCGTGCCTTTACCTGCAGAGATACATGCTAAACACTTGTTTTATAAGCTTTTTCCAGAACCGTAACGCGCGCGCGTCTTTAACTAAGACCTAAAAGATCTTTAACGCGCTACGCGCTCGCCTACCCTCCGCTCGTCCCTCGCTCCGCCCCCGCTTCGCGGGCCTGAACGATGACGCGCCAAAGGCGCGGCTGACGGGCGCTCTCGAGCCGCTTCGCGGCTGCGCGCCCTGGACGGCGCAGCCTGACCGCTAAAGTGCCAAGCCTCGCTGGGCCGAACCCCAGCCTCGTGCGGGAACAGGGCGCTTCGCGCCTGGGTTTAGCAGGAAGGAGGTCGATCCACGCTCAGGTGGTGTCGCAAAGATCCGTGGCGCCGCCCAGGCTGAATGATATACTTGTATAGCACCCACCCTGCCGGAGGAGAGTTCGATGCTCGCCCTACGCCTGCCCACTGCGATCGAGGAACGCCTGGAGGCCCTGGCCAAGGCCACCGGCCGCACCAAGAGTTATTACGCCCGCGAGGCGATCCTCGAGCACCTGGATGACCTCGAGGATATCTACCTGGCCGAGAAGACCCTGGAGCAGGTCCGCCGCGGCGAGATGACGACCCACAGCCTGGACGACGTGGAGCGTGAGCTTGGCCTGGCGGATTGAACTCACCGACGAGGCGGTCAAGCAGCTCAAGAAGATCGGTCATGCCGACGCCAAGCGCATTCGGGACTATCTGCGCGGTCGCCTCCAGCCACTGGAGGACCCCCGGCAGCTGGGCAAGCCGCTGACGGGCCAGCTCAGCGAGCTGTGGCGCTACCGCGTGGGTGACTACCGCCTCATCGCCAGCATCGAGGACGCGGAGATCCGTATCCTGGTGGTACGCATCGCCCACCGCAGCAAGGTCTATCGCTGACGCTGGCCGCGGCGTCTCTCCAAGGCCTGATCTACTCCCCTAACGGCAGCTGGCCCTGATCCTCCTCCCGCTGTTTCGCCTGGCGGCTCTCCAGGGCCTCCATACGGGCCGCTAGGGCCTCACCCTGTACCTCGGCCTTGGTCCGCCCCTTTTCGGCCTCCTGGGCGCGTTTCTGGGCGTCCTGGAGCTGCTTTTCCATGGCGGCCAGGCGTTCACGGTACTCGTCGCGCTGTTCGGCCAGGGCCTGTTTGTGGGCCTGGGCATCCTCGCGGCGGGCCTGGCGTTCGGCGTCCAGCGCCCTGGCCCGCTCCTCGGCTTGGTCCCGTGCGGCCTCGGTGCGGGTCTCGGCCACGGCCAGGGCGCGTTCGGCCTCGATGCGGGCCTGATCGAGCTGCTTGGCCTCGCGCTGTGCCGTAATGCGCACCTCGCGCTCCTCGTCGCGTTGCTCCTCGAGGGTGGTCACCCGGTTGCGGGCCTCGGCCAGCTGCTGCCGGGCGTCGTCGCGCTGGGTCTCCAGCTCCCGCACCCGCTCGCGGAACTCGGCCAGGGCGCTGTGCGCCTCGTTGCGCTCGCCGGTGACACGATCGCGCTCGCTCTCCAGGGCCTCCACCCGGCCGCTCAACTCCTCGACCTGCTCCTCCAGCTGCTCCCCGGTGGCGGCCAGCTCGTCGGCGGTGTGCTGGGCCTCGAGGGCATTCTCCTCGGCCTCGGCACGCGCCGCGGCGGCCTGGCGTTCCAGCTCCTCGGCCAGGGCGGCGGTCAGCTCGTCCGGCAGGCGGGCGGCGCGGCGCTCGGCCGGCGCCTGGGTGGCCCGCCACGCCTTGAGGTGGCGGTGGATGGTGTTGGGCGACCCGGTGCCCAGCTGTTCGCGGATGCGCTGGATGCTGGGCTTCTCGCCCTGTCCCACCAGGGCGTCGGCGACGGTGGCGACCTGCTCGTAGGTGATCCCGGTGCGTGCCATATCGTATCCCTCTTGGTTGTATCGTATGTAGTATTCCATATTATATGTTATACAGTACAAAATACAATACATAATACGCATACGCTACGAAATATCCCGGCAGCGGGGCGTGTCGCTGGTGTCCAGGCACGAAAAACCCCGCCGTAGCGGGGGTGAAGGTGGTGGAGTAAGGCCAAGCAGGAGGTCAGGGCGCATCCCGATACTGCTGCACCAGGAGCGCTCGTTGGTGGGAGCGCTGCTCGTCACGCCGGATCTGATGGGCGGCCACAACCAGGACGGCACCGAGCAGCCACAGTGGGGCAATCGTCAAAAGCATCATGATCACCGTCGACATAGGGGGCGATCTCCTGGATGTCATGGGCGGTAACCCACTGACAGCATAGACATCTGACCGATTACACGTACCCGACAAGTCACTGGTAGGCGGGGCGTCTTACCGATTTCACTTGGATAACTTTTGTTGGGCAACACAGCCATGGAGCGAGACTGGTCCTCCCCGTCGGAATAGCGGGAGGCAAGCTCTTGCTGCCTGACTCCTAATGGACGGTGTGAGTGTCGAAAACTCGGCGGGGTATTCAGTTTGCTTCCTTTTTGCTACCCATTGCTTCTAGCCGGCTGGCGGAGCTGCTGCTGGCCTGGGCAGGGTGTTACGTTGGGGCTGGGGATTGGCAACGGCTGCAGGCGAAAATCAGGCAGCGGCGCTCATTGGTGCGATAGCGATTCAGCATGAATTTTTAGGGCGGTTGCAGGGTGGTTGCTGCAGGTCGCAACAGTCGTTGAAAGGCTGCCTTCATGAGGGCTTCAACCCCACAACGACAGCTTTAAGCGGTGGCGATTCAGCATACGAAAAGAGGGTGGGTGCTGCGAGTCGCAGCACCCACCTCGCCCTCTGTTCCTAGTATTGCCTAGGACGAGGTGGTTTCCCATTTCGTCCTATCATCGTCCACAGCTGGCAAACAGCATAGTGATAGTCTCGCGCCGTGCTGGGTGCAAGCTGTTGTTTTTCATAAAATTCGTAGACATGGCGTTTACCAATTTGCTCAGGCGGACGCCCGGTAGCGGTAATAAACCGCTCGATACGAGCAGCAGTGTTACGTCGCGATTTTTTAAAAAGCTAAAAACAAAAATAAATTAAGGGTAATATACGTTGCTAATTTAAACTTTTATGGCCTGACTGCATGAATCGTTCTCTCTGTATTACTTCATTAATCACGTTGAGCTTGTTGCTAAGTGGTTGTTCTAACATTCCTTCTTCTAATTCTTCCCCGTTCGGTTCAGGCCTTACTCCTCCTGAAGCTCATGCCTCTGCATCTGAACTAACAGGACCGCTTGAAGTTATACCCATGCCATTGCGGGAGTTGGGCTATTCATCGTTGTCAGATTTTAAAGGACCGATCCGCCAAGTAACGCGCTACCGATTCTGCAAAGATCGATGCCAATCAGACAACATGGACCAACAAATTATCTTTGATGAAGCAGGACGGGTCAGTGAATCGTTAACCTCATCTGGACTTGGCTTTACGTACTACTATGAGGGTGATAGCGAACATCCTTATCGTCACTCTACTCAAGCCGAGTATTCTGCGGATACTTATTACCGTCGTGATGAATATGGCAACGTGTTGTCATCATTGCGTGTGAGTGGAGAAATGCGTAGCCCTGCACGATACGTGTTCCGCCATCATTCAGATCAGTACTCATTTAAGTCCATATCCCGTTCGCTGGATCCAGCATACTCGAAAAATTCTACTCCAAGCGTATTGATGTTTCGTGATGGACGAATGGTGAAGCGCGTGACGCGGATGGGAACATTTGACATGTCAACCGGGCGCAATGGACAAACAGTAGATTCGGTAGACGAGTGGGACTATGTACCTTACTCCTCTGGCGTGTTGATGCTTAAACGGCAACGCAGTTTTAGTAACGGGCATCATACAAACACTGAAGAGGTTCTCTACAGTCCCGAAGGGTTAGAGATGCTTGCCACGAGAGAGACACGAGCAATTGGCAGTAGTGAGATAAGCTACCAGCATGAAATACGCTACGAGCAGTATGTATTGGATGCACACGACAACTGGGTATCTCGCCAGAGCTGCTCTACCGTGAATCAACAACCCGAAGAATGTTCCCAACAGCAGCGCGTCATTACCTATTATTGAGACCACATCGCTGTTTTTGCGAAATTCAAGATAATGATAATGAAGTAAAGACGATTGCGCGCAGCGTGGCCAAGTATACCCACCGCAACTTCAATGCCGCTGGATTCAGCGCTGTGCAGGCTCATAGGGGGGCGAAAAGGCGGTAAGGCATCCAAGCGTGGGGCTATGTTAGGTTCAGCATGCGAAACAGGGTGGGGGTTGCAGGTCGCAATAGCCTTTGAAAGGCTGCCTTCATGAGGGCTTCAACCCCACAACGACAGCTTTAGACGGTGGCGATTCAGCATACGAAAAGAGGGTGGGTGCTGTGAGTCGCAGCACCCACCTCGCCCTCTGATCCTAGTGTTGCCGAGGACGAGGTGGCTCCCCATTTCGTCCGATCATCGTCCACAGCTGACAAATAGCATAGTGATAGTCTCGTGCCGTGCTGGGGGCAAACTGCTGTTGTTCATAAAATTCGTAGACGTGGCGTGTGCCAATTTGCTCGGGAGGACGCCCGACGGCTTCGATAAATCGCTCGATACGAGCAGCCGTGTTACGTCGTGACGTTTTCCCCCCTTTCCGACGGTACAGATCTATTTTTTGCCGCAGTTCTCGGCTGATGAGCGCATTCATGCACTGCTCCCCAGATAGCTGTTGGTGATACTGATGCGGCCATGACCCAGCTCCTCGGCGATCTGCTGTCGCGCCGCCCGATCGATCTCACGCGGAGCCTGTCCTCCCAGTACCGGTGCGGCATAGCCGGTAATTTGTTGATAACGGTCGCAGGCGTAGGCACTGCGTAGATCGTGCAACCGGCTGACACCGTGCTGTTGCGGGGTTTCGCGGATATCGCGTAGCCCGTTCTCACGCCAGGATTTCCAGTTTTGGTCGGCAGGCATCACCGCTCTGGCGGCTCCCTGCGCAGCGGCAGCACGCTCTAGAACGGCGATCTGCCGCGCTGACGTGAGCGGAATTTCCCGATCGCGGCCGCCTTTGGTGCCGTCAGTGATCGTGACAGCCCCCCGCGAAGTAGCCTCACGCAGCGCCGATTGTGCATTGAGCAGCGACGCTTCTTTTGTGCGTAAACCCAGCTCCCGGGCCAGCTCTGCAACGGCCAAACCACGGTCACTCAGTGCCGCTATACCGCGTTCCAAAGTAGCCCTGTCGAGGCCCGTCGGCGGCGTCTCACGAATCGCACTGCGTTGGTCAATAGAACACTCACGCGTGGGACTCACGCGTTGCCACGCGCCCTGAGTGGCGATGCGCAAAACCGTATTGATAGCCGACACGGCGTTTTGCGCGTGCCCCGGGCCAATCTCATTATTGCTGATGCGATCAGCCAGTTGTTGACCGTATTGAATGACCAACTCTCGGCTGATGTACTCCATCTGTTTCACGCCATTTTCGCGTGCAAACGCGGCAAATTGCGCGAAACTACGCCCCGTTTCGGCGGCATGGGCAAACCCCATGCCGCCCGCCTGGACGGTGTTGCCTAGCGCAAATTGCGCTGCTGTGACCATGTTTCGTGATCCCAGTCCGAAATTTCTACTCATGTCCCACCCCGGGTCTGTTTGGTGCCCTGCGAAGCCGTGGCCGCGCAGCAGCGACTGTTGAGTTTTATCGCGAGTCATAGGGGACGCTCGCCGATCCATGGGGTGGCAAAAATGGGCAAATCGATGGTGGTTTTTGCTGGGTACTATGGGGGGAGCCATCCCCCGTGCCGCCGATTGTCACGATGTGACAATTCGGAGGCTCCGGCCTGGCGCGAACGCCCACCCCTGCCCAGGGGTGCCCAAAACCATGAGCGAAAATGTCCTTCCAGGACATTTTCGTCGTTTTTCGTCGAGAAATTCGTTCGACGAAAAACGTCAGAAGCCGCGTAGTACGGCGATTTACGGCAGATGCCGGTGGAGGATTGCTGTTCGTCAGGTGGGGAGCCCACCTGACGAACAGGCATGCAGGCAGCTCGGAACGAGCCGATATGAACACTGGCGGGAGCCAGCATGTGAGAGAGCACAGTGGACGTGCTAGCAATGCGAGTTGTGTGGCGACGGCTGGCGATGAACAGCGGCCGACGCGATGACGGTACGGTGAATACACACAACACAGCGTTGCTATCGGTGTACTGCCAGATAGGCAGGCATACGAATAGCCGGGCAGAAAGCCTGGTCTGAAGGGAATAGTCGAGTACGGACCAACAGAAAAGCAGCGACAAAACTGCGGGGGAAAATGCTGGTTCATTTTGCGTGGCCAGCGCTACCACGTCACATCGCTCACGAGCGACAGAGACCTGACATTATCAGTAGAATGAGGGTAAGACAAGCGCGTTGAGAAAGGACGTTGTCATGAGCGAAACAGCACAGTTTTTTGTCGGGATATCGCCCATCTTACTGATAATGCTTGGAACGGTTATCTGGGGGGGGTACGAGGTTACAATGAAATCTCGTCGTCCTCGTCAGTAGATTTGCGTGGAGTAAACGCGCTGCGGGCCATCGCTCGCAGTCCATGCGCTTATCGAGCCGCTAACGCGGCTGCGCGCCCCATCGGCGATGGCTGGTCGCTAAAGTGCTAAACCGTTGTGGGCCGATCCCTAACTATGTGCCAGAACATTAGGGCCTGACGGCCCAGCTCAGGGGGGAATTCCACACCCAACGACGAAGAGCCCTATATAACACCTCAGGAAAATCAAAGTGTAGCAGTTCTATATAGCAAATAAACGGTCGTTTTCTTTACATGCGCCGCCCTGGTCTCCAGGGCGGCGTTTTTCGGTGGTTTTGCGTAAAGAAATGGCGTAAACATATCTATGTGAAGAAAACGAGCGTTTTTCATTGATCAGTGGAGGCGGTGATGACCAAGCGAAGCGATACGCCGCATGAGTGGCTGCCAATGCCCAAAACCATTGACCCAGAAGGGCGCCATGCCGTCACCGTCTGGCGGGCGGCTATCGGGTTGTTTGAAGGGGATCGCACCGCGGCGGAGCGTTGGTTGCATCAAGAGGTCATGGGGCTTGAAGGGAAGCGCCCCGTTGATGTGATGCGGGCAGACCCTCAGCAGGTGCTGGACCTAATAGGCCGGATCGAGCATGGAGTTCATACCTGATCCGCCCTCGTTGAGGGCGCGGCTGCGAGTTGGTTGGTGACAAGGGGGCACGATGAAAGAAGCAAGTGAGGAACAGGCGACCAGGGCTGCCGATAACGGTTCTCTGGAGCGCTTAAGGGCCTCGGTGCGTGAGTACCGTACGCCGTTCGAGCCGGTGGACGTCGAGGACTGGGAGGCATTGGGCCTCGAGGATGACACGGCCACGCTGGGAGGTGGCGCATGATCATCGGCTACGCCCGCGTTAGCACCCAGGACCAGAACCCCCAGCTGCAGCGTGACGCCCTCGAGGAGGCTGGCTGTGAGCAGGTCTTCGAGGAACGTGTCACCGGCACCAAGCGAGAGCGTCCCGAGCTGCAGGCCTGCCTGCGCACCCTACGCGACGGCGACACCTTGGTGGTGTGGAAACTCGATCGACTGGCTCGCTCGCTCAGGGACCTGGTGGAGCTGATTCACGAGCTGAACGAGCGCGGTGTGGGCTTCCGGTCGCTCACCGAGGCGATCGATACCACCAGTGCCGGTGGCAAGCTGGTGTTCCACATCTTCGGCGCCCTGGCGGAGTTCGAGCACAGCCTGATCCGGGAACGGACCCTGGCCGGCCTGGCGGCGGCCAGAGCCCGCGGCCGCAAGGGAGGGCGCCGTCCGGTCATGTCGGCCGCAGACGTGCGCAAGGCGGCGGCGATGCTGGCCGACCCAGAGATCACCAAGACCGAAGTGGCCAAGCACTTCGGGGTCAGCCGGGTGACGCTGAATGCCTCCCTGGAGCGCGAAGGGCTGGCCAAGGCCGTGAACCACCCCCAGCTCGAGCAGCTACTGGCCCAATGCGACCCCCACGCTCCCGAGTTGGAAGGGCTACGAGCCTGGCTAGAGGCGCCGGCTGTGGGGCGCGAAGAACTATAGGGGGCGGATAGGCAGCTTAGCGTCACCTCTACCCCTATCTATTCCTGAAGACCTACAGAGACCCAGTCCTTGGGCATGATGCTCTGGCACAGCAAAGAATTGACAAAACGGCTTGATAGTACGTATATTTGATACGCTTTTAATATTAAAAAAGGTGCTTTATGATCATCACTGTAGGCAACACGAAGGGAGGGGTTGGTAAGACTACTCTTGCCGTGAGCCTGGCGATTTCCCGAGCCTTATCTGGGCGCGACGTTTGGCTGATCGATGGCGATCGGCAAGGCACAGCACAGACCGCTATCAGCATTCGTGCAGAGAGTGGGGTCAGCCCGGGTATTGCTTGTGCAACATATCCGGATGGCCCGACTCTGCGAAGCCAGGTACAGCAGCAGGTGGCCAAATTCGATGATGTCATCATTGATGCAGGTGGTCGTGATTCCACGGCTCTACGAGCTGCTTTGGTGTTGAGTGATGTGTTGTTGGTGCCCTTCGCCCCTCGCTCATATGACGTCTGGGCGTTAGAGGATATGGCGTCTTTGGTAGATGAAGCTCGTAGCGTCAGAGATGGATTACGGTCTGTCGCTGTACTGAACCTCGCTGATCCCGGCAGTAACTCAATGGACAATGCTGAAGCAGCAGAGGCGGTTGCCGAGATACCACAGTTCGAGTATTTGGCA
>VAOY01015875.1_pt1 | contig 10277 bp, 7 predicted proteins | sample 3393881 | NCBI WGS metagenome assembly VAOY01 (sample SAMN08290430, study PRJNA428436) | hydrothermal vent metagenome | isolation source: Deep-sea hydrothermal vent chimney | place: Indian Ocean: Southwest Indian Ridge
TCATGATGAACGCGAACAAACTTTAAATCAAATTCTTACAGAAATGGACGGCTTTGAAGGAGATACTGGAGTTATAGTGATGGCCGCCACCAATCGTCCCGATGTCCTTGATCCTGCTTTACTTCGTCCAGGTCGTTTTGACCGCCGTATCATGGTTGATCTTCCTGATATTAAAGACCGCGAGGAAATCCTCAAAGTTCATACCCGCAATAAACCTTTAGAAAAAAATGTCGATTTAAAAATCATTGCTCAACATACTCCCGGATTTTCCGGTGCCGATTTAGAAAATATAATGAATGAAGCAGCCATTCTGGCAGCTAGTGAAAATCGTAAAACCATTGCCCAAGATGATTTACAACTATCCGTTGAAAAAGTAATGATGGGACCTGAAAGAAAATCTCGTGGACTTTCTGAAAAAGAGAAAATCCGTACCGCTTATCATGAACTCGGTCATGCTCTGGTCGGTCAACTTAGAGCAAATTGCGATCCAGTTCATAAAGTATCAATTGTTTCTCGCGGCATGGCACTAGGAGTTACTTGGTTCTTGCCTGAAGAAGATAAACATCTTTATACACGTTCTAAATTTTTCGATGAAATTTGTTCATTACTTGGTGGCTATAGCAGTGAAATTGAATTTTTTAAAGAGATGTCAACTGGTGCCTCCAATGATTTGGAAAGAGCTTATAAAATGGCAAATCGCATGGTTACAGTTTATGGAATGAGTGCATTGGGTCCAATAAGTTTAGGTGAACAACATCAAGAAGTTTTTCTTGGCAGAGATTTTGGTCATGTTAAAAATTATTCTGAAGCAACCGCCCGTTTAATTGATGAAGAAAGCAGAAAAATCATTAATCAAGCTTTAGAAATTAGTAAAAAACTAGTACATGAAAATCATGATCGCATTGACAAAATGTCCAAGACATTAATTAAACAAGAAAATCTCAATAAAGAAGAATTCCTCTCTTATTTTACAGAAAAAGAAAGTAAAAAAAGTCACGATGAAGATATTAAGCTCCAACGACATAAAAAAAAATCATCTAAAAAAGATTAATTATGGAGACAACCAAAACCACTAAATATCCACAATCCAACACATCTGCATCTACCGAAATGGAAATCGGACAACTCAGTTTAGATATATATGAAACCACAAAAGAGTTGATTGTTTTAGCACCTATTGCTGGTGTCACTATCGATGACATCAATGTCACCGTAACTGAAGATGTTTTGATTATTCAAGGTAAACGCAACCATGAATTCACAATTGATGAAGATAATTACTTAATTCAGGAATGTTTCTGGGGGAAATTTTCCCGCTCTATTGTTTTGCCGGATTATGTGGATACAAATAAGATTAATGCTGCCTTTAAGAATGGTATTTTAAAAATTACTCTCCACAAAACCGCGGGTGAAAATAAAGGCACTAAATTAATTAAGATTAAAGCAAATTAACTAAATTTACTTTTACAATTTTCATTAAATCCATAACCTTTACTATAATATGAGTAAAATTACCAAAGCAATTTTTCCGGTTGCCGGCTTCGGAACAAGATTTTTACCTGCTACAAAAGCTCAACCTAAAGAAATGCTACCCATTGTTGATAAACCAGTAATTCAATATTTAGTAGAAGAAGCCGTTGCCGCAGGAATAACAGATATTATTATGGTAACTGGTCGTGGAAAACGGGTTATTGAAGACCATTTCGACACATCTTTTGAACTTGAATATACTCTTGTAGAAAAAGATAAACATGATTTATTAAAAGCAATTCAAGATATTCCCAAATTAGCTAATTTTGTTTATGTCCGACAACCAAAACCGTTGGGTGATGGACATGCAATTTTGTGCGCCAAGGATATTATTGGACAAGAACCATGCGCCGTGCTTTTTGGAGACGATATTGTTGACGGTGACAAACCCGCAATTCAACAATTAATGGAAGTATATGATCAAACCAAATGCAGCGTAATTGGTTTACAAGAAGTGAATCCTCAAGAGGTTTCAAATTATGGCATTATTAAAGGGAAAAAAATGGGACCCGATCTATATGAAATAGAAGATTTGGTCGAAAAACCTCAGCCAAAAGATTCACCATCCAATTTAGCTATTATCGGCAAATATGTAATTACACCAGAAGTTTTCCCATGCATTAAATCGTCAAAAGGTTCTAAGGATGGAGAATTACGTTTAATTGATGGGTTTAAAAATTTGCTGTCTAAACAGAAAATCTATGCCAAAATTTTACATGGAAAACGTTATGATACGGGAACTAAAATCGGCTTAATTAAAGCCACTATCGATTTTGCAATGAAACGACCAAAATTGGCAGAAGAACTAAAAGAATATCTCAAACAACTTTAATAAAGTTGTGAAAACAGCTCTAATATCACATATTTATTTTCAAAAGTGATTTTCTTGACATAGATATTTTTCTGATTTTTTGCTATAATAATCAGAAACAAAAAAATCATGGAACAATTTAAAATTTTCATCAAAAACTGGAAATATAAAAACTTAACTTTACTAGGTTTAAGTTTAATTTTCTTCTTCTTCCTGGCTAGCACCAGTTTCGTATATAATATAGTCCATGTTATCGGAACATTTGGTTATTTCGGAGCCCTTATCACTGGAATCTTTTTTATTTCCACATATACCGTAGCCCCTGCCACCATAGTTCTTTTTCATTTAGCCCGTGCACTTAATCCACTTGAAATCGCTTTTTTTGGAGGCATAGGAGCAATGATCGGTGATTATTTGGTGCTAAAATATTTTAAAGACCACCTAATTGATGAATTGAAATTACTCTTTGCAGGATTTCATAAAAGCTTTTTTGTTAGAACATTGAATAGCCCTCTTTTTGCATGGTTAATCCCAATTATCGGAGTAATTATTATTGCTTTACCATTCCCTGATGAATTCGGACTTTTAATGATAGGTTTTTCTAAAGTAAAAAGATGGCAGTTTCTGATTATTACCTTTCTCTTAAATACTATAAGCATACTCATAATAGTTTCCATCGCAAAATTAATAAGTTAATCCTTTATTTTTTTACAAATTTTTGATATAATGCATTAATAACTTCAAAAAAATAAATATCAAAAAAACACTATTATGGATTTACAAGAGACTGGACAAAGAAATTATCTAATTGAAGAAGCTGACCGATTAAAAATATCTGGCGCACATAAAGAAGCAATTAAGCTTTGCGAAAAAATACTAACTGAAGATTTAGACAATCAAGAGGCTTACGAAGAAATTGGAGATAATTATTTAAGTTTGAAGAAATATCACAAAGCTAAAAAAGCTTTAATTCAATCATTACGAATTAATCCTGAAAGTGCCAATACCCATTATTTATTGGGTTTCACCTTCTCTGCTATTGGAGATTGGAAAGATTCAATTGAACATTTAGAAAAAGCAGATTTGCTTTATCCTAATCATCCAGAAATTCTCCGTTGTTTGGGTTGGTCTATTTTTCACGGCACAGACCGTAAACATGGCTTGATTATTTTAGAAAGAGCTTTAAACATCAATGCAAATGATGCACTAATTCTTTCTGATTTGGGCATTTGCTATTTAAACGAAAAGAATTTTGATCGAGCAACAATTTTATTTAACAAAGTTTTAAAACTTGATCCTAATAATCAAAAAATTCATGAATGTCTGTTTGCAGTAGAATTTTTCAAAAAAGAATTTAAAAAACTACGTGACAGAAAAGAAAAAGAAATTTAAAAATCCATTCCACCCATTTTTTTAAATTTAATGCGCCGTATTTCAACACTTGATTATCACTTGTCAATTCTGTAAAATGAAAATCTGATCTTGTCAGTGAGCAATCGCTGTTTTCTCACTAACTTGAGACTCAACTTGATTTTGGGTTTTGGGACATTGAAAAAACAGAGGAAAGTCCGAGCACCAAAAGACAGAATAACTCCTAACGGGAGTGCCCTCCATAACTTTTTTTGAATACAGAATGAGTAAAAGGAGGGACGGAAAGTGCCACAGAGACAATACTAGTTCTTCAAAACTTTAGTTTAGAAGAACAAAAGGTGAAAAGTCTATTCATGTACTACTTCCTTAAAGCTTTAGCAAAGAGGAACCAAGTGCTAGAATGGAGCCACGCTGGTAACAGCGTTAAGCTGGTAAACCCTATTTGGTGCAAGGTGGGATGGGAGAAAAAGAATTATCTGCGTCTTTCAGACTTTAACTCCCCACCGCTGGAGCCTGATTGCGAAATCAGGCCAAGATAGATGATTGCATCCCCCGAAAGCCTTGCTAAACTTTTGCGAAGCATAGGCGCGAAAGGCGGATACAGAACTCGGCTTATGATCCGACAAGATCAGATTTTAAAAATAAATATGAAACCTCTCGAAATTATTTTTGGATTATTACGTCTACCATTCGATTTCTTAATGTTTTTATTAGGCTGTTACATCGCTTATGAAACTCGTTTTTCTTATGATTTAATTCCTTTTATTAAATTACCAGTTAGCATTAATTCTTTTCCAAATCTCTCCACTTATTTAACACACAGTGCTATTAGTATTTTATTTTTTTTACTAATTCAAATTATCGTTGGCGCATATCAATTAAAAAAACAAGATCGCCTTGACCAACAAATCGGGAAAATTATCTTTTCCTCAACAATTTGGCTTTTTGGAATTATTACTTATTATTTTGTAATTCGCAGTTTCCCATTTTCTCGTTTAGTCCTTTTACATACTTGGATCTTTGCAATTATCTTAATTTCTTTAGGCCGTCTTATTTTAAATGTTATCCAAAATTCACTCTATCACCTCGGTATTGCACAAACTAAAGTTTTAATTATTGGTTCTGGAACTCTCAATAGCGAAGTAATTAATTTTTTTAAAAAAGATTTACGTTATAAAATTATCGGCTATAGCGATTTCATTGAAAATCACGATCTTTCACTCCCCTATCTAGGCTCCCCAATCAATCTAGAAAAAATTATCCAGCCCAATCAAATTGAAAAAATCATACAAACAAAAATAACTCTAACTGAAAACGAATCCATTGACTTACTAAATTTTTGCCGCGAACATCAATTAGAATATTCTTATGTCCCATCTCAAAGCGAAATGCAACGTTCCAATTTAGAAATCCAAACCAATGGACGTATCCCTTTAATCAATCTAAAACCAACCCCTCTTGACGGTTGGAACAGAGTTTTAAAAAAATTATTTGATATGGGAATTTCCATAATATTAATAATCAGTCTTTCTCCAATAATGTTAGTTATTGCTATATTAATTAAAATTGATGACCCCAAAAGCACAATTCTTTTTAAATTTTTAGATAATGGTAATCGAATCAAACGCGTCGGTCAAAAAGGAAAACTATTTAATTTCTACAAATTTAGGACAATGATTCCCAATTCTCATAATTTAAGATATACCGAATTAGCTCATCTCAATCAACGCCAAGGCACACCAATGGTGAAAATTAAAAATGATCCACGCATTACTAGTATTGGACATTTTTTACGCCGTACATCACTTGATGAATTCCCTCAACTTTTTAATGTATTTAAAGGTGAAATGTCTCTAGTTGGACCACGCCCACATCTGCCTGAAGAAGTAGCTAAATATAAAAAACATCATAAGTTTGTACTAACCATTAAACCTGGAATTACAGGCTTAGCCCAAATCACCGGTCGCAGTGATTTAAATTTTGAAAATGAAGTGAAACTCGATACTTACTATATTGAAAATTGGAGTTTATGGCTGGATTTTAAAATCTTATTTAAAACTTTTACAGTTGTCTTTAAAAAATATGAAGAATAAGCTACACTACCCCCGTCCATTCTCATGCCAACCTTCATTCGCTCCATAAAACTTCAGCACAAAGGTAAAATCTGAGATTAACAAAATTTATAGATAACTATATTAATTATGATTCGCGAAGCAATTACTAGAATAATAGGCGATCTCAATGAAAAATATCTTAAAAAGGTAACTCCACTAGTCGACACCATCAATAAAATCGAAGAAAGGTATCAACAAGAAATTACTACTGATGAACAAATAAAAGACAAAACCAACGAATTTAAAAAACGACTACAAAATAATGAAACTATCGATCAGCTTTTACCTGAAGCTTTCGCTTTAGTCAAAAATGCCTGCCGTCGTCTCAATAATCGCGAATTTGAATTAACTAAACTTTATGAACAAGGTTCCACTGATGGAAAAAATAAATACACCTGGAAAATGATCCCTTTTGATGTTCAGATTTTGGGAGGAATCATTCTTCATCAAGGGAAAATCACTGAAATGAAAACTGGTGAAGGAAAAACATTGGTTTGTACTATGCCGCTATTTTTAAACGCTTTAAGTGAAGAAGGAGTTTTTTTGGTTACAGTTAATGAATATCTAGCTCAACGTGATGCCGAATGGATGGGTATTCTTTATAATTTTTTAGGACTCAGCGTCGGTGTGATTTTAAATAGTCAAAACCGCGATGAAAAAATCAGTGCCTATAAATGTGACATTACTTATGGAACCAATAATGAATTTGGTTTTGATTATTTACGCGATAATATGAATCAAAACTCAGATAATATTGTCCAACGAAATCTTAATTATGCAATTATTGATGAAGTAGATTCCATTTTAATTGATGAAGCCCGAACTCCTTTGATAATTTCTTCCCCCGCTGAAGAATCTACTGAAAAATATCAACGTTATGCTAAATTGGTAACAAAACTTGAACCAGATGTCCATTATGAAATTGATGAAAAGCAAAAAACCGCAGTTCTAACCGAAGATGGAATTGCCAAAATGGAAGAACTAATGGGCGTTGAGAATATTTATACTGATACGGGTTTTGCTGAAGTTCATCATTTAGAACAAGCCCTCAAAGCCCAGGCCATTTTTAAACGCGATGTTGATTATGTAGTTAAAGAAGGTGAAATTATAATTGTAGATGAATTTACCGGTCGCTTAATGCCAGGACGTCGTTATTCCGACGGTTTACATCAATCAATTGAAGCTAAAGAAAACGTTGAAGTACGCCGCGAAAGTCGCACTTTAGCCACAATAACTTTTCAAAATTATTTCCGTATTTTTAAAAAACTTGGAGGCATGACCGGTACAGCTAAAACCGAAGAAGAAGAATTTTATCAAATTTATGGTATAGAAACAATCGTGATTCCAACCAATCAACCGATAACCAGAATCGATCAAGCAGATTTAGTTTATAAAAATACGCAAGGAAAATATCAAGCAGTTGTAAACAAAGTTAAAACGGCCTATGAAAAAGGTCAACCCGTCTTGATCGGTACAGTTTCAATTGAAAAATCCGAACATCTTTCACGCGAATTAGTTAAAGCCAATATCCCGCATAATGTTTTAAATGCTAAATTTCATGAAAAAGAAGCAGAAATTATAGCCACAGCCGGTAACAAAGGAGTAATAACCATCGCCACCAATATGGCAGGTCGTGGTACCGATATTAAACTCGATCATGATGCTAGATCTGCTGGTGGACTCTTAGTAATCGGCACAGAAAGACATGAATCTCGTCGTGTCGATAACCAACTCCGCGGTCGTTCAGGTCGTCAAGGTGATCCCGGCGAAAGCCAATTCTTTTTATCAATGGAAGACGATTTAATGCGATTATTCAGCGGCGACCGCGTCGTAAAGATGATGGAAGCCCTCAACTTCCCCGATGATATGCCAATTCAAAATAAGGTTATTACTGGTTCCATTGAAAGTGCTCAAAAAAAAGTGGAAGGGCGCAACTTTGATATACGTAAACATTTAGTTGAATATGATGATGTCATGAATAAACATCGTGAAATTATTTATGCTCGCCGTCGTCAAATATTATGCAATAAAAATATCAAAAATGAAATTATTATTTTAATGGAAAAAGAGGCAGAACGTTTAGCAAATTTAGCCTATAATACCGAAAATAAAACCTTTGAATACAATGAAATTATAGATTATTTATCCACCATCCATCATCAAGCTAAAACTGAATTAGATTTAAAATTCCTAAAAGATCTCGTCGATATAGAAGCGATTATCGAATATTTAAAGACCTATCTTTTAGAAACTTATACCAATAAAGAAACTATCCTTAAAGACCCTGACATCCTCCGCCAATTAGAAAAAAATGTTTATCTATCTATTATCGACTCACTCTGGATGGAACATATAGATAGCATGCAACACCTTCGTGAAACAGTTTCACTTCGCGGTTATGGACAAAGAGATCCTCTAATTGAATATCAATCGCAATCTTTCATGATGTTTAAACAATTACTTGGAAATATTCGAATCAATACGGTCAACACTTTGTTTCGCATTAACCTCTCCGAACAATTACCACCGCATTTATTAAAATTAGAAGGACAAGATTCTTCACAAATTATAACTAATGCTTCAAATATTAAAGAACAACACACCTCCGCAGGATGGGTAGTTGCTCACCCACCAGAACAGGTTGCCGAACAAAAAGTAACTGTTGTAAATCCTGATAATTCAGCATCTACCGTTTCTCTAGCATGCGCCACTCTCGGTCGTAATGAGATTTGCCCAGAATGCGGAGTCAAAGCTAAAAGATGTCCTAAAAAATTATCATGAAAATAAGAATAAATCCTGTTTTATTTTTAAACCAATCTATTTATTTTTTGATGGGCTTTTTTATTGATATGTTTTATTTTTTTTTCTGCATAAAAATTCTTAATAGCGGTGGCGTTCTTTTAGTAATTTTATCTACCTTTGCATACAACTATTATTTTTTCAAAAAACCAAAAACTTCCAAAGTTATCCAATGGATAAATAAAGGAGCCTTCACTTTTAATATAATACTTTCTGTTTTAATTATTATTTTAGTAATTACTTCTTATGGCTTAATCTCACATTTATTAAGTTAAAGAATACTTATTCATTCAACATAAATTTCTCTTGGTTTCGCTCCATTAACAGGTCCAATCGCACCATTTTCTTCCATCAAATCAAGTAAACGAGCCGCCCTTGCATACCCAACCTTTAAACGCCTCTGTAACAATGAAGCAGAAGCTTTCCTATTATCTAAAACAACCAATAATGCTTGTTCATAAAGATCATCACCAACCATATCACCAGCTAAAGATGATTTAGGCAAACCCTGAATTTTAGTACCGGCAATTTTTGGAGAAACAATATCTTCATATTCAACTGGCTCAGAAGTCATTCTTACATCTATTACAACTTTTTCTATTTCTTTAGAAGAAACAAAAATCCCCTGAATACGAAGAGGTTTATTCATGCCACCAGGTAGATAAAGCATATCACCTTTCCCCAATAAATCTTCTGCTCCAATTGAATCAATAATAGTCCGAGAATCAACCGAAGATGAAACAGCAAAAGCAATACGAGCAGGAATATTAGCTTTAATTAAACCTGTAATAACATCAACCGATGGTCTTTGTGTCGCCAGAACCAAATGCATACCCACAGCTCTAGCCATTTGAGCAACTCGACAAACAGAAGCTTCCACTTCCTTTCCAGAAGACATCATTAAATCTGCCAATTCATCAATAATAATCACTATCTTAGGCATTTTTTGAAGTAAAATTAATTTTTCCTCTTCAATTTCCGCAACTGTTTTTTCTATTTTATCACTAACTTGTTCTTCAATATCTTTTTTCTCATCATCAGTAGTAATTGCAACTTTTTTCTCTGCTACCAATAAATTATATTCTGCAATATTACGACAACCCCATTCTGAAAATAATTGATAACGACGATTCATTTCCGCTACTGCCCAACGTAAAGCAATCGCAGCTTTCTCGGAATCAGTAATCACTGGTGTCAAAAGATGTGGTAAATTATTATAAGTATTTAATTCCACACGTTTCGGATCAACCAAAATCAAACGTAAATCAGCAGGAGAATTTTGATACAATAAAGACAAAATTAATGTATTCATTCCCACAGATTTTCCAGAACCTGTTGCACCAGCAATCAATAAATGTGGCATTGAAGCTAAATCTCCAACTATTGGTTTCCCTGCCACATCACGCCCCAAAGGGAATCTTAAATTTGATTTAATATCGTTATATTCTTTACATTCCAGAATTTCCTTCAAATGAACCGCTGAACGTTGTTCATTAGGCACTTCAATCCCAACTAAACCCTTACCGGGAATTGGAGCTTCAATTCTCACTGAAGTAGCAGAAAGTGCCAAAGCCAAATCATTTTTTAAACTTGTAATCTTAGAAAGTTTAATCCCTTCATACGGTCTCAAAGTATATTGAACAACTGTTGGA
>VAOY01034269.1_pt1 | contig 10253 bp, 11 predicted proteins | sample 3393881 | NCBI WGS metagenome assembly VAOY01 (sample SAMN08290430, study PRJNA428436) | hydrothermal vent metagenome | isolation source: Deep-sea hydrothermal vent chimney | place: Indian Ocean: Southwest Indian Ridge
AAGTGGGGCATTAAACAGAGAGGAAACTCTCAGTGTGCCCTGCATAGTACTGGCTGATAACAGCTCCGAAGAGTACCTACTCTCTGGCAAGAGAGGACAGGCGTTGAGCGTCCCTGTCATAAACATGCGAATCAAACCTATACCTCATAGTGCTAGAATCAGTGAGCAGGTTGAAATACCTGCTGGTTTGGTTTGGATTAAAAATTATTGTTATAATTTTAAAATGGAGGTAGGGCAATTCCTCCAACCATTGAAATGGTTGGTCTCCTTGCCCAGATTATCATGAATCTATTCACATCTCCTTTCACTTTCGCAAGAAGAGAGCTTGAGCTGGAGGAAGCCGAGTATTCTGTATTTGGCGTGCCATTTGACAGCAGTGAGACATATAGAGGAGGCTCTCGAGAAGCACCAGCAGCCATAAGGGAAGCCTCCAGGGAGGTGGAGGACTATGACCTTCTTGAAGATTTTGACCTCCTCAGCCTCAGGATTGCTGATATAGGTGATGTTGAAGTTTCCTTTGGAAATGTAAAGGAGACAAAAACCAGAGTGAAGGAAACTGTGGCTGAGGTTTTAAGCAGAGGAGTAAAGCCTGTTATTCTTGGCGGTGAACATACTATCTCCGCTTTTGCACTTGAAGGTTTTAAGAAAAAGCCGTTTTTTCTTTCCTTTGATGCTCATCTTGATTTCAGAGAAGATTACCTAGGTAACAGATATTCCCATGCCTGCACACTGAAGAGAGCTTCAGAGATAACAGGGAAGGATAATGTTCTGGCTGTTGGTGTGAGAAGCGCCTGCAGGGAGGAGCTTGACGCTGTCAGAGAGGAAGGAATTAAATTTATTCCCTTCGATGAGTGTTACGATATTGAAATGCTTGTGGCAAGGCTTTCAAAAATGCTAAAGGGAAAAAAAGTTTATATGTCAATAGATATGGACTTCTTTGACCCGAAGGATGCCAGAGGAGTTTGCAATCCCGAGCCCCCCGGAATATTCTTCTTCGACTTTATTCTGATGCTTGCCTTTCTGGGTGAGATTGATCTGGCAGGCCTTGATATCACAGAGGTGGCACCACGCTATGACAGTTACACACCTATACTTGCATCAAAAATAATCTTCAAGGTTCTTGCAAAATATCACAGATTAAAGAAAATGGTTTAGTCCTGTCTGCTTCTTTGTCAGAGGATTGGCATAGAAACCCCTTTCTTTAAGCTCATCTGAAAATTCCTCGGCAAAGCCATGTAAAGTATAAATCACCTGAGGCGATGCCTTTTCTACGTAATTTACAAGGCCATTGAAATCACTGTGGTCGCTTATGGCAAAAGCCTCATCTACTCTGAATTTGAATTTTGTTGCTCCATGCAGTGCCCAGCCGCTGAGAAGCGCCTTCTTGAAGTTCCCCTTTAAAGAATTTCTCGCTGCTGGCGGAAATATAAGAACTCTATCCTCTTTTTCCTCTCTTATATTTTCAGAATAAAGCTCATAGCTGCCAAGATTTACGCCGAGAGCTTCATATTTCCTGCAGTTCTCATAAACTGCTCTGTGGAGCCCGAGTTTATAATCCCCTGAGAGAAGCTTTATTATCTCCTGAGCTTTGCCCAGAGAGTAACCAAGAAGTACAGGCACGTCACCCCTTGAAAAGCAGTCTTCAATCCAGTCTTTAATCTCTCCCAGAACATACTCACGGTCTGGCAGAATATAGAAGGGGCTTCCGAAAGTTGATTCAATTATAAGGATATCGCATCTTTCAACAACCCCCATGCCAGAGGTTGCTCCTCCCTCAAGATGAAGGTCCCCTGTATAAATAACCTTGAAGCCATTCTCTATAACCACCTGAGAAGAACCCAGCATGTGCCCCGAAGGTATTAACCTGAAGCTGACTCCAAGGTTTTCAAATTTCTGCTCATAGACAAGAGTAGAAAAGTGTCTTGAGAGTAACTCTCCTGTCTCTTCAGTGGAAATTACCTCGCCAGAGACTTTCGAAGGTGCGTGGTCGGAATGAGCATGGGAAACAAAACTCAAACCCTCTGCCCTTCTCGGGTCGAGCAGTATTCTGGTGTCATCAATAAAAAGTTCCACTCCATTACCAAGGCGAATTATTTCTTCAACCTCCTTATCCCTACTTCCTTCACTGTCTATATATTTGTTTTCATAAATGATTACTATTGCTAAACTCTCCAAAATTCACGTAGGGCCCGTAGCTCAGATGGTAGATCGCTCGCTTGGCATGCGAGAGGCCCCGGGTTCAAATCCCGGCGGGTCCATTTTCTATTTAAACATTTAGAAAATCACACCCCTCAAATTTCTATATAAAACTGCAATGTTGGATTTACATGATTTCCTTTCGACCTGCAATATAATAATCCACTTCTGTCAACTGTGAAAAACAGGCACAAATTTAAATCCAATTAAAGGCTCAATAGCATATAATGGAAAAAATATATGGAAATGCTATAATCCTCGATGGCAGTGACTTCGAAATAACTCGAGGATACATTGTAGTAAGAGACGGAAGAATTAAGGAGATAGGAGAGGGTAGACCTTCAAAGAGCTTTGAAGATTTGAAAGGAGGCATAGTATGCCCGAGCTTCACAAATGCTCATGTTCATACAGGAGATGCCTCTGCCCAGGACTACGGAATTTATAACAGTATCGAGGATAGAGTAGGAGCAGAAGGATTAAAATTCAGAGTCATCGAAGACAGAGAAAAAGTTAAGGCTGGCATAGAGTATGCCCTGAAGGAGATGAAATCGCAGGGTACGGGTGCCTTTGCAGACTTCAGAGAGGGAGGAATAGAAGGAGTAAAACTCCTGAAAGATGCCCTCGATAAAATAAAAATAAAGGGAGTAATCCTCGGCAGATTGAATGGAGATAATCCAGAAAAGGTTCTTGAATATTCCCATGGCTTTGGAATAAGTAGCACTGACGCATACAACTTTAATACACTCAAAAATCTTCGGAAACTTGCAAAAGATGAAAAAAAACTCTTTGCACTGCATGCAGGCGAAGTTAAAGATGACATAAAAGAAGCTTTAAAGCTCAGGCCTGATTTTATTGTCCATCTTACCCTGGCAGATGAAGAAAGCCTTGAAAAAATATTCACAAGTAAGACAAAAGCTGTATTATGCCCAAGAGCCAATGCCACACTTGCCGTTGGCCTGCCAAGAATTAAGGATATTCTTGAAAATACTCTCACTGCTATTGGCACAGACAATGTTATGGTCAACTCCCTCAGTATGCTCAGAGAGGCTGAATTTATATTTAAAATAGCAAGGGCACAGAGCAGAGATTACAGATTCAGTGCAACCGAGGTGCTCAAAGCTGCAACGATTAACGGAAGAAAAATTTTGAAGCTGGATGACAATTCCCTTGAAGAGGGCAACATTGCAGACTTTGTTGTATTCAGAAACAATAGATATATATATAATCCGACATTAGGAATTATACATAGATTCGAAAAGAGTGATATTATTAAAATTATAATGGAGGAATGAGGTTGTACAGAAGAATTCTTATACCCACGGATGGATCAGATACAGCTAATAAGGCAGTTACCCATGCCATCAACCTCGCAGAGGCTCTGAACGCAGAACTTTATGCCATATATGTGGTTGACATAAGCGCTTTTGCAGGTCTTCCGACGGAGATAGTATGGGAAAATATGAAAAATTTACTGAAAGCTGAAAGTGATACCGCCATGAAATACATAGAGAAAAAAGCAACTGAAAATGGAATAAAGTTTGAAAAAATTGCAAAAGAAGGAGTTCCTGCTGAGGAAATAGTGAAAACAGCTAAGGAAATTCAGGCTGATCTTATTGTTATGGGTACCTCCGGAAGAACAGGTTTAGATAAATTTCTTCTTGGTAGTGTTGCAGAAAAGATTATAAGAACCTCTCCCTGTCCTGTCCTGGTCGTACACAAATAAGTCGAGGTGGAATCCGTGAAAGTCAGAGAAATTATGACAGATACGGTAATTTATGTCAAAATTCCTGGAAGCAGGGCTGATGCTATAAAGACAATACTAAAAGAGAATATCTCCTGTTTACCTGTTGTGAAGAGAGGTACAAAAGAACTTCTTGGCATAGTTACAAGAGAGGATTTTGCCAGAAATCCGGAAGAGGAACAGCTCGCTCTTCTGATGACAAGAGATGTTAAAACTATTTCACCCGAGGCTGATATCAGGGAAGCTGTAGAAATATTCTCCCGTGGAGAGTTCAGAAGACTTCCCGTAATTGAGAATTCAGAGCTTGTAGGGTTAATAACAGTGAGTGATATTGTCTGGCGTTATATATCAAAACTTGGTCTTACGGACCCGGTTGAAAAGTATATGGCAAACAGGATAACCAGCATCTGGGAGAAAACACCCCTGAAGGTAACCTACGAAATTATGCATCTTTCTGGAGAAAGGGCCCTGCCTGTTCTAAATGATGAAGGTAAATTTACTGGAATTATTGGAGATACTGACCTTCTTAAAGTTCTTGAAGTTAGTGAAAGTACAGTTAAATCCGAGCTCTCAGGAGGTACAGAAGGCGATAAATGGGGCTGGGATACCAAGAATATAATATATATTACAAAAAAACGTCTTGAATTTCCTGACAAGGTCGTAAAAGATATTATGGTTGAGAAGGTTGTTATTGTAAGAAAAAAGACAGCTATAAGTGAAGCAGCAAAAAGAATGGCAAAAAATAGAATAGAACAGATTCCAGTTATAAATGCAGAAGGAGACCTTATAGGAATTGTAAGAGATAGTGACCTTATTAAGGCTGTACTTTAACTGCAGGTTTTTATATGCACGAAAAAATTATTGAGATAGCTGTCAGACGAGGCTTCCTTTATCCCAGTTTTGAAATTTATGGAGGACTGAGCGGTTTTTATGACTATGGCCCGCTCGGCGCACTCCTGAAGAAGAATATAGAGGACCTGTGGAGAAACTACTTCTGCCTTCAGGAGGGCTTTCTGGAAATATCCTCACCCACAATATCGCCAGAAGAAGTTTTTATAGCATCAGGGCACACAGGCAACTTCACTGACCCTATAGTCGAATGTACAAAATGTGGTAGCTTCTTCAGAGCGGACCATCTTCTTCAGTCCTGTAACATAGAGGCAGAAGGGCTCAGCTCCAATAAAATAGACAGTTTAATAAAAGAAAGGAATATAAAGTGTCCTGAGTGTTCTGGCAGCCTGGATAAGGTTAAAACTTTCAATCTAATGTTCAAAACCTACATCGGCCCTGGAAAAGGCAAAGTTGGCTATCTTCGTCCTGAAACTGCCCAGGGTATGTTCATACTTTTCACAAGACTCTACAACTTCTACAGAAGAAAGCTTCCCTTTGGAGTAGCTCAGATAGGCAGGGCTTATAGAAATGAAATTTCGCCCAGACAGGGTCTTATCAGGCTAAGAGAATTTACACAGGCTGAAGTTGAAATATTTATTGACCCAAGAAATAATAATCACAAAAAATTTCAGCAGTATGCAGAGGAGAAGGTAAGGCTTCTGCCCAGAGATAGAGATGATACTATTGAAATCACTGCAAGAGAATCTGTTGACATGGGAATTGTCGCTCATGAATTCCTCTCCTATTATATTGTGCACACCAAAAATTTCCTGCTTGCCTGTGGTATTCCTGAAGAAAAGCTAAGATTCAGACAGCATCTTTTAGAAGAGATGGCACATTATGCAAGGGACTGCTGGGATGCAGAGATTTATACAAGGCGATTTGGCTGGATTGAAGTGGTTGGTATTGCTGACAGAACAGACTATGACCTCAGGGCACATGAAAAAGGGAGCGGGACGGAGCTAAAAGCTTTCAGAGAATATGCCCAACCAGAAATTGTCAGAGAAATTAAGATTGAACCATTGATGAATAAGCTCGGGCCAGCTTTCAAATCAAAGGCAGGAGATATTGCAGAAAAAATAAGAAATCTCTCCCCGGAAGAGGCTGAAGATGAGATAAAGATTGAACTGGAAGGAGAGGTTTATACTATCGGCAGAGAGTACTTCAGTGTAAAAGAGACTAAAAAGAAAATTACTGGTGAAAAATTTAATCCTCATGTTATTGAGCCCAGCTTTGGTATAGACAGAATTCTTTATTCCATACTTGAAACATCTTACATTGAGAGGGAAGGGAAAAATATTCTGAGAATTTCCCCAGCACTGGCTCCGATGAAAGGTTCAATCTTCCCGCTTGTGAAGAAGGAACCTCTGCCGGAGATTGCTCTGAATATTTCTGACATAATGAAAAGAAAAGGTATTTTTACCTACTATGATGAGAATGATTCCATAGGAAGAAGATATGCCAGAAGCGACGAAGCAGGAATTCCATATTCCATAACCATCGACTTTGATGGTATAGAAAGTAAAACGGTTACTTTAAGAGATAGAGACACAACCGAACAGGTTAGAGTTAAAATAGATGAAGTTCCAGCTTTTGTTAAAAAGCTTGTAGATGGAGACCTGAAGTTCAGAGATATTAAAGAAGCTCATTAATTTTCCTTATAGCATCAAGAATTTCATTGATTATTCTGATATCTTTTTCGGTCTTGAGGCGCTCCAGAAGCTCCTCTCTTTTGGAAATTATAACTTTAGAATAGCCTGAATCGTCAGATTCAACTGTCTTCTTCTTTTCTTCTTCACCCTCCTTAACAATAACAACTTCGCCACATTCAGGACAGAAGGCTTTATTGTCTTTCCTGAAAATCGGGAGGCTGCAGTTTGGGCAGTGATATGCCAGCATGGTTGCTCCAGAAAGGAGATACTCTGCCATCTTTTTTATAGAAGAATCTTCTACCATAGAATAAATCTAAACGTTAACCTTTTATAATAATTAAAACTTACAGATAGTAATTCTTACAGACGATTTTTGATATAAGGAGGAATAGGTATGACTGATGAAGAGACTAAAGTTGAACAGATATGTAAAGTGTTGAGCCAGTTAATTGAAGATACTTCAGTTCCCAGGAATATCCGGAGAGCTGCAGAAGAAGCAAGAACTACACTTCTCAATAAGAGCAAAGACATGGGAGTAAGAGTCAGCTCAGCTATATATATTCTCGAAGAGATAAGCAATGATAGAAATCTGCCTCTGCATGCCAGAACTCTCATCTGGAATGTTAGCAGCGAACTGGAAACTATAAAAATATGAAAGAAGATATTATCTTTACTGTAAATTCCTTAAATTATTTAAAGCCAGATGATTTGAAGGTAATAGCTAAGAGTATTCCACATAAAAAACTTGAAAGTTTATTAAACACATTAATTATAGAGAATAAAATACTTCTTTTAAAAAAAGAAGAGAACAGGATAGGCGAGGAAACTTTTATTCCTGGTCCGTATGGAGAATCAGAAGAAGCTGGAATATTACTGGAAGGGAAGAGCAGTAGAGATATAAACGATATTTACTGGAATAGATTGATGAGAAGAGTGAAAGAAGATATAAAAAAAGAAATTAAAAATCTTAAGATTGAAATAATAAAGCTTTATGACACTCCAGAAAACCTAGAAAAGAAATATTTTGATATTTCAATAAAATATCATAATTACTACAGCTTTTTTGTCAATATAAACCTGAATAAAAGTCTAAGAAAGAAGATTTACCTTGAAGAATTTGAAGGACTGATGAGAAATATAAGAGAAATTAGAAAACTTCTCGATAATCTGGAGTACTGACACCCACCCCTATATTTCCAGTAGAACAAAAAAGAGTAATAAAATAGAGTGATATAAAAATAAAGAGTAATAAAATATCCATCTAAAATCTACGATATTATCATATATAAATCTTCCGAATAGATATTACAATAACATACTTCACAATAATGTTTCCAGTAGAAATAATGGGGTCTCTGTTATAGTATGGTAAGCAGACTCTACAAGAAAGAAAGCTTGGATAGACATAAGTAATATATATACTGGCTGCAAAAGAATACCTGCTCTTATCAATGCTAATTAGGTCGAGGAGATATCGGTTATGGATAGCAAAAGCTCTTTTACAGGAATATTTGAACCTTTTTTAAAGAAGCAGCCTATATTTAAGGATAGGGAGGTATTAAGACATTCTTATACTCCAGATGAATTGCCTCACAGGGAGGAAGAGATAAAATATTTGGCTTCTCTTATAGCTCCTTCGCTTAAAGAGGAGACCCCTTCCAATGTGCTTATATACGGCAAGAGTGGAACAGGGAAAACAATAGTGACAAAGTTTGTGTGCAGTGAGCTCGAGAGAGCAAGTTCGAAAGTTGATTTCAATATAAAAACTGTATATATAAACTGTGAACTTGTAAACACCCAGTATAGAATTCTCTGCACTCTTGCAAATGAGTTTGGAAAGAATGTTCCCTTTACAGGCTGGCCTACAGATAAAGTTTATGACTCTTTCAAGGAGGGAGCGGATAGTGAGAATAATATTATAATAGTTGTTCTGGATGAAATAGATAGAATAGTAGGTAAACATGGAGATTCAGTTTTATATTATCTAACAAGAATAAACTCTGAACTAAAAAATTCGAAATTGAGTGTTATAGGTATATCAAATGACCTTAAATTTACTGATTATCTAGATAATAGAGTTTTAAGCACCCTTGGAAGGGAAGAAATAATTTTCAAGCCTTATAATGCAAAGCAACTTGAAGATATTCTCAAGAGAAGGGCTGAGCTCGCCTTTTTGGAAGGTTCTTTCGATGAATATGTCATACCTCTATGCTCCGCTCTTGCAGCTCGTGACCATGGTGACGCAAGAAAGGCCCTTGACCTTTTGAGGGTGAGTGGAGAGGTGGCTGAAAGAGAGAATTCAAGTATAGTTATAGAAAGGCATGTCAGAAAAGCTAACAGCAAGATTGAATCGGACAATATAGTTGAAGCTATCCAGACACTTCCGACCCAGTCAAAGCTTTTACTATATGCCGTGATTTACCTCGAGGAGAGGAAGGAGAAGTTTATAAGCACAGGTAAAATTTACGATGTCTACACGAGTCTGTGCAGGTATGTTTCCATAGACCCGCTTACTCAGAGAAGAGTATCAGATTTAATTTCAGAGCTTGATCTTCTTGGTATTCTCAACTCGAAGGTAATAAGTAAGGGAAGATATGGAAGAACAAAGGAGATAAAGCTTGAAGTACCAATCTCAAGAATAAAAGATTGTATTCTTGAAGATGTCAGGCTCAGCGGTCTGAGGAATTATATAATCACTCAGAAACTATTGCTATAAATGTTAATATTTCTCAGGATAACAGTGTCAATCACCACCTAAACTGGGTGGCCTGCCTTGTGATAGACAGGGGAAACAGGTTGATTAGGAGGCATTGAAGAAGAATGCAGAAGTTATTGGTAGAGTTCAAGAACACACCAGGGGATGCTCCTCAAGTCCCCTGCTCTGTAAGTGGAGCATTAAACAGAGAGGAAACTCTCAGTGTGCCCTACAAAGTACTGGCCAATAACAGCTCCGAAGAGGACCTACATTCTGGCAAGAGTAGGCAGGACTTGAGAGTTCCTGCGTTAAACATGCATAAGAAACCAAAACCTGATAGTAGTGCGAGGAACAGTGAGCAGGTTGAAATACCTGCTGGTTTGGATTGGATTAAGAATTATTACTCTTATACAAATTTTAAACAATATGAGGTAGGGCAATTCCTCCACCCAGTGAAATGGGTGGTCTCTTTGCCCAGATTATTATGAACAAAACAGAAATTCTATGCAGATTTCTTGATTGTGATATAAATATCCATCCCTCTGTACTTGGAGAACTGAGACAGCTTTGCTCTTCAGAACTGGATATGAACAAGATTCTGGATATCACAAAGCGGAATGGCACTTCCGTTGTAACCCAGGAACTTCTTGATGAAATAAAAAATGGAAATGAAAAAAAACCTGAAGTTATAATTAAAGGAAGAAAAAAGGTAACAGCTGAGGAATATGATGCTGATATAAAAATAAGTCGCAGTAAGGACATAACTTCAAAAAGCTTCACTTCAGGTAATATAAACAATTTTGTTAAATTTTTTAACCATAGATATGAGGTTCTGGGTAAAGTTCTGAAAAGCAGGCAGGCTCTTACAGGCTCAAATCTAATTGAGATTGTGAAAAATCACTCTCCCTCTGAGAGTTCCATTATCGGTATAGTGAATAATAAAAAGGAAACAAAAAGGGGGCATATTTTAATTGAGATTGAAGACCCCAGTGGAATATCCAATGCATTGGTACTGAATAAAGATGAAGATTTAAAAAAGATTTCCACTGAGATAGTAACAGATGAAATAATAGGGTTG
>VAOY01026650.1_pt1 | contig 10223 bp, 10 predicted proteins | sample 3393881 | NCBI WGS metagenome assembly VAOY01 (sample SAMN08290430, study PRJNA428436) | hydrothermal vent metagenome | isolation source: Deep-sea hydrothermal vent chimney | place: Indian Ocean: Southwest Indian Ridge
ATTTACTATAAGCTATTGAAATATAGCATGTTAATGGTTGTTTTTCAATGTTTGATCGTTCGTTTTTCGCTCAAATTTGAACTGCAAAACTTGAGTAATTTATGGTTTACGATAACTACCGGCAGTTGATTTACAAGTAGACTATTGCAGGAATGTTCAGAGAATAAGTGACAAAACGCAATTACGGGTGTAGATTGCAGAATGCATATGACTAAAAATAAAAAAATCTTATTACATGTATGTTGTGCTCCGTGCGCGACCATTTGCGTGGAACGCTTACTGGCGAAGAAGCGCGATGTAACCTTGTATTTTTCCAATTCCAACATTGACAGCAAAATGGAATTTGAAAAACGCTTAAGTTACGTGGAAAAGTTAGCTGGTATTTTTGCTGTGAACCTGGAAATAGACCCTTACCGGCACAATGACTGGCTGGAACAGGTGCGCGGCCTGGAAAATGAAGCGGAAAAAGGCTTGCGCTGTGTGAAATGTTTTGGCTGGAGCCTGCGGCGGACGGCACAGCGGGCGGCGGACTCAGGCATTGAAAACTTCGCGACGACCTTAACCGTCAGTCCGCACAAAATTTCACGCCTTATTTTCGCGGCCGGCAATCAGTATTCCGGCTTTGAAGCCCGGGATTTCAAAAAACAGGACGGCTTCCGCAAAAGTCGGGAATTAAGCGACAAATTTGATCTCTACCGCCAAAACTACTGCGCTTGTGAGTTTTCGCTGCGCTAACGCGGCATTTCATTCCCCCTTTTTTTTAGTTCCACTTGAAAAAAATATTACATTGTATTACATTATAGAATTAAACCATGACATAAAGAGAAAATGACTGATGGCAAAATCATCACATTCCGAAGTGATTACCTTTAAAGTTGATAATGCTTTGAAAGAGGCCATGGAAGGGGTTAATAATCGTTCGGAGTTTATTCGCGCGGCTATATTGTCTGCTTTGGACAGTGCCTGTCCCTTGTGTAAAGGTACGGGTATTTTGACCCCGCAGCAGCGTGAACACTGGCTGGAATTCAGTAAAAATCATGCCATGGAAAAATGTAATGGATGTCACTCCTGGGTTTTGTCCTGCGGAAAAAACGGTCATTTCCATAATAAAAAATGCAAGGAATAATTATGTTTATAAAAAGATTATCAATTCTTCTCGTCGCGGTATTGTTTTTGTCCGGCTGTAAAGATGATTCGAAAATTAACGAAAAAGCAAAAAAAAAGCGGAAAATGCTTATTTATACCAGTGTTCAGCCTATCGCGTTTATTGCGGCAAAGATAGCCGGCCGCTACGCGAAAGTCAAAGCCCTGGTTCCACCCGGTAAAAGCCCGCATTCCTTCAGCTTGATTGCCAGCGACTTGAGCCGAATGTCAAAAGCTGAATTCTTTTTTTCAGTCCGGCTTCCTTTTGAAGAATTAAAGCTCAAAAAGGCATTCGAAAATTCCGCGGTAAAATGGGTGGATATCACTAAGGGAATCCGTTTTCTGCCTCTTGACGAAAATGAAGATCATTCCAACTGTGAACATGGGCACGTTGAACATGAACATGAACATGCTGTGGAATTAATGGATCCGCATATTTGGTTAACCCCGGGAAATGATATGATTTTAGCGCGCAATATCTGTGATACTTTGAGTAGAGCCATGCCGCAGCATGCCCAATACTTCGAATTTAATTTTAAAAGTTTCACTCGTTGTCTCGTTGTTTTGGACAACAAACTCGAAAAAATGCTTAAACCGTTTAAAGGTAAAATTTTTCTGGTTTACCATCCGGCCTTCGGCTATTTTGCGAAGCGTTACGGACTCAAGCAGGAAACAATTGAGTTAGGCGGCAAAAGCCCGACCGCAAAACATTTACAGACAGTAATCGCGCTGGCTCTCAAGAAGGAAGTCCGCATTATTTTTGTCCAGCCGGAATTTAACCGCAAAGCCGCCAACCTCATAGCTAAAACTATCCGGGGAACAGTTATTAAACTTGATCCGCTGGCTTATAACCTTATTGACAATTACATAACATTTGCCGCTAAAATTCAGACAGCTATGAAACGTGAAAGAATTAAGAACAAAGCCAATGAAAAAAAATAATATTATCGAAATAAAAGACCTGGATTTTTCTTACGAAAGTAATATGCCGGTGCTTGAGAATGTTAATTTGACTTTCGGCGAGCTTGAGTCCGCATGTATTGTCGGGCCGAACGGCGGCGGCAAAAGTACTTTGTTATATTTGCTTCTGGGTTTGCTTAAACCGGGCCGGGGAAGCATTACTGTTTTTGGAAAAGCACCGATTGAGGCGCGCAGTCACATTGGCTACATGCCGCAGTATATACAACTGGACCATGAGTTTCCGATTTGTGTTTCCGAGGTCGTTTTAATGGGACGTCTGCACAGCGGTTTCTGGGGGCGTTATTCTAATGAAGACCGCGAAGTCGCTATGGCGGCAATGACAGAAATGTCCATCGAGCATCTGGCTAAACGTCAGTTCGCCGATCTTTCGGGCGGACAGCGGCAGCGTGTCCTGATCGCACGGGCCTTGACTTGTGATCCTGAACTTTTACTGTTGGACGAGCCGACCGCGAATATTGACCCCGGAATGCAGGAACAATTTTACGAAATTCTCTATAAATTGAATAAACGAATGTCTATTTTGACCGTATCGCATGATTTAGGTTTTGTTTCAGACAGGATAGACAGTGTAATTTGCGTTAACCGGGAGGTGCAGGTACATCCAACCAATCGGCTTGACGGCAATATGATTACTGATATGTATGGTTATGATGTCAATTTAATCCGTCACGACCACCGCTGCGGCCGCGAAGGGCACGAACACGGGGGACATGGGCATGTTTGAATTATGGAATGAAATATTTAACAGCGGCCTGCCGTTTTTGCGTTATGCGTTTATCGTCGGCCTGCTTTCCAGTGTCGCGTTCGGGATTATTGGAACATTTGTAGTAACGCGCCGGATCACTTCAATTGCCGGCGCGATAGCTCATTGTGTGCTTGGCGGCATCGGCGCGGCGATGTTTTTCAGGATTGAATACGGTTTATCCTGGTGTCATCCGGTACTTGGCGCGATTGTCGCGGCGATTTTAGCGGCTTTGATTATAGGTTTTGTCAGCATTTACGCCAAACAGCGTGAAGATACGATTATCGGCGCGATCTGGGCGATTGGCATGGCGGCGGGTTTGCTCTTTATCGCCAAAACCCCCGGCGAGGCGGGCTTGCATAGTTACCTGTTCGGCAATATTCTGTTAATATCGCGGAATGATATTTATATAACGTTAATTCTGGACATGGTAATTATCCTGCCGGCGATTTTGTTGTTTAATAATATTTTAGGAGTATGTTTTGATGCGCATTTTTCCGAGCTGCGCGGGGTGCGGGTAAAATTTATTTACTTTACGCTTTTGATAATGACCGCGTTAACGATTGTTTTGATGGTCAATATTGTTGGAATTATCATGGTGATAGCAATGTTGACGCTGCCGGCGGCGGTGGCCGGGCAATTCACCAGACGCCTGTGGTCGATGATGGTATTGTCAGTACTCCTGAGCGCGGCTTTTACCAGTACCGGTTTGATGTTGAGCTACAACATTGCGATGCCCGGCGGGCCCACTATCGTAGTTATTGCCGGAGTTTGTTATTTAGGGGCGCTGGTTTACAAAAAAGTACAATCTTTACGAGTCAGATAACAGTAAATATTTAGAGGAGCGACTGGAATATGGCATTGACTTTGTCAGAAATGATTATCGCGTCCGCGGCCTTACTTTTCGTAGCGACACTTTCCGCGGTCGGGTTCAAACGCCTGAAAATACCTTATACTATCGGTTTGGTGTTTGTCGGCATTGTGTTTTACTATATCTGCGGCCAGGTCCCGCAGTTACAGCAATTCCGGAATCTGCATCTGAATCACGACCTCATAATGTACGCCCTTCTGCCGAGTCTGATATTTTCCGCGTCCATCAATATCAATTCAAAATTGTTGTTCAAAAACTTCAATCCGACTTTTCTCCTGGCCGGCCCCGGCCTGGTTGTTTCGACATTTGTCGTCAGTTTCATAATGTACTTTTTCACGCCTCTGGACTGGGCCGGTTCCTTATTGTTCGGCGCGCTCATTTCGGCGACCGACCCGGTGGCCGTGATTTCCTTGTTTGAACTCGTCGGAGCCCCGAAACGACTGCGTATCCTGGTGGATGGTGAAAGTCTTTTCAATGACGCGACCGCGATAGTCATGTACAGCCTGGTTATGAAAATGCTGATTGCCGGGACCGCTTTTTCAATGCTCAGCCTGGGCGTCGCGGCTTATGATTTCGTGTTTATATTTTTCGGCGGCTTACTGGTTGGCGCCGTGACCGGTTACATCATGGTTCAGATTATTCTTTTCGCCGGGGACGACCCCAAAGTGGAAACCGCTTTATCCGCAATTGTCGCGTACAGCGCGTTTATTTTCGCGGACCGGGTTTTACAGGTCTCCGGGGTGATGGCCTGCCTGGGGGCGGGGATTGTTATCAGCCACTATGGTTCCAGCCGTTTCAGCCCGGAGACGAAAAATTATGTCAAGCGTTTTTGGGAATTTGTTTCTTTTATCGCCAACAGTTATATTTTTCTGCTGCTGGGCTTTACCGAAGATTTTTACCTCTTCAGCTCACAAATATTTAATTCATCGATTCTGGTGTGTATCATCTGGGGAATTATCGCTATCCAGGTATCGCGCGCAATAATTGTTTTCGGTATTTGTCCGCTCATCGGACGGCGTGACAGGAATAAAAAAATCGACTGGAAATATCAGATACTGATATTCTGGGGCGGCTTGCGCGGAGCGGTGCCGCTGGCTTTGGTGTTCAGCCTGCCGGAAAATCTTCCGCATCGCCTGTTGATTGTCCAGATAACCCTCGGGGTGGTAATCTTTACGCTTTTTGTCCAGGGCGGGACGATCAGCAAACTGCTTCGCAAGTTTAAGCTTGACCGGGCAACTTTATTCGAACGTTTTTCAGCGGCTCATGCTTTACTGCTGGCTCGTGAGCGCGGCATGAAAAAACTTAAGGAACTTGCCGCCGCCTGGCATTTTCCGCATAATGTAGTTGAACAGTTGGGGGAAAAATATCAGCAGAAAATCGCGGAGCAGAAAATCGAACTTAATAATATAGTAAAAAACAAAGCCGTGGAAAAACATGCGCTCCGGCGTTCTATCTGGACGCAGGTCATACGGGCGGAGCGCCATTCACTGCGCGAGCTTTTTGATTCGGGATTTATTCATGAACAACTTTTTCGGGAATTGGATTTTTGTCTGGACCAACAACTGGAAATCATCGTCAACAGTAATGAATTGCCGCCCACTTTGGCGCATGAGTTATTCAAAAAACACCCGCTGGTAAAACTGCTTGACAAACTCAAACATTGGAGTTTAGGCAAAAAATATCAGGCATACGTTCTAAATGAAGAATATTTAAGCTGTTGCGCTCTTGCTATCGGGGTTCTCGGGGCGCGCGAAAGGCTTGCGGAACTTGGAAAGGACGATTTTTTCAAGGAGTATCCTGAAGGCCTTGCGGCTTGCGGCGAGTTTTATAATGTGAGTTTAAATGCGATACTGAAACGTCTGGATAAGCTGGAAAGAAATCACCTCGGTCTGCTGACGACAATAAGTTCGACCACTCTGCAGCAAATGGTATATTCCAACGAACTGACAGCTATTGACGAATTATTGGAAAATATGGAAATCTCGGAGCGGATTCACAGTAACCTGGCCGCGTTTTTCCGTCAGCGAATAACTGAAAACAGCAAGCGTGTATACCAGAAAATCATAGAAGACGGCACAACATAAAAAACTGGACTCAATGTTTTTTTCTTTTTTATTTTTGCGCGAATTGAGTATTCTTTTTGACGTCCTCAATAATCTTAACCACAGCTACGCCTTCCTCAATAGAAACGGGGAATTTCGCGCCTTCCCGGATCGATTTGTACATAGCCGGCCAGATGTGAAAAGTGTCGGTCGGTATTGATGGATTTACTTTGATTTCTTCCTCAATCCAACGAATCGCTTCCAGGTCTGCGTAGCCGTTTGTGAAACCGCCGTCCAACGGTGGATTGCCGGGAAAAGCTTCTATTTTTTGGAAAACCTGTTCGGGGTCCGCGTATTTCAGTTTGATGTCGTCACCATTACAGGTCAAAGCGCCGCGCGTACCGAAAAGAGTATATTCGTCCTGCGCTATGGCCGTTCCACCGCTGATTTCCAAATCCACAATCATTCCACTTTCACCTCTGAAAACGATTTTGAGATGGTCTTCGGCATTACCGGCCGCGGCGATTTTTTTGAGATCACTCCAGACATCTTTGACTTTATAATTCAGGAACTGCAAGGCATGGTCAATGATGTGCGGTCCCCAGTTATTGAGTTGTCCGCCGCCGCATTCGATGATGGTCTGCCAATCACTGCGGCGTTGGAAACCATGACGACAAAGTTTGATTTCGTAGATATTACCGAGAATCCCGGTGGCGATAATTTCCCGGATGTGGTTGAACGGAGCTTCAAAACGACGGTTTTGACGCAAATAAAGTTTGCCCGGGTATTTTTTGTCCAGTTCAAGAAGCTTGAGACCATCAGCATAAGTTATGGCAATGGGCTTTTCCAGGAAAACATACTTTCCCGCGTTTAAAGCTCTTTCGCAATGCGCGACGTGATCAGGTGAACGCGTCGCGATTGAAATTAGTTCCACATCAGGGTCATTGAGCAAAGCTTCTTCGCTGTCGTAAACTTTGGCGCCGCTTTTTTCGACAAAAATCTTGCGATGCTCAGCGTCTATATCCATACCGGCGACGATTTCGTACATTTCAGGAAATTTCTGCAATTCCGGAGTCTGCATGTTTATTCCGGCTCTGCCTAAACCCCAAATACCTACTTTAATTTTATCTGACATTTTGTTATCCTGTTATGTTTTTAGTAAACTCAATACTGGTTTTTAAATCAATAAGCGGATCGCGTTCGTGCTTATCATGTTCAATGTGAATCCAGCCGTCCCAGCCGACTTTCAACAGAGCTTCAAGCACGGGAGCGTTGCTGAAACCGTTATTACCCGCGCCCAGCTCACAAAATTGATATTCTTTGCTGCCGTCTTCCCTGGTCCCGCCGGTGAGGAATACATCTTTCAGGTGCATGACTGAAATACGTTTGTGATATTTTTTGACGATTTCGACGGGATCGCCGCCGGCCATCGAAAGATGCCCGGTGTCAAAAACTATTCCCGCATCCGGGACAGCTTTGAGGAAATCCTCGAGTTCCTGCTGGTTTTCAACCCGCTGATGCATATGATTGTGAATGGAAGCGCGAATACCCCAGCGTGCACAGCTTTTTGCTAAAGCCTGAGAGCGTCGGCAAAATAAATCGAAATCAATCTCGCGATCACTTTGTCCCGGAGTCATCCAGACATATTCTTTGCCGAAAGCAACAGTCCATTGAATATTAGTTTGAACGTCAGGGCCGCGGCAAGTGCTGAAGTCCATACCAAGTTTGCGGTATAAAGCCGCTTTGTGCATCGCGTCAGCTTCGCTTACGGCTTCAAGACGCTCGGTTCCGTTAAAACCTATGGCCTTCAAGTCCAGTAAACGTTTTTCTATATCATACGAGCCGCCATACCAGACATTCATGCCGTAATCAGCTACACCGAATTTCATTTTTTAGCATCCTTATTTTGTTTTCCGGTTGAAGTGTATTCACTTTATGATTATAATATACATGCATACTTGAACAATAACATAGACAAAATAATTAAAAATATGGATATTTTGATTATGGATTTTTTTAAAGGAGTACAATTTATCTGCTGCGGCAGTTCGCAACATAACATAAAACCATTGGGGCGAGTCTTTGAAGACTATTATGGAATCCAGTATTGTCATGAAAATGATTTCAGGGTAAAAATGGGCAATGATTATGAGCGCACGGTTTTTGGTTCGTGGGTATTAATTACACGTCCGGGGCCCGAATTCAAATACGGTCCGCCGCCGGGAAAAAGTATGCGTCATTCATTTGTCTGTTTCAAAGGAGCGCGTGTTGAGCGTTATATAAAATCGGGTTTACTGCCGGTCAGAGACGATGAACCAATGATTCAGATAACGCGTCCTGAACATTTTCATACTACTTTGCTGCGCCTGATAGATTTGCTGACGCCCTTGGAATCGCGCAATTATTGTCGTGCGGTACATCTTTTGGAGGATTTACTGCTTCAGCTCCACGAGCAGCCGGCGGTTCAAAGCGCGATTCCTGATTATCTGCGTATTCCCCTGGACGATTTGACAGTTCAATTAAAGGCACATCCTGAGTTATCGTGGGATTTTGAGCATGAAGCGGCGGCTTGCGGGGTTTCGTATCCGCATTTTCGCCGTGTATTTAACACACGTTACAATTTGCCGCCGGGAAAATATCTCGCTCTGCAGCGCCTGAAAAAAGCAACTGCGCTACTCAGCGGCGGCGATGAGCAAATCGCCAGCGTGGCGGAACAATGCGGCTTTGACGATCAATTCTATTTTTCGCGCCTGTTTAAAAAATATTATCATTTTTCACCGTTGCGCTATCGCCGTGAATTCAGGGGGATGCTTTGAAAATTAGAATTCAGTAGTCAGTAGTCAGTAGTCAGAATAAAAAAATAAAAAAGACGGATTAAATATTCATTTAATACTGTATTAAAATTTGAAATAGTGCGTCTATGGTGGTTATATAAATAGATAATACGGGCTCTTGGGTATATCCCCCTTTTCTGAACTGATAGCTGATTACTGATATACTGATAACTATTTAACAAGGTTAAATACTATGGCATTACTGGAAGTTGAAAATTTAAAGGTCTGGTATCCGGTCAAAACGGGTTGGTTTAAAGCGCATCAACATGTCCGTGCGGTTGATGGCGTCAGTTTCAAAATTGAAGCCGGGGAGACTGCGGGTTTAGTTGGCGAAAGCGGTTGCGGCAAAAGTACGCTCGGCCGGGCTCTGGTCAAACTCGAAGAACCCTGCGCCGGTTCATTTACAATTGGCGGTATTGACCTGAGCAGCCTCAAAGGAAAAGATTTACGCAAGGCGCGGAAAAAGTTTCAAATGATTTTCCAGGACCCTTACGGTTCGTTAAACCCGCGGATGTCGATTTTTTCCGCGATTGACGAAGTTTTACAACTGCATACTGAGCTCGACAAAAACGAGCGGGTTACACGGGTCGCGGAACTGCTTGACATGGTGGGTTTGGAAGCGGATATAATGTATCGTTATCCGCATCAGTTCAGCGGCGGACAGCGGCAGAGGATTGGTATTGCCCGGGCTTTGGCGGTAGAGCCGGACATAATCATCGCGGACGAACCGGTTTCGGCATTAGACGTGAGTGTACAGGCGCAAATAATCAATCTTTTAGTCAAAATCCAGGAAAAAACCGGAACCGCGTTTTTATTTATCGCGCATGACTTAGCGGTAGTGGAGCACATCAGCAAAAACATCCTGGTAATGTATTTAGGCCGAATAGTAGAGTCCGGTATCGCCAAAGAAGTTTGTACGTCTCCGGTTCATCCCTATACGCAGGCCTTATTGTCGGCGATTCCGACGATTGAGCAGGACGGCAAACGCAGGCGGATAATTTTAGAAGGCGATGTGCCTTCACCGATAAATCCGCCGTCCGGTTGTTCTTTTCATCCCCGTTGTCCACTGGCAACAGAAATATGTTCACGGAAAACCCCGGAATTAGAGGGCGTTTTGAGTAACGGGCACCGTTCCGCCTGTTTTCACAATGAAGAGAGTTTAGAAAAGTATAATAAATGCAGCAGCATTCCATGAGATTGGGGGAGAAGGAAAAACTTTTTGAAGAAAGTTTTTCCTTCTCCCCCAAACCCCCACTTCCTTTTCAAAAACTTTTGGGATCCCAAGTTCAATCAGGCAACAAGTTGCCGGTTTGAACTTGGGAGTTTAGGTGAAATAGATGAACAGTCATTTATTCACTAATGACACGACTTTGCTTGCAATGAGCGTGAGCAAAGCGAAAGGCAATTAATACGAATTTGGGACGGGATAACAGGATAAACATGATTGGGTAAAAAAAGCGTGCTCACTGAATATCAGTGGGTTAAAAAATAAAAAAACATTAATTAGGGAGAGCTAATTTCAAAACTATTAGCTTCCTTTTGTTAAAAAATTTATTTTTCACGCGTCAAAACGATTTTGACACGTCCGATGCGGTTTTTTATAAAAATTC
>VAOY01014597.1_pt1 | contig 10219 bp, 10 predicted proteins | sample 3393881 | NCBI WGS metagenome assembly VAOY01 (sample SAMN08290430, study PRJNA428436) | hydrothermal vent metagenome | isolation source: Deep-sea hydrothermal vent chimney | place: Indian Ocean: Southwest Indian Ridge
ACTTTTGTCATTCATATAAATCTCCAGGTTAAAATTATTAAACTGAAGATAGAATAGCACATTTCAAGCCATCAGTAAACGTGTCCCCGCCGATTGCTTACGAAAGCTTTATGAGTTGCTAGCGGATTTACTAAAAGCGAATGGCGTTGCGGTGGAGATTAATTCTCATACCAATAATCCTGACCCTGATTTTTTTCGTTTATGTTTAGATCGAGATATTAAAATTGTTTTTGGAAGTGATTCTCATAATATGTATGAAGTAGGAGAATTCTATGGTTTCATTAAGTTAATGCGTCAAATAGGCGTTGAAAACATGCTCGAAGAAATACTTTTTCGTCCCAAACAAAAATCAAGAGATTCCATTAAAAGCTAAATGTAAGTCAAGCAGGTAATAAAATATGAAAACTTACGGAAATTTTTCAAAAGACGCTAAAGAATTTATTATCGATAGCCCCGATACCCCCAAATCATGGGTCAACTATCTTTGCAATAGAAATGGCAATAATCTTTACTTTTGGGTGAAAAACTGGGTGGGAAAAACTCTTGTTTTATCTGAAATCAAAACAGAGGTCAAGAATGTACGCTGCCTGTCAAATGGAGAATTATACAAATTTGACCAAACGAGAACTAAACTAATCATTTCAGGCCTACCGTACTTAGTTCTGATCCTATTTGGTCATGAAAATAGAATGTACCGCAGTGTCTTCGATGTACCTTTGTGGCGGTATGAGAATCCCGCAAGTTGAGCATCCACACTACGACCCGTGTGAATCGGATATTCAATTGTGATATGCGAAATAATTATTGATCAAATTTTGGTACAGGAGGTAAAAGAAGTAGATAATTAAACAATCAGACAATTAAAATGACGTGCCATATGACCTTGTGATGAGGATCGATATGGTAAGTTGGCGTAGTTTGTTAACGAAGCAATGCGGCTTGAATAAAGCTTAATTCTTCTTAAGAGACATGCCGGTATAAATGGTGTTTTTACACCGTTTACCGGCGTGTCTCTTTTTTTTTGCATTTTTTTGCTTTGCGATGGGCTTCGCCATGATCTCAACCCAACCCCAAAAAGGGAAAAAACAAAAATGGAGCAACAAAACAGTAGCATCGAAAGAAAAGTACAAATCGTCAATCCAGCCTATGCGGAAATTATCGAACTCTTAAAATCAGGTGGTGAAAAAATTAAAAAAGACCTCCGCAAATCTCGCGAAGCAAGGTTTTGCCATGAAGCTCAAATGGCACGGGAACATTTGACGCAGACACTGGAATCATTCCCCGAATTTCCGAGACGGCATCATATCCAACTATTGATGTCATCTATTCAGAATGTGATTTATCAAGTTGGAGCAACTCAGGACGATTTCGATTCCAAAGAGCTCATGCACATACGGGAGTACGCAGAAAGTCTGCTTAAAAAAGTCTGGGGAAGGTATCACAAGGCGGTAAAACATAAACACACAGGAGGACTGCCTATGGGGAAATAAAAAAGCGGTAAGGGTGAACCGTGCATTCGGCAAATCCACCCAATCAAATAGTAAAACAAGGAAACGATTATGAGAAAAGTAAATCAAGAAAATGTCGCTGGAATCTGGTCTGCAATGCCTACTCCGTTTACTAATAAATTGGAATTAGATACGGAATCTATTTCGCGTTTGGTGGAACATCATGTGCGGCTTGGAATTAAAGGTGTACTAATTGCAGGTCTTAGCGGCGAAGGCCACTTAATGACCGATTCAATGCGAACGGAATTGGCTGTGGAAGTGGTTAAGAACAACAAAGATCGTATGTTGTTGTCAATGATGATAATGGATAGTTCAGCAACAATGATGATTGATAATATCAAACGCGTTGAAGACAGCGGTATTGACATTGCGGTGATTGGTTTTCCGTTCACCCCGATTGAAGTTGAACTGGAATATCTGCGGGAATTGTATTTTACGGTACTCGAAAAAAGTTCTCTGCCGGTCAGTATCAGCCGTATCAACAGGCTTTCATCTGATTTGAATGATATTGAGCTCTTTAAGGAACTCATCATGCACCCGAACGTTATTTTGCTGAATGACTGCTCGAATAATCCAGGCAAAATTGTGATGATTCTCAATGCCGCTCGTGAACGGAAAGATGAATTATCTATTTTTACCGGTAATGAATTCAGTTGTGCATCATATGTGGGACTTGGTTATGAAGGTCTTTTATTAAGCAGTGCGTGTTTTACTGGTTTTATTGCCGGTAAAATTCTGGGATTTGCCCAAGCTGGCAAAATAGAAGAGGCTCAGGAAATTCAGGATTATATGAATTCATTGTTGATAGAGATTTTCGGTTTGGATCTTGAATATTTCTTGGTCGGTCAAAAACAGATAATGGTTGAATTAGGGATTTTCAACACCGCCAAAACCCTTCAGGATCATCAAATCTCCGAAGAGTTTATCAATACGATAAGGGAAATCGTCCGGCAGGAAAAAGAGTTTTTACTGCCTTAATCAACATCAACTAACTAAAAAGAGTTGTGCGAAATATTGCATTTCGCACAACTTTAAACATCAATTAAAATCTAAGGAAAATAAGAAAATGAAAAAGACAGTTTTAGCACTAATGATCGCAGTAATAGTTGCCGGTTGCAATTCCAAACCTAAAAAAATCCGTAAACCAGTATCTAAGGTAGTTGCCGGAAAAAACGTGCCTACTCGTGCAGTTCGAACCATCCGGGGGTATGAAATCGTCAAAGAATATGGCCTTGGTCGGCGCATTGACCCAAATAATCCCAATATCATGTATGGACCCTGTAAGATGTATGTAATCAGGCGCAGTCCGACTTGGAATCTTCGACCCGGTGCTCCTCCGGTCAGCAGGCAGACTTTCGAAAAACGCCTGCGCCCGCTCAAGGTCAAGTTTGAGAACATGAAAAAACAGCAGGATTTGGTATCAGATAGAAACAAAACAACGGGGAAAATTGGAATAGAGTTGCTTAAAATCCGCAAAGAACTTCAAGGGACAAGCTCAAAAGAAATCAAAAAGGATTTGGCGACAGATATTAAGCAGTTGAATGACGATCAGGGTAAAGTCAAAAGAAAAATGGCAGAGCTCGAAAAATAGGAAGACAATACAATGAGATTAAATGAAATTTTTCCTAACGGAGCGGAGTTTATGGACTGGTTGACAAACAATTGTTACAGTTGCGAAAAACTTGGAGATGGAGCTACACAATACAATCCAGATTGTGAGCTTGAGCCCATAATTTCTTATTCCGGTCTCAATGAAGAAATCGGCGAAAATCTTACGAGAACAATAAGCAAAAAGGGGAAGTTGTGCAAGTGCAAGAACTTTGCCAGGGCAGCAAGCGGATTGCCGGCGCTTTTCGTGATTATTTTTACCTTGACCGGCTGTGTTTCGGAAGATTATAAACCCAAAGTCTATAGGAATAAAATTGAGTTTTACCAGCCGGAAAAACTGAAAGTCCTGTACGCTGAACCCGAAGAAACTCCTCTCGAAAAATATTATAAAGTCCATGTAATTGATACCGATATTGCGGAAATCGAGCTTAATACTTACAGCTTGAGTAAGATGAATGCAGATACACAAAAATGGATTTTGCTTGCACTGCGGGAAATTAAAAAGGCTCGAGCCGAACTCGCCAGAAGAAAGGCTGAAATAGCTAAAACTAAAAAACAGCTTCAAAAAATAAAGGAGATGAAAAAAGAGCTCAAGGAAATTGATGTCCGCATAGAAAAACTAAAGAAAAAACGGAAAAAAGAAAGAGAAAAACGTCTAAGAAACTAAAAAAACAAACACTGCAAATTCCGGTCTACCCAATAACGGCAGGCCGGAATTTGTCGTTAAATAATGGAGAAGTCAAAATGGCTAAAGCAAAATACGAAGACTATTCGGAAATGATAATAGATTTACACTACAAAGGCAAAAAGGCTACAGAAATAGCAAAGCTTCTTAATGTAAATCCTGACGTAGATATTATAGATGCTGATGAATCTGGGATACGATCATTCCTGCGAAGGTCTTTGACAAATCAGAACCAACAAAATGAGATTCAAACATTGGAGGAAAATGTTGATTTATCTCAAGGAAAAATAAAACATTTATCCAGCCTGCTTGAAGAGATGGAAAAAAAGAATTCATTTTTGCAAAAAGAATCTGTCATACAAGGAAAATTGCTGAATAATCTGGAAAATGTAAAAGTTGATTACGAGGAGATTATCGAAAAATATTCTATTCTTAACGATACTCTCTATGAAACAATAACAATTAACAAAGAGGATAACAGCAGGAAAAAACTGTATTACATGATTGCGGCGGGTTGGATTTTAACGATGTTGTTTGCGATGTTTGCTGGATATTATATTGGGCGTTGTTATTCCCGGACAGCCTTTCATTATATCCTAACTTTAACTGCTCTCCCCGTCGGTATCTTTATTGGTATGGCAATCAACTATACCAAAAAGATAATAAATCAAAAAGCTTTAAAAACAGCACACGTGCACGAGACGTGCATACGAAATTAAGCTCAAAATAGAGGCGTGCACGGAACGTGCACGTGTATGACGTGTCATGTCATCAAATCATTAAAAAAATAGCCAAAAAAGAGGGACGTGCACGAGACGTGCATGCAAAATTGAGCTCAAAATCAAGGCGTGCACGGGACGTGCACGCGCAACACGTGCACGCCATTACAGTTTAAGCCAGACGTGCACGTGGCGTGCACGAAATATGCACGCCAGTTAACTGTTACAAAATAAAGGACTTATGAATTATGCGTTTTTCGAAATAATCCATTCGCGAACGCACTGACCCCGGAATGGGGAATATTGCGTCTACGAAAACATGAAAACACAAAATATCGTCTACTCTAAAGACTTTATATAAACACAAAACACATTAACAAAAGGGAAACAAAATTATGTTTACAATGGCAAAAGTAAAAGATGATAACAACACTCGCAACAACTTTATGTTTGATCATCTCTCGTGTAATGATTATTATGCCGAAAACGAAAAAGTAGTTGGATACTGGCATGGAAAGTTGGCTGAAGCTTTTGGAGTTTTAGGAAACGAAATCGCGGCCGAGGAATTTGTAAAAATCCAGAAAAACGAAAACCCGTGGCGCGGTGGCAAACTAACGCCAGCCGTCAGAAAAGGATCTTCCAGATTTTTCGACTTTCAATGTTCCGCGCAAAAATCCATATCCATCATGGCAGTCGTCATGAACGATCAGCGGCTATCGGAAGCGCATAGCAAATGTGTCAAAGAAGCCTTATCGGAAATGGAAAAATTTGTGTCATGCCGCATGAGAAAAGGTTCATTACACGGGACAGAAAAACTTGAAGTTACCGGCAATCTTATCGCCGGACTTTATGACCATAATGCAAGCCGTGCGCTTGACCCACAATTGCATACCCATTGCGTTGTCGCAAACGTCACCTGGTGTGAATCAGAACAGCGCTATAAAGCACTATCGGAATTTGAAATCCTTAAGGCTATCAGGTACTGCGGAAAGTTCTATCAAAACGCTATGGCAAAGCGGGTCCAGGAATTGGGTTACGACATCGAATTAAAACGCACAAACAGAGGCATAGAGGGCTTTGAAATAAAAGATGTCGATAATGACCTGCTCGAAAGATATAGCCGCCGCAGAGCCGAAATAGAAGAAAAAATAGAGGAATTCAAAAGCGAAACCGGACGTGAACCAAGTTCGGCAGAAATCCATATCATCGCCAAAGAAACCAGAGAGGCCAAACTTACGGAGATCACCACGCCGGAAGTTTTGGAATCACAAAGAAAAATGCTTTCAGAAAAAGAATTGTCCCACTTACGTTCCATAAAATATTCAGCTTTGGAAAACGAACGCATCATAAAACAAATTGCCCCAGGAAAATTAATCAGAATTTTCAGTAAAACAATAGACCATCTTTACGAATCAGTAGTCGTCGGGCATGAGCTTTTGGCAGAGGCATTAAACCAGGGCATGAAAAACGCAAGAGCCGATGATTTAAAACAGGCTCTAAAAAATAATAAAGAACTAATTCCTTTAACTGAATCCCCCGACCCACTAAAAACATATTACATTACAAAGCGCGGCTTGGCTCTGGAACGCGAAGCAATTCAGCTTGCCAATGCCGGTATTAATATTTTCAAACCACTGGGAAATATTGATGATGCAGATACCAGCAGTTTGTCAGATATTCAGCAAAACGCAGTCCAGGGTATTTTAAAATGCCAGGACTTTGCCTGCCTTTTACGTGGATTTGCCGGCTCAGGCAAATCATTTACGCTAAAGTCAGTTCATGCTGGATTAATTACTTCCGGCAAAAATCCTTTATACCTTGCTCCGACCCGTGGGGCGGTCAAAGTCCTGAAAGATGACGGTTTTGAGAATGCAACTACCGTAGCATCATTCTTAAATACCCCTGAAATAGAAAAGGATACAGTATTAATTATCGATGAAAGCTCACTGGTGAGTGCAAATATCGGTCATAAATTAATGTGGCTGGCAAAAGAAAACAATGCAAGAATGATTTTCGTCGGGGATCGGCGGCAGCATTTATCAGTAGAAGCCGGTGATTTTTTGAAAGTGCTGGAATTTTACAGCAATATCAAAAATTTCGAGTTATCCCAGATTATCCGGCAAATCCCCAAACATTACCGCAAAGCAGTACAGTTAATGGCAAATAACCGGACAGCGGAAGGCCTGGAACGTTTAAATGACCTCGGAGTAGTAGAAGAAAAAAGCCATCATTATCTATCTGCGGCAGCAAAACGTTACGTCAATACCGTTAATGATGGCAAAAAATGCCTACTGGTATCTCCAACTCACAGGGAAATAGATACGCTGAATGCCTTAGTCCGTAAAGAATTTGCCGATCAAGGAATTCTTGACCTCAGCGAACAGCAATCCAGAACCTGTTTTCAAGACCACAACTGGACTCGTGATCAAATTGCCAGTCATCAAACCTACCGTCCAGGGAACGCTATCCGCTTCAACACTCCACTGTTTGGCTCCCAATATCAAAAACACGATATTTTGACAATCGAAGGAATTTCAGATAATGGAAATCTAATATTCACAAACGGAGATACTCTATCCCCAAATAAAATAAAACACAAAATCAGCGTAGGGATGATGAAATCGCTAGATTTAACCCCCGGAGATAAAATCCTAATCACCGCCAATAATCAGGAATATAGTCTAACCAACGGAGATACCGCAACAATCGAAAAGATTTCCCCAGACGGTGAAATCCAACTAACCGATGGCAGAACGATTCCACATGATTTCGAATCAATATCCTACGGTTACGCCACAACCAGCCACAAAAGCCAGGGCTCAACTTGCGACCACGCAATCCTAGCCGCCGCGCAAATGAGTAATCGTGCTTGCTATGTCGGGTCCAGCCGGGGCCGCCAATCCGTAAAAGTCTTCACTCCCGACTTCGAGCATCTCCACGCCAGCGTAAAACGAAATTCAGAACATTTAACCGGCCACGACCTGATATCGGCACGACAGGAACATATCAATGATATTTCTCCAAAACAAGATATAGAAAACATCCCCAAAAATGAAGAAATTCAACAGTTTATTCAAAGTTTTTAAATGAGTTGCTTTACCAACTCTACTGAAAAATCCTGCTTCGTTAACGGAATGTAAACAGTAGGAGAAATACTGATTTGTAGAAGAAATACTGATTTGTAGAAGAAATAATGCGAAACATTCCACAGTTGTTATAATAAATGTATACTTTCTTTCACTTATATGTAAACTTCTCAAGTTTATTCTTGAAAATATTACAATTTTACTTGCATTTGATATTGCATTGTAGTATACTTAGAGCATGTTTATATAGTTTAATTTAACAATAGCCCCAATTTATTAGGAGATTAAGATGAAAAATGAAACAAAAATGCAAGTAATGGATTTTATCGGATTCCTGGAAACTTCAGGAAAACTCAACACGCAGGAACATAAACGTCTTCGTGAAGCCCTGGAAACAAATCTTCCCGAAAAGAAATCGCCAGAACTTCCAAACCGCCCCTTAACCCGAAACGAAGTCGCCGACTTCTTGAAAGTTAGCACCCGAACCATAGACCGGATGTGTGAAGACGGTAAACTAAAGTATTGGAAACTCGGTCCCCGTTATATCCGTTTCAATCTCGACGATGTGCTTGCAACCATGCAACAACCGGAGTCAAACTGAAACATGAGCTGTTTTAGCAATATTTTCAAACATTTTAAGCTTAAATTTATTCTGTTAAGTGGGAGCCCCCACTCTGCCGCCCTCTCGGGGCTTTGATAAATAGCGTAGTTTTTTGTTTGCTTTTCCCTTTTTTATCCATTCTCCACAATGGGTACACTTCTTCGCTTCTTTCTTTATTGATTCCCCACATATTGGACATGGTATTTTAGGATTAAACATACGTTTCATATTTTGAATTCTATTACGAGAGTTTTGCTTACGCTCTGCATCTTTTATTGCTATTGCAATATTTTCGCTCGGATCTGTGAATGATTCAAACAAAAGGCCGTTAAATTGATTCATGTCTATATCAATATCTTTTTTAAATAAAATTCCCTGTTCGTTTTCAAATGAGATATGAAAAGAAACCATCATATCTTTGTTTTCTTTATTTCTCAATATGGGGACACCTGCATTATATTTGAATGTGCGTCCTGGTATTAAATAAGAAATACCGTTTTTAATGGGTTCCAGTTGCGCTAATAAAGATTCATTTTCTTTTGTTTCCTGCCAATTTATATCCTTTTTAACTTTAATACGTATATTTTTTGCTGGAGATAAACCAGAATTTGAGATAATAAGCTTCATTCCTAAATTGGGCATTTCAAAATCGACATTAATTGAGGGGTTTCGTGCAACTTTCATGTCATCGACAATATGTTTAGTTAGGATCACGTATTTTGATGTTAGCCATACTAGAACAACAGTAGCAATAGCTACTATCACAGTGCTGATTACAGGAATATAGGTAACCAAAAAGGTATTAATTATTTGTAAATAGTCTGTCATTTAATTTTCTCCATTTTTTAAGTATTTAATCAAATCTAAAGCATCTCCAGAGCAACAGCTAACACTGAAGTCGAGAGCCCCTATTCCAATGGCTGAACCCACTAGATTACAATAGAGTTGAATATTTTTTAAGAAATCGAAAAGTTCATTTTCTGTAGTTTCACCCAACGTTATATTATTAACTTGATGCTCTCGATCATAATGAGTTATTCGCTTATGCCTAGCCGGTTTAATTTTATCACCATAATCCAGTATTTCTTTTGTTATATTTTCGATTTCCGAGGTTGATAATCCATTCTCGATTAATTGCTTATTAATTAATTTAATTGTGATATTTTCCCAAATTTGTTCTTTATGTCTTGTTTCAGCTTGATCCATTAATTTACAAGCTTGCAAAATTCCGTCACGGTGCATGATTTCGGCAATATCACTAAAGAACGTCGGAGCTACTTTACTCAATAAATCACGATTTTCCTCATTATACAAATCTGTATATGTGTTGTAATTCTGCCTAATTAAAATGCAGTGATCTCTAAGAAGTTTAAAGTCATTAATTAATTTTTCTATTTTCTCCATATTTTTACCAAATTTTATTACTATATGAGAGGAAAACTTTTGAGTATTTTATTTTATAAAAAAAGCAATAATAATTGAAACTATTGTGGTTGCTACAATACCAAGAAAGAACATTATCATATCGCGTTTGCCGTTTCGTCTCTCAAATTTTTTTAAATGATCCTCATTTATGATTTTGAAATAATCAGCTACTTCCAGAGGCACGTCTTTAAGGACTGAAATTTTTGCATTCAAATTTGCTTCTTCTGTTGCTAGTGATTTATTCTTTTCGATAAGTTGATCTAATGCATTTTGACGATTCTTTATATCCAAACTTAAAGAATGTGTAGCATTATCAACTTCAGAGCTTATTTTATGTAGTTTTGTAGTGAGTTCTGTGAGACTGTTAGATGTATCACTGCCAGGTGTTATTGATCTTATTTTAGATTTAGAATATTTTCTTCCCAACCAATTAGAGAGGGCAGCTGTTAAAAATCCACAAATGATTGTTACAATTCCAGCTAAAAGGCCTAGCAGTCTGTCGGACTTTCTCTGCTTTGAGGGTGACATAGTTTTGAAAGTGTGATATATTAGTTCAAAAAGGATTTTTATGGCAGCTAAATTTATAA
>VAOY01005317.1_pt1 | contig 10216 bp, 9 predicted proteins | sample 3393881 | NCBI WGS metagenome assembly VAOY01 (sample SAMN08290430, study PRJNA428436) | hydrothermal vent metagenome | isolation source: Deep-sea hydrothermal vent chimney | place: Indian Ocean: Southwest Indian Ridge
CAATTTCGACCGACTCAGGAAGATCAAACTCGTAAGTGTAATTAACCCAGTCTTTGCTTTTCACGGTAAACTTGTTACTTGAGGGGCTGGCCAGAAACTTTATCTTTTTTAACCGCCAGTTTTTTCGCATCAGCGATATTGTGAAGTATATCCGGCCTTTTCCCTTTGCCCATACGCTCATCCGCAGTTTGCCGGAAGGCGTCCCCCGTAAACGGCCGTACAGGGCGCGCTGCTTATCCGGATGAAAGCTAATATAGATTGCCCCGTGTTTCGAAGCACCGGCGTCTGTGATGACAAAAAACCTGCCTTTCACTCCCCCGCCAACGCCCCAACGGGCCGGCAGTTCGCCGGTCTTGTCCATCTTTTCGAAACTGCCGTTGAGCAGAAGCTGCAGCCCCCGCGCATTAAGCTCGTCATAACTCAGCCGGGCCGCCCCGGCCACCGGACTCATACCCGCAAGCGTCATAAAACAAACCACCGCCACAACTCTGAAAAACAAAACCTTTTTCAATAATTTAGCCATTTTCTTTTTCCTTTTTATTTTTTTGTTAAAATTTTTGACCGTATTTTTGTTCTATTTTCATTCAGAGCAGTTTGTTTTAAATCCCGGAGGGATGATTTAAGCGTAGCCACGGGTTTGCACCGCGGCTACGCTTAAATCGCTCTTACAGTGCTCAGTCCGGCAATTCAACAAAGTCTCGCCCGCCAGATGAACCTGCGACTACTAAATACACTTTTCCGCTTATCGGACAACTTGAAAAAATAATAATTTTTTTCGGGAACTTACTTGTAAACCTGCTCCGGCTTTTACGGTGCACCCCACATATTATCCTTGTTGTTAATCCAGTCATAAAGCGATACCATCCTTGCCGAGCCGTCTGCAAAAAGAAAACCTGCTATTCCGCCCGCAGGAACCTTTCCATGCCTTTCAAAACTATGCATGTTGTACAAGTAGTTAGTGCCCACTTTATAGGAATCCTTTATTCCGTCCCCATCCTGGTCCACTCTCAGTCTAAAGAGGCCGGATGACGGAGAACCAACTCTCCAGATGTAGCTGTCAGCCATAAGGTAGCTTGTTGACTTTACCCTTACCAACCGCTTTGAGGGGGTCGCGGAGTTGCCCCAGCCAAAAACCCCGAACATCGATACTCCGTAACTGTAGTTATAAATGTCATCAGTAGGATTCCCGGGTTTAGACGGACACCTGAGGCTCCAAAAATTTTTCAGGTATGGATGAAGATAGTTATACCACATCTTACCTGAAGCATTAGTATCCCGGGCAGGCGGCAAAATGCCATCATAGTCATCAGCATACATCATAAACGCCACCCCGAACTGTTTCAGGTTGTCCAGGCAAACGGCTTGTTTCCCCCTTTCCCGGGCTTTATTCAGCGTCGGCAGCAGCATTGCGGCGAGGATCGCTATGATAGCGATCACGACGAGGAGTTCGATGAGTGTAAAAATTCTGCTTTTCCGTTTCATTTTTCCTGCCTCCGTTTTTTGGTCCACTGATTACACTAATTTTACTAATGTTTTTAAAAGTGTTGATTAGTGTCATTAACTGACTACCACGTTTTGCTTAATACCACCTTGCCGACAGACTGCTAGTGCACTTATGTTATTTTGGCAGACTTTTTTCTATTACCTGCGGCGGTATGTTTATTATTTTAGGGCAGTTCCGCGCTCTGCCGTTGACAATATCCAGAGCCTTAATTCCCATTTTTTCAAAATCAATCGAAACGGTACTGAAACCTTTATTCGCGCTTATATGCTTCAGTATGTTGTCATATCCGGCAACCCGGATATTTTTGATATTATTTTCTTTCAGCCAGTCGAATACTCCTTCCGCCATATTATCATTGACGCACATAACGGCATCGACTTTACTCCCGGATAAAAATAAGGACTCGGCAAGATTTCTCCCCAGTTCCTGAAGAGACCTTTTTCCTCTCATTCCGCCGGTCATAACCGTATCGGAATCCGGTTTAAAGCCATTGTCCTCCATCCCGGCAAGAAAGCCGTTCACCCGTCTTTTGTAGTTTTCACACGGAGCATCGAAGGTGAAAACTTTTAATGCCTTGCAGCCCTTGCTCAACAGCTGTGAAGACATCTGGTAGGCCCCGGAAAAATCATCATTGAAAACACCATATATGTTTTCAGGCGTTTGTTCAAAATCGTTAAGAAAATAATTCAGATAGACGAATTTCACTTGCGGAAAACGTTCCGCCAGAGCTATACCTTCTTCCAAATTATCCCAGGACAGCATAAGAATACCCGTCAAGTTCAACTCTTTTATTCCGCTGTAAAAATCAATGGTGCTCTCCGGATCGTTTGTAATGAAAAAAGTTTCAGTCCGGTATTTTTCAGAACCATCAGAAATTCCTTTGAATATAGCCTGCTGAATCAAACCACCGTCGTCATTATGATAATCCACACGCCGCCGGTCGAAAATGCCGCATATATTGCGCAAAGAGTGCCTTTTTCTGCGGTTTCTTACAAATACCCCGTTTTTCGGGCGTTTATAACAGATTCCCTCTTTTATTAACGCTTCCACTCCCAGATGAGCGGTTTGTAAACTTACCCCGGCGTTGGAAGCAATATTTTTGAGGCCCGGCAATCTATCACCTTCCTTCAGATTGTTATTCGTTATATGTTCTTTCAACTGCTCCTTGATCTGAAGGTATATGGATTCCGAACCGTTTCTATTTATCGCAATATTCATTTATTCTGCCTATTCTATCTGTTTTCACCTATTATACAACGGTTTTTATGAAATGTCAACAGGAGCGCTCCGGTTTCAGCAATAAAAAAGCAAAAATATTTTTTTACCCTCAATTATTTGTACTTGAAAATATTCGGGAAAACTTATCTCTTTCCGCCTTGATAAAATTATTCTTGTGGCGTATATTAGGAACTCACGCGATAGTAGTAGGCAGTCGCCCGTTTTCACGAACGGGAGGAAAGTCCGGACTACATAGAGCAGGGATTCCTTTTGTTAAAGAAGGATACTGTGGACTATATTCTGCAGGAAGGCTAGTGCAGCAGAAAATATACCGCCTGGAAACAGGTAAGGGTGAAATGGTGAGGTAAGAGCTCACCGGATGCTTGGCGAAAGCGGCATCGCAGGGTAAACCCATCCTGTTGCAAGACCAAATAGGGAACGATGTTGTTGCTCGCAGCGTTTGAGTTCCGGGTTCTGGTCGCTTAGACAGATGATTGCCGCCCCGCAAGGGGAACAGGATCCGGCTTATTCTGCTATCGTGTTTTAATCAGTGGAAATACTTGAAACGGAACAGGCAATACTATGAATACAGCGAAACTGAAAAAAGCCCTGAGAAGAATACCTGATTTTCCTAAAAAAGGGATTGTTTATATCGACATAACTCCTATTCTTCAGGATTCGGAACTTTTCCGGCTGGCGATTGATTTACTGGCGGAAAAACATATTGACAACCCACCTGATTATATTGCCGCTATCGACGCGCGTGGATTTATTTTCGGCGGAGCCCTGGCGGAAAAACTGGGATGTGGTTTTGTTCCAATAAGAAAAAAAGGCAAATTGCCTTATAAAACTTTCGAAGAGAAATATGACCTGGAATACGGTTCAGCCCGGCTTGAAATTCATATTGACGCTGTACCATGTGGTGCCAAAGTTTTATTAATGGACGATTTACTGGCAACCGGCGGCACTGCCGCGGCTGCCGTTAAATTGCTGGAACAACTTAAAGCTCAAATTATCGGAATTGAATTTGTTATCGAACTGGAATTTTTAAGCGGACGGCAGGTTCTAGATAATTATCCGGTAAATTCCCTCATTCTAGAAAAGTAATTTAAAGGATCGTGAGTACAGATGGCGAAATATGCGATTTTAAGTGACATACACGCGAACACAGATGCATTTAATGCGGTATTGGACAAATGCAAAGAAGAAGGCGTTGACAAATATATATGCCTTGGCGATACTGTCGGCTACAACGCGGAGCCGGGCGAGTGTGTTCGAATGCTACGCAATCTCAAGCCGATAGCCGCAGTCAAGGGAAATCACGATGAATACGCTTCCATTACCAACGGCTCTCTCGAAGGCTTCAATCCCCATGCAAAAAAGGCTGTGGTATGGACACAGCAGCAACTTTCGCAAAATGAACTGGACTGGTTGATAGCGCTTCCCTACCGCGCGACTGTACAAAGAACAAATATAACCATTGTTCACGCAACCCTGGATTCCCCTGACAACTGGGGATATATTTTTGATACCCACCACGCGACTGACAACTTCGCTTATCAATTTACCCAACTATGCTTCTGCGGTCATTCCCATGTGCCTATCGCTTTTTGCAAAAAGCCCATATCTTCGACGACCGAAAATCCTATTGATGAAATACCCGGCTGGGCTTACGATCCGGAAGAAGGGATTTTTCCAAAAGATGTAACTGCGGCAGACAGCTTAAGCGTTTCCATTCAGACCGGGTTTAAATATTTATTCAACATCGGCAGTATCGGTCAACCTCGTAATCGTGATCCGCGCGCCTCTTTCGCCATCTATGACTCCAAAGAAAAAAGCGTAACCAGATATCGCATACCTTATGATATCGCCGCGGCACAACGAAAAATTTTAGCGGCCGGTTTACCGGAGCGGCTCGCTTTACGCCTGGAAACAGGTAATTAAGCCCGTTCGCTTGGCTATATATATACATAAGCGCAAAAATACCTGAAGTATAAATCATGGATTTAAATTTAAAACAGCACGCAAAAAAAGATAAAGCACTTGTGCTTAATTATGATTGGTCACAAAAATAAAAATATCAATAAAATATTGATTGTCAAACCCAGCAGCCTGGGCGATATATTTCATTGTTTCGCGGCGGTTACGCTCTTACACAAAGCCTTCCCCGAGGCGCAGTTTGACTGGTTCGTGCGCCCCGAATTTGAAGAGGCGATTGCTTATTGCCCCGTAAAAATTAATCGCACGATCCGTTTTCCCCGCCGCCGTCTGAGTAAAGTTAAATCCTTCCTGCCGGCATTTCTCGAAGTAATAAATAATTTACGAAAGGAAAAATACGATCTGATCGTTGATTTTCAAGGTTTGCTGCGCAGCGCGATATTTACCTCGCTCGCCCGTTCGTCCCGGACCGTCGGGTTTGCGCTTCCCAAGGAAGCGGCAGCGCGTTTGGCATACGCCGAAAAAGTTCATATCCCCGCCGAATACATTCACGCTGTTGACCGCAATCTTGCTCTCGCGAAAGCCATAACCGGCTTAAAAGAGCCGAAACAAACACTATCTCTAACGAAAGTTGAAAAATTCAAAAAACGAATCCAAACGATTTTCGCGGGACACAATATCAGCCCGAATGACAAATTAATGGGCATGATTCCGGGAGCCCGCTGGGACAGTAAACGCTGGCCTCCGGATTTTTTCGCTGACATCGCCGATGGTTTTATCGCGAAAAACCCGGAGTACAAAGTGTTGATTATCGGCGCGCCGGAGGATCGTGTCCTGGGTGGACAAATCATTTCCGCCGCTGCAAATAAGCGCATTATCTCAATCGCGGGCGATACCAGTATTGGTGAGATGATTGAAGCAATCCGGAATTGCCGGTTTATTTTCAGCAATGACAGCGGCCCCATTCATATAGCCGCCGCGATGGAGAAAACAGTATTTGCCGTATTCGGACCGACCGCCCCTGACAAAACCGGGCCCTACGGGGATTTTCATCATATCTTTCAACGTAAACTGCAATGCATAAAATGCCTGAAAAGAACTTGTCCGAATGGTTCATATTCATGCCATAATCTTGACATTTCAAAACTTGTAAGTAAATTAGATAATTATATAAAAAAGTTGTGAGTTGTGAGCAAAAAAAGCTGGGAGCGCTGGTCGCCAGACCGGCATTCTTAACTGATAACTGATAACTGATAACTGATAACTGAAAACTGAAAACTGAAAAAAGTTGTCAGTTGTCGGAAGATTGAGTTTTTTTTCTTATTCTGAATTCTAATACATAAAAATCGGAGAATCTCATGAAAGTTAAGCTGAAAGTATTTTTATTATTAGCCATGTTGACCATAATTCCGGCTTTATGCCGGGCTCAACTTGCCATATCTCTAAAAATGAACCGCTCGCATTATCTGCAGTACGAAACCGTGTATGCCAAAATTTCCATTCGCAACAACAGCGGCCACGCGGTTATTTTCGGCAACGACAAACGCCTGCATGGTAAATTGCTTTTCAAAATTATTGACAGTCAACATGCCCTGGTGGCAAAAATCAGCAAAACCGCATATCCAATGGACGGCGTTATCATTGAAGCCGGCAAACGCAAGAATTTTGTTGTTCCGGTCAGTCGTTTCTATAAACTGAAAAAATGCGGCACCTACCGTTTATATGCCTTTGTGGAACACAATATGTTTAATGATACTTACCGTTCAAATGACACTATCTTTGAAATCAGCAAGGGGATTGTCGCGTGGAAACAAACTGTTGGAATACCGGAATTCATGCTTCCCCGTAAAAAACAAAAAGTTGTAAACCGCACATATAAAATGGTACGCTTACTTGAGGGCAGTAAGAAAAGCAATTATCTGGTCATTGAAGATAAGAGACGCATTTACAGTGTTATTTTTCTCAGCTATGAGCTTGGCGATGAACGCATTGCCCATGAAATTGATAGTCTAAGCCGTTTACATCTCCTGATTCCGATGTCTCCAAAAATATTTGTTTATTTAATTATAGATATCAACGGCAAAATAGATGAAGAGTCTGTCTATAAACGCACCAAAACGGTTCCGGCTATGGTCAGGGTGCCCAGCTCCGGAAAAGTATATATAACCGGCGGCGCCAGGGCTGATAGAAAAACGGATTACCGCTCTAAATAACGGAGGATTTCATGCTTGACCCGGTAAGCTGGCAAAGCACTGACGGCAAAATAGTCAGAAACTACACTCCCGGCCTTGCCGGGCAAGGCGGAAAGCTGCGCCTGATTGACCAAACTCTTCTGCCGGGACAATTAAAATATGTCGAACTGGATGATACTGAAAGTATTTTCGACGCGATCAAAAGGCTGGTCGTCCGCGGCGCCCCGGCAATCGGCTGCGCCGCCGCGCTCGGCCTGGCGGCAATAGTCCGCCGGCTCAAATTCGACTCCTCAACTGAACTCTTGAATTTTGCTGAAAAAAGCGCGGATCGGCTGGCTGAATCCCGTCCTACCGCGGTAAACTTATTTTGGGCCCTTGACCGTTGTACTGCAGGAATAAGGGAAAATATCACCAGCGCTCCACCCGGACTCAAAAATTTTTTACTGAAAACCGCCCTGGACATTCTTGATGAGGACATTCAAATGTGCCGTTCGATCGGCATACACGGCAAAACTCTTATCAAGGATGGAATGGGAATTTTGACCCATTGTAACGCCGGGGCCTTGGCGACGGGAGATTACGGCACTGCGCTTTCGCCAATGTATGCCGCGCACGAGGCCGGAATGAAAATAAAAGTTTATGCCGACGAAACCCGCCCTCTCCTGCAGGGTTCGCGCCTGACCGCGTGGGAATTGAACCGGGCAGGCGTTAACGTGATTACTATTTGCGACAACATGGCCGCCCAGGTAATGAAAGAAGGCAAAATAGATTTAGTATTAGTCGGCGCCGACCGCATTGCCGCCAATGGCGACGCGGCAAATAAAATAGGTACTTATGGAGTCGCGATTTTAGCAATGTACCATAATATCCCGTTTTATGTTGCCGCCCCCTGCACTACTTTTGATTTAAGCCTGGCCGACGGTAATGAGATTCCAATAGAACAACGCCGGGCGGATGAAATCGCCAACGGTTTCGGGCGCCGGACCGCCCCGGAAGGCGTAGAGTTTTACAATCCGGCGTTTGACGTAACCCCGAACGAATTAATCACCGGCATCATCAGCGAAAAAGGCATAATCAAAGCCCCGTTTGCTCCCCGGATAATAGAAATTTAAAAAAAATCCCGCAGATCAATATCCCTGATGCCGATGAAATGTTATACCAATTTGCATTCAAAAGGTTATTAATCAATAGAATGTGGCGTTACGCGCTTCAGGTATTGCGTAGGTGAAATTCCCAGAATGTTTTTGAATGTCCTTGAAAAAGAATATACGGAAGAAAAATTGAGCTGTTCCGCTGCCTCGGAGACGTTCATATTCCAATAAGCCAGCAACTCGCATGCTTTTCTGATTCGCACCTGCAACTGCATTGTTTTTGGAGAAACAGAGTGTACCTGGTGAAATAATCTTCTGAAATGAGATTCACTTAAGCCTGACTTTTTTGCCAGTTTTTTAATGTCGCCGGACAGTTCGGGATGATTTGTAATATAATTGCCGGCAGCAATTAATTTATCATAATTAAGTATTGTTTTTTCTTCATCCGTAAGAATCTGATCTCTTATCTCAGCTAAAAGCTCAAGCATTATTCCGGAAACGCGTAATGCGTTAGCCGCTCTGCCGCTAGTGTGCAGGGAACAGATTCTGAGCATCAAAGCCTCGACTGCGTTCGGATTAACCAGTCGAAGCTTAGCCTTTAAATCTTTCCAGAATGAATTACTGATCTTTGGATGCATGAATTCTTTCAGCGCCGACAAGTCATGTGTCCCGGGAGGAATACACGCGTCCCAATGGCTTCGTTCGGGATCATAGATCAGGTCAAAGTGTAAATAGATACAATACATTTTTTCGGAAGTTCCATTCATTTCGTGAAGGGTGTCAGGCGGAATTAATACCGCGTCGCCGGAATTTAGCGGTAAAATTTCGCCGTCAAGAGTGAAAACGCCTTCTCCTGAGGCAATAAACACTAAAAGATAATCCAACAGCTTGCGGCTTTTAATCTGCCAGCGCGGACGCCACTGAGCTCCGCTTTGCCGCACATACGGAGAAAAACTGCTCAGCATCCAACTGTTGTTAAGATCCAGGGGCTCAGATTCCCTGAAACCGGGTATTTTTTCTCTTTTAATCATACGCAAAAGTCGTTTTTGATAAAGAATAATCAATAATGCTAAATACTTATGCTTAAATAAGCATTATTATATTATATAATATAGTCGTTTTTAACAAAAATCAATATTTTTAAGGAAATTAATTATGCGTAATCCTGACTTTGATAACATCAGAAGAATTTTAGATCGTTCCAAACCAACTCGTCCGACTCTGTTTGAATTTTTTCTGAATCAAGCACTTTACGAAAAACTGGCCGATGAATCCATGCCGGCAATTTCACAAGGCGAGGCAGAAAAAAACCGTTTCCTGATTAATGCTTTTCGCGCTGCGGGCTATGACTATGCGACCATTCATCCGCCTCAAGACATATACTTTGAGGTAAATGCAGGTGAATCCCGGGATACAATTTCTCTTAATGATTACAATAACATTAGTGACCGGGAAAGTTTTGACAATTACCAATGGCCCGATCCGGACAAATGTGACTATTCGATATATGACCGGCTGTCCGCTGATCTTCCCAGGGGAATGAAAGCAATTGTCTGTGGGCCCGGCGGCGTGCTGGAAAACGTCATCATGTTGGTGGGATACGATAATATGTGCATTATGACCATTGAAAATCCTGAACTTTTAAAAGACGTGTTCAGCAAGGTTGGTTCCGTATTGCTTCGTCATTATGAACTTGCCGCGCAATTCGATTCGGTCGGGGCGCTTATTTCAAATGATGACTGGGGATTCAATACCCAGACTATGCTTTCACCCGCCGACTTTGAAAAATACCTGTTTCCGTGGCATCGGAAAATCGCCGCCGCCTGCCATAAAGCCGGTAAACCGGTTATTCTTCATTCCTGCGGAAAACTCGAAGAAATTATGGATGTGATCATTGACGATATCGGCTATGACGGCAAACATTCTTATGAAGACAAAATAATCCCGATTGAAGAAGCTTATGAAATGTATCATTCCCGAATCGCTTTACTGGGTGGGATTGACCTTGATTTTGTCTGCCGCCACGCACCGGAGGAAGTTTATCAGCGTTCCGGAAAAATGATCGAACGCGCCGCGGAACGCGGTTCGTACGCTCTCGGTACGGGTAACAGCGTTCCCGAGTACACGCCTGACGAAAACTATTTCGCAATGACCAGGGCGGCCCTGGAAATAGACGCACCCGACAAAACTCGGTCTAACTTAAATTCTTGAAAAAAATAAAACTTTGCAGCAAAGCTCGAACGCTCACATCTTTTCAAAAAAATCGCCAGCTC
>VAOY01001010.1_pt1 | contig 10207 bp, 11 predicted proteins | sample 3393881 | NCBI WGS metagenome assembly VAOY01 (sample SAMN08290430, study PRJNA428436) | hydrothermal vent metagenome | isolation source: Deep-sea hydrothermal vent chimney | place: Indian Ocean: Southwest Indian Ridge
TCGTTGATTTGCAAGAGCGCAAAGCCATAGTGTAAAGATCGTGCTTTTCTATTCCGTCTTTCTGATAGTTGAACGATCCGAAATATGAGCCGGCTGATCAGGAGAGGTTTCAATGCAGGAGAATAGTACTGTATCCACCGACACAATTCTGGACCTTATAAGGTCGCGATGGAGTCCGAAGGTATATTCGAACCGTCCCGTCGAAAGGGAGCGCCTCCGTTTTGTGTTCGAAGCTGCCCGCTGGGCGGCATCTTCAATGAACGAGCAACCGTGGAGTTTCCTTGTGGCGGCAAGAGATGAACCGGAGAAATTCGAGAGGATGGCAGATTGCCTGTCTGAGGAAAATGCCGTATGGGCGCGCCACGCGCCAGTCCTGATCCTTTCGATTGCAAAATCGAGATTCGACTACAAGAACAGGGAGAATCGTCACGCCTGGCATGATGCAGGCCTGGCTACCCAGAACCTGATCATTCAGGCTGCTGCCGCAGGATTATTCGTCCACTCCATGGCCGGATTCTCTGCAAGCAGGGCTGTGGAGCTGCTTGAAATACCTGACGGGCATGAGCCGGTCGCAATGCATACACTCGGCTACCTGGGCGATCCTTCAGATACACCGGAAGAGATCGTGGATGGAGATCCGGCTAAAAGGAAGCGGCGCCCCCTGGAGGATTTCGTATTCACCGGTAAATGGGGAATTCCTTCAGATCTGATATAAGAAATCACGGAATTGCTCCAGTCAACAATGCCTACCTCGAACCGGTCGAGACCATCATCTGTTATCCCGCGTATGAGGATATTTCCATCACTGCAGAAGGCGTCGGGCAGGAAGAAGGATCCGGTTCCACCGGCCACATCTACGATCTCGTTAAACAGATACTCACCGCCGGAATCCCATACATTCCATGAGTATTGAAGCAGGAAATGAAGAGGCCTGTCGGAGAAACGCTCCTGACACATGCCTTTTCGATCATTCCCGAACACAATATTGACCTGCTGTTCACACAATACGTGTACGGAAAGAGCGGGTGATTGTAACCGTCCACCTCTATTATCGTATACTCGTTTAAACCTTTTATGATCTCATGGCATCGAATGAACAGTGACGAGGCAAATAAACCGGCATCGAGCCCATCGGGCATTCTGACAGACCAGGAGTGCATCGAACGCACGCTGAAGGGTGATATAGCGGCGTTCGAGGTACTCTACCGGATGCACGCGGACCGGGTATACGCCATCTGCCTCCGACTGACCGCCAGCGGGGAACTCGCAGAGCGACTGACACAGGACGTATTCGTACAGATCTGGGAGAAATTGAGTTCGTTCCGCGGGGAGGCTGCCTTCACAACCTGGCTGCACAGGCTGGCGGTGAACACTGTCCTCCAGGACCGTCGGAAGGAGAAGCGCCGGCAGGGACGGTTCGTCCAGACCGAAAACGCTGAAGTGGTCACGACAGTTTTCCCAACACCTGCCATCGGGACAAGAATCGACCTGGAAAGGGCGATCGCACAGCTTCCTGAACGGGCCCGGGCAGTCTTTGTTCTGCACGATGTTGAAGGGTACCGGCATGAAGAGATCGCAGAGATGATGAACACAAGTATCGGAACATCAAAGGCTCAGCTTCACAGAGCCAGGGATCTGCTGAGAAAGACGTTGGATAGATGAACTGTACCGACGCACAGACACTCTTCAATCAATACATGGATGGAGAACTTCAATCGACTGAACGATCGGAGTTCGAAGAACATCTGGCTGCCTGTGTTTCCTGCAGTGAGTCTCTCGCCGGGCTGAGGGCACTGCTGGATCAGGCGGAGGAATTGCCGCCGTTGATCTCGCCACATAACGATCTGTGGCCGGGGATCAGAAATCAGATCGAAGAGAAGACGGTCCAATCACATGTAAGGAGTTCACCTTTCAGACGCCCGGGATGGCATTCCCGGCCGCTGGTCACGGTCGCTGCAACTTTCATGATCATCACTTTCTCCGTGATTGCTTTACGTCTTTACAGCGACGGGATCGATTCGGCCGAGCGGTACCTGGCCGAATGGAATCAGGGTCTGGTCACGCTTGCGGCCATGGAGAAGCAGTACATGGGAGCAACGGAGGATCTCATTTACTCCATCAGGGGATATGAGAGCAATCTGCCTGAATCGACCAGGGATGTCATCGAAATGAACCTGGAATTAATAGAAAGCGCCATCCATGATTCACGTATGGCGCTGCTCAATAATCCAACAGATGTAGAACTGCAGTCGATGTTATCGGCAAATTACCGCCGGAAGATTGAACTGCTGCAATGGACTGCCCAGCTCACAACACAATTATAAAAGGGGATTCAGCCATGAACTACGCAAGAAAGACAACTGGAAATACACTTCGATCGATCGGTAGTGCATTTATTCTGGTCTCCTTGATATCGACCAGCGTGGCCGCCCAGCAGAGAGTGGATGAAACCAAAGCTGCCAGAGCCGACGGTCTGGTCAAGATCTACAACCTGAGTGGTTCAATCAAGGTAACAAGCTCCAATCGCAACGAAGTATCAGTAAAGGGCACCCTGGGAGAGGGAACCGAACGTCTCGATTTCACCGTCAGTGGCAACGAGACGGTCATCGAAGTTGTGATCATGGATAAAGATGAGAGGAATAGAAGGAACATCCGGCGCATCAGGGGATCGGAGCTCGAAATAACCGTTCCCGCCGGAAGCCGGCTCGATGTTGAGACTGTCAGTGCCGACATCACGGTTTCCGGTGTCAGCGGTGACATGGACGTCGAAACGGTCAGCGGAAACCTGGAGGTCGGGGCAACTACCGGAAGAATCTGGGCCCAGTGCATCAGCGGCGACATCACGATCGCCTCGAGCCGGGGACCGCTGAGGGCCAAAACCGTCAGTGGCCGGATTACCGTGCGTGAAGTCACCGGACGTTTCGACGTCGGAACGATCAGCGGAGACATCAAGGTAAATGGTATAAACATCGAAGAGGGCACATTCGAATCGCTTTCAGGGGATCAGGAATTCCAGGGCACCCTGGCGGCCAGCGGCAACCTGATGATGAAGAATCACAGCGGCTCGATCGATCTTTACCTGCCTGCTGACGTTTCAGCCAGTTTCGATGTCACGACCTTCAGCGGTGACATCAGGAACAAATTCGGTCAGGAGGCAACCCGCACAAATCGATTCGTACCCGGTGAAGTTCTGGTGTTCGAGACAGGGGGCGGCTCTGCCCGTGTCAAGATCACAACTTTCAGCGGAAACGTCGAAATCAACAAAAAGTAATCAATGCTTCCATAAATGCCGCGACTCCGGCCGTCAGATTGTTCAGACTGTACCCACCTTCAAGCACTCCTGCCAGGGGTGCACCGGTATCTAGCAGTCGCCTGGTAAAAGCAGCATAATCTTCCGGCTTGAGCGTAAAGCCTGCCAGAGGGTCGAGTGACATCGAATCGAATCCGGCACTGACCAGAATGAGGTCGGATTTCCATTCATAGGTTGCTTCATCTATAGCTGTCAGAAGATCTCCAACATAATCTTCGGGCTGCAGTCCCGGCGGGCGTGGAATATTCCAGATATTGCCGCATCCCCTCTCCGGAGCTGAGCCAGTGCCCGGATAGTGAGGCCACTGATGAATGGAGATATACCTTATGGATGGCTCCTCTTCCACAAGGGCCTGGGTGCCATTTCCGTGGTGTACGTCCCAGTCCACGATCAGAACTCTTTCAACACCATCTGTCGCCAGTGCATCCCGGGCGGCAACAACCACATTGTTGAATAGACAGAATCCCATGGCCCGGTCGGCCAGAGCGTGATGTCCCGGTGGCCTCACCGCAGCAAATGCACCCTCTCCTCTATCCAGGGCCAGTCGTGCAGCAGTAATCGAACCTCCTGCCGCTCTCAGGGCCGCCTGCCAGCTGGAGCTGTTGGTTGCCGTGTCGGGATCGAGTTGGGCACCCCCCCGCTCGCTCGATTCCCTTATGATCTGAAGATATGAAAGTGTATGGGCCCTCATGAGCTGCTCTTCGGTTGCTTCCGGTGCTTCATGCCACTCGATCACGGGCTGCCAGGATGATTCATGCAGGAAATCGAGCAGCGCCTGCAGTCGCTCCGGTCTCTCCGGATGTCCGTACCCCGCACTGTGTTCGAGGCATTTCGGATGGGTTACGACGTGCACTTTCACCGTTCGGCCGCCTGATCGAGGGGAAAGATGCAGCCCCGGCAATCATTCATGTGTGAGTTCACAAGGGTCGAGACTGGAAACACCTTCAGGTCATCTATCGCAGGTGTGATTGTGTATCGTCCCCACATGACTCAGAGTGTAATCCTTTTCCTTCCAATGAACAGAGGCAATCTGTACTATCAAATATTGGAGCATTCTGACTCAGAACACCAGGCATGCTGATTGTAGTGGCCAAATTAATTAGGATTCCTAAATTATAGATAATATTAAAAAAGCCACTGCGCAACACGACTGATCACGTTTTAATCAAACCTGCTGAAATGGGAAGTACGAGGAGACTGATATGCCACTCACCGAACTCGAGCAGTTCACCATTTCACGTCTCCAGATCCTGGATGAAGAGGGTAATGCAGATCCGGAACTGGAACCCGATCTGAAAGAGGATGAACTGATCGAAATCTACAGCTTGATGGTTCGTGCACGCGAACTCGATCAGAGAATGCTGAACATGCAGAGGCAGGGCCGGATAGGAACCTTCGGACCCTGTACCGGCCAGGAGGCTTCCGTTGTCGGACCAGCATATGCCATGGGAGAGAAGGACTGGCTGGTAACGGCTTTCAGGGAGCTGGGAGCCAGGCTTGCGCGTGGTGAGCCGATGGAGAATGCACTCCTCTTCCACAACGGTTTCGAAGAGGGCAATGTTCTGCCTGAGGGCACTTCCAACATCGCACCCATCTCGATAATCGTCGGGTCTCAGGCGCTTTATGCGACCGGAATAGCATACGCTCTGAAATACAGGGATGAGGATGCCGCGGTCGTAACATTCTTTGGGGATGGCGGATCCTCGCAGGGAGATGTCTATGAGGCGATGAACTTTGCGGGAGTGTGGAACGCTCCCGTAGTTTTCATCTGCCAGAATAACCAGTGGGCGATTTCAATGCGGCGTGAGAATCAGACTGCAGCCTCAACGATAGCACAGAAGGCGATAGCAGCCGGCATCGAGGGCATACAGGTCGACGGCAATGATGTGCTGGCCACATATTCAGCCGCAAAGCAGGCACTTGAGAAGGCCCGTTCGAGAGGGGGCCCAACCCTTATCGAATCGACTACCTATCGCCTGATGATGCACACCACCGCAGACGATCCGAAGAAATACAGGTCTGAAGAAGAGGAGAAGGAGGCATGGGAGAGGGAACCGATCCCTCGATTCCGGAAATATCTGGAGAAGAAGGGCATCTGGGACAAGAAGAAGCAGGAGGCTCTGGAGAGGGAAGTGAAGGCCGAGGTTGACGGCGTTGTAGCCGAATTTGAAGCAAAGACAGATTTCGATCCCGCAATACTGTTCGATCATGTGTTCGGTACGAAACACGACGAGATCGAGGAACAGCGGGCCCAATTCCTGGCAAATACTGCAAGGGAAGCGGCCGATGCCTAAACTGAATATGGTGCAGGCGATCAATCTTGGTCTGAAGCAGGAGATGGCCAGAGATGACAGTGTCGTCATCATGGGTGAGGATGTCGGCATCGATGGAGGAGTCTTCCGTGTCACCGACGGTCTGATAGACAGATTCGGTGAACAGAGGGTCATCGATACGCCTCTGGCCGAATCGGGGATCATGGGTACGGCGACAGGTATGGCAATGGCAGGTCTGCGCCCGGTGGCGGAGATGCAGTTCTCGGGATTCTCCTATCAGATGATCCCGCATCTGGAGGGCCACGCCTCCAGGCTGCGCCAGAGAACCCTCGGCCACATGAATGTGCCTCTGGTGGTGCGCATGCCTTATGGCGGCGGTGTAAGAGCTCTCGAACACCACTCTGAAAGCCGCGAGGCCATATATGCTCACATGCCCGGAGTGAAGGTTGTAATCCCTTCGGGGCCCCGCAATGCCAGGGCTCTAATAGTCGCAGCGGTACGGGATCCCGACCCCGTCGTCTTCATGGAGCCGAAGCACTCCTACCGGGCCTTCAAGGAGGAGGTACCGGAGGAGGAAGAGGTAATGGAGATCGGTAGGTCCCAGATCGTTCAGGAAGGTTCGGCGCTGACCGTTGTATCCTGGGGCTCGATGATGCGTCCAGTCCTTGCTGCAGTTGAGGAGGTCCGGCAATCCAGGGGGATCGAGATCGAGGTCATCGACCTCCTGACAATTTCCCCGATGGACAGCAACACCATCATCGAGTCGGTGAAGAAGACCGGCAGGTGCGTTGTGGTTCAGGAGGCACCGAAATCGCTGGGTGCTGCATCCGAGATAATCGCACGTATAAATGACAGGGCATTGCTCTATCTGGAGGCTCCGGTACGAAGGGTGACCAATTACGATGTGGTCACGCCCTATTTCGGGCGTGAACTCAGTTTTATCCCCAACGCCGGCCGGATACGCAGGGAGATCGAGGAAACGCTAGTGTTCTGAGTCAGAAGTCCGTTGCATAACAGAGGGCTCCGCTGCGCTGCTCCGGCCAGGCGCGGCGACGAGGCATAGCGGTGGCTATGGCGAGGAGGCGCAACACCGCCGGTGCGGATGCTGCAGAGGACGAATTACAGCGGATTTTAGATTCAGGACACTTTACTTTTGAGGAGGTTCGACCGTGTACGAGTTCAAGCTGCCCGACCTCGGAGAGGGAATCCGGGAAGGAGAGATCCTCAAGTGGCACGTTTCCGAGGGGGAAACGATCGGGGAGGACCAGCCGCTGATAGACATCGAGACAGACAAGGCAGCCGTAACCATCCCCTCACCTGCAGCAGGCGTGGTATCGAAGCTCAACGGCAATGTGGGTGACATCCTGAACGTGGGCGATGTGTTAGCTGTGATCGGAGATGGCAAGGGTGTAGTGACCGAAGTCGCGCCGTCACTGCCCGCAGAGGTTGCCGAGCCTGTCTCAGAACCTGAGCCGGCCATAACTGCCGAAGCAGTCGCGCCTGCCCCGACAGTTCCCGTTGTGCGTACCGGTCCGGTTCCGGCGGCCCCCGCCACCAGGCGTCTGGCCAGGGAACTCGGAATAGACATCAACCTGGTGCCTCCCACCGGTCCCGCAGGACGGGTCACCTCGGAGGATGTGCGCCTCTTTTCCGAAGGGAAAACGCCGGAGGCTGCAGTTCCGGAAGCCGGGACCGAATTCGCCGCCGGAACGGCATCGGCCATCCCCTTCCTCGACCTCGAACCCCTGCCCGATTTCAGCCGGTGGGGAGAGGTCGAAATCGAAGAATTCCGCTCCATCCGCCGCAAGGTCGCCCACAGGATGGTCACCTCGATGATCCTGGTTCCACACGTCGCACATATGGATGAGGCCGACGTGACAAATCTAGAAATATTCCGCAGGAAGGAGAGAGAACGGATCGAGGGCCAGCCGGGTGGAAAGCTGACCTTACTGCCATTTATAATTAAAGCGGTAACGGCAGGTCTGAAGGAGACCCCCGCTTTCAATGCCTCTCTCGATCCCTTCGGTGAAAAGATCATCTACAAGAAGTACTACAACATCGGAGTGGCCGTTGACACCGGTAAGGGACTGGTGGTTCCTGTCGTCAGGGATACCGACTGCAAGAGCATCAGGCAGATCTCGGCCGACATCGAGGATCTGGCGGTCAGGGCCCGCGAGGGAACGCTCACGGTAGACGAGATGCGGGGCGGGACCTTTACGATTACCAACGTCGGGCCGCTGGGTGGAACCGCACTCATCCCAACCATCAATTACCCGGAGGTTGCGATTCTGGGGATGGGACGGGCCCAGCCGAAGCCGGTTGTGGTTGACGGTGAGATAGTGATCAGAACGATCCTGCCGCTCACCCTGGCATTCGACCACCGGATCGCCGACGGAGCGGACGCTGCCCGGTTCGTAACCGAGATGATCCGTCAGCTCTCCGATCCGAGTCTGCTCCTTCTGGAGGCTTAACAATGGTAATGGGAGAACTGCATCAGGAGACCGAACTGGCCATCATAGGAGCCGGTCCTGGAGGATATGTGGCAGCACTGAGGGCAGCCGATTTGGGCAGGGAAGTCATACTTATCGAGGAGAGAGACCGCCTCGGCGGTACCTGCCTGCTGGAAGGATGCATTCCATCCAAAACTCTCATCAATGCTGTCGAACTGGCTGAATCGGCAAAGCACGCCGATCAGATGGGACTGAAATTCTCAGGTCTCGAATTCGACACATCCGCCCTGCTCGCATATTCTGAGAAGGTGATCAAGACGCTGACGGCCGGCGTCAATTCACTTGTGAAAAACAGAGGTATCGAAGTCATCGAGGGGCGGGCAAGGTTTACCGATAACCGCACCCTGCAGGTCGAGGGTACGGGAAAGATCGATTTCCGCAAATGCATCATCGCCACGGGCTCGCGGATCAACGAGCTGCCGGCTGCTTACGAAAAACCTGTCTGGAGTTCGGCCGATGCACTGAAGCTGCCCTCTGTCCCGGAAACACTGCTGGTTGTGGGGGGCGGTTACATCGGAATGGAGCTGGGTCTTGTCTATGCAGGTCTCGGTTCACGGGTGACAATGGTCGAATTCTTCCCCCGGCTGCTGATGGGAGCCGATTTCGATCTGGTCGACATCATGGTCAAGAACGTCTCGGATAGGTTCGAGGAGATAAAAGTCGATTCGAAGGTGACCGGCATCGAGAAAACTTCGGCCGGATTCACAGTGGATATCGACCATGAAGGAGAGAGCACCGGATCTGAATACGAGCAGGTCCTGGTAGCGGTGGGACGCAGACCGAACACCGATGACCTCGGCCTGGAGAACACAAACATACAGCCGAATGATATGGGAACGATTCCGGTCGATGAAGAGTTGAGAACCAGCGAAGCGAACATATATGCCATTGGCGATGTGGCACCCGGTCCCATGCTGGCACACAAGGCCAGCCGGGAGGCAAAGGTGGCAGCAGAAATCATCGCAGGTCATAAATCTGCCTTTGATAATCGCGCCATCCCTGCCGTGGTTTTCACCGATCCCGAAATCGCCTGGACCGGGCTCACCGAACGGGAGGCCGAAGCAGAGGGCCGCGAGGTGAACGTTGGCAGATTCCCGTTGAGGGCGCTGGGAAGGGCGAGAACCATGGGACGCACTGAGGGCATGACCAAGATAATCTCCGATCCCGAGAGCAACCTCGTCCTGGGAGCCGGCATGGTTGGACCCCACGTCTCCGAACTCATTGCCGAGGCCACACTCGCCATCGAGATGGGGGCTTCTCTGGAGGACCTGATGGTCACGATCCACCCGCACCCGACCATTTCGGAAGCGATCATGGAGGCAGCCGAAGTCGGCGCGGGCGTTCCCATTCATATCCCGCCTGCAGCAAAGAAATCTTGACCGCAGGCGATCCGAACGAAGCACATCTCCAGACAGGATCTTACGATCTGGACGAAGATCTGCTTGAAGCGACCCGATCCCGTGGCTGCACCCAGATCCAGCTTTACAGATATCCCGAAACAGCCGTGGTTCTGGGCCGCGGCAGCAGACCGTCAATCGAACTCAACCTTCCTAACTGTATTGCCGATGAAGTCAAAATATTTCGCCGGAGGGGTGGTGGGTGCTCCGTCGTACTCGACCCCGGGAACCTGGTCTTCTCGGCAGCCATCCCTTTACCCGGTCTGGGCGGCATTCACGATGCGTACGAGCGTGTTACAGGCTGGGTCATAGGAGGATTGGCTGACTGCGGAATCCCGGGAGTCAGGCGTGAAGGTGTTACAGATCTGGCACTGAACGGATTGAAGGTAGGGGGTGGCTGTATTTACAGGGAGCGGGGTCTGCTCTTCTACTCGACTACTCTCCTCTTCGATCCCGATATTGATAAGATCGAAAGATACCTTCTATACCCGCCCCGGGAGCCTGACTACAGGCGTGGCCGTACCCATGGCGAGTTCGTAACGTCTCTCATAAAGGTTGCGGATTCGAAGGATATCGAGGAGTTCAAGCAGAGGCTCGAGGATTCCCTGTTGCTGGCTGCTGTCACTTTCAACGGCACAGCAACAGTCTGACGACAGATTTGTCCGTTTTAAGGTATGAATATAACAATAATTATCATATAATAATATTATTTGATCA